>Ga0153949_1000926_pt1 | contig 10544 bp, 8 predicted proteins | sample TSNJ033MetaG_FD_104705 | JGI IMG/M metagenome (GOLD analysis project Ga0153949, IMG submission 104705) | Attine ant fungus gardens microbial communities from New Jersey, USA - TSNJ033 MetaG | ecosystem: Host-associated > Fungi > Mycelium > Unclassified | place: USA: New Jersey, Wharton State... | reverse complement strand
TTGATCTGATGACCATACTGATGAATGACCACACTTTCCAAATCCAATTCAACAGAACCGGTGCCAGGTTCGACAGTTACCAGGCAGTCACTGGATTCCAATGTCCCTGCAATGGCTGGATTGATAATTTTCATAACGAAAACCTCCTTCTCTTGTTGACACTATCATAACATCACAAGGAAAAGAAGTTAAATTCATTGTTTTTATTTATTTGATAGTTTTTGGGAATAGTTGGTGATATTTCATTGATGGACGCTTGCTTTTTTTGTTCAATAAGATTTTGACCAAGAAAAAAGACAGGGACTAAATCGCCTGTCTTTTTTGAGTTGAGCTTGCGGTTTTACTTAAAGACAGGATGTGGAATGGTCTCTACATCAAAGTTCTCATTTCGGCCTTCCTTGATATAGGGAAAGAGAACTACTTTAGCTTTAATCCGCATCTGCCTCGTCCCCGGCCGTCCCCAGAGAACTTCGACAACCTTGCCCTCTACAGCGTAGTCTTGGTCAATGGTGCAGATAGAAAGCATTTCTCTGGTTTTAGCCGACAGCATTCGACCGGAGGACACACCGATCATTTTGTCGCCGTCATAAACCTCATCCATATGCATGCCGCCGTTGTTGCGGACATAGTCAAAATCTTCAACCATATCCATGGTATCACAACAGTTATCCTTGTCAAATGCAGTACGAATCACTTTCATCACATCGTCGATGTCCCAAATCAAATGCACCATTGAGTTATGATGGCCTTCCAGTTCCGCCTTTAGAGCTTCCTTACCGGGGAAATCGTGCTTGAAATTAATCATTTTTTCCCAGCCCACGTCGATCGGACTGCGATAGATCAAATCGGAGTCCGGATCAAGGCTGCCGGTAATATGCGGCCTATCGTCAAACGATGACGCATACGTCTCGGCAACCTGCGGAATGCTCCCCTCCGCATGACAGTTACGGTAGCCATGGCGGCCAAGTTGTGTAATGCCAAATGGCTTGCCTACCTCAAGCAATGTGTTATATACCATGATAGCGTCTTCGATTTGGCCGTGCACTTCATATCCTAATGTGCCTGCCATGCCTGTTCTAAGAATAAATACGTCTTTTCCATTGATCTGAGCATCTTTTGAATACATGAACTTAATATCGTGCAGGTCTTGACGCGTCGCAGCTTCGACAATTTCCAAAGAGCGCGGCCCGCAAAGCTGAAAGAAAAAGCGTTTGTAGCTGCTGATCTCACTGGTGAAGTGATATTTGTTTCCCACCATTTGATTGAGATTTTTGGGGTCGGGGAGGCACATGGATATAAACTCATCCTCGGTGCGCCTGACGACTATGCCGTCCAATATAATCTTTCCCTTTTCATCACACAAGATCGTATGACGCGCCTTCCCAACAGGGAAGTTATTGAAAGTGCTTACGGATACGGCGTTCAGCAGCTGAATGTATTCTATCCCTTTAATATCACAAAACATGAACGGATTTAGCCCCGCATGGAGATAGCTGTTATCATACCAGCTGAGTTCTTCTTTTTCCCAGGTATCATACGCAAACGGCACAAGGGGCCACTCACCAGTATCAAGTGGGCTCCATTTGCCCTCATTTGCTATGTATAGCGAAGGTTCAGGCAAGCTATGGGGTGTATACGGAGATAATGTTACTTTGTAATCTTTGTTTTTCATGTTGATCCTCCTCGTAATAAATGGTAGTGTAAAGTTTTACACGATATCCAGTGCGGCATAATAGCCGCCATGCACGGCCTTGCGCACAATACTGGCGCCGGTACAGTCGCCCACAGGCATGAAAGTTTCCCAGTCAGGCCAGGCACGTAACTCCTCCACCACTTCGTCGTTGGGTGTCATGCCGATGGCATATACTACAGTGTCACACTTAACAAAATGTTCCCCGCCCTCCTGATCCTGATATTTAACACCGTCACAAGTTACCTCTGTAACTTTCGCATTGGTAATTGGGTGGACGTTATTGTCAAATTTTTCAATCATTTCGTCAAGAGCCATTTTGTGAATAACATTGGAATCCGGGGCAAGTCGATCTAACATTTCAAGAATGGTAACATCCTTACCCAATTCCGCCAGGTGCAAAGCGACTTCACACCCCATCAGACCTCCGCCGATCATAACAACTGTATCTCCCACTGATTCCGGGGCCTCATAGACCTTTGTCGCATGGATCACATTGTTCGCATCGGCGCCTTTGGCTCTCAATATCGTCGGCCTCGCGCCGGTGGCCACAACGATGGCCTCTGGTTCAAGTTCAGACAACAGGGTAACATTGGCTTCGGTCTTTAACCTTACATCCACCGCATGCTTTTCGACCTGACGAATTAAGTAGTTTTTGAAGTTACACAAATCCTGTTTATGGGAATCCAGTTCGGTGAATTCCAGAGCTCCGCCCAGCTTATCATTCTTTTCAACTAAAGTGACTTTGTGACCACGTTCTGCCGCAGTAATTGCCGCAGTCATACCGCCAGGCCCTCCACCGACAACCAAAACACGTTTTATTTCCTGTACCTGCGGTATGTTTAGCAGGTATGTTTCATTTCCGGCTACGGGGTTAACGTCACATTGGTAGAGTCCGTTATATAAGCCGCCCATACAATTGGAACATCGCAAACATGGCCTGATATCGTCCACTCGCCCTAAAGATGCTTTTTTCGGCAAATCTGGATCAGCTAACATCGCCCTGCCAACCGCCACAAAATCGGTAATGCCATCGGCGAGCAATCGCTCCATGTCGTTCGGGTCGCTCATAGCACCAACTGTTACTAAGGGCACTTTAACCCCGCCTTTTTTCAGGGCTTCCGCCACATAAACATTGCATCCATGGGGCAGATAAATCGAAGGGATTGTATATTGTTCCGAATTATGATAGTCACCGGCGGATATGTGAAGCAAATCGATTTTATCCTCAACCATTTTCGCGAACTCAATGACATCCTCAATCGACCAGCCGCCCTCCTGATGCTCGTCGCCGCTAATGCGCAGTTCAATCAAGAAATCGTCGCCTACCCGCTTGCGCACCGCATCAAAGACCATCATCGGGAATCGGGCGCGGTTTTCAATATTGCCACCATATTTGTCGGCGCGATGATTGGTTGCCGGAGAAAGAAATTGACCCAGCAGCCATCCGTGACCGCTGTGAATCATGACCTTTTGAAAGCCCGCATCCTTTGCACACCATGCAGTTTCCGCAAAATCGTTCGCAATACGCGCCATATCTTCTTCGTCCATGGGCTTTACAACAGTTCCGTTTCCCTTAGTAAAGCCAATAGGTCCTATGGGATTATTCCCTCCAATGAATACCGGTTCACTGTATAAGCCGGCATGAGATAATTGTATTGACGGTACCGCGCCGTGACGTTTAATGGCGTCGGTAATTTTTACCCAGTTTTTTTTGGGCAGGATCATTCGCTCAAAATCCGGGCGAAGATGATCCACATTGGGTCTGCGGACACAATCGACCCTGTTTATTGCTGTCTCACCCAAGGTAACGCTTGCCGCTCCACCTCTCGCTTTCTTTTCATAAAAAAGAACGGTACTGGCTTCCGGCGCGCCGGAATATTCATCTGCCCAGGTAAGTCCGGTGGGTGTTGCAAAAATCCGATTGCGGAAAGTGACGTTCTTGATTCGGTAGGGATTGAACAGATTGGGATAGTGCTTCATAGTGTACGCCTCCTTATTGCACTTTATCGTTGTGGCTGTGCCTTTTGCGGTGTTGTATCAGGAAATCTACTTATGGACTTTTGGTATAATCAGTGATACAATTCTGATACGGGTACGTTTTTTTGGCGATAATGGCTGTCTTCATTACAAGTGACAGGTTTATAATAATCCACACCAAAATATTAACACTGTAGTTGAAATCTGTATACGTTCAATTACTCAGATTTGCGTCATAACTTTTCGTAGGATTTGCACTATAAAAAATATAGCGTGATAAATGAAGGGATAAAGGGGCATCTAATGCTAAATATACACATTCTGTTTGAGGAATTATCAGAGTTTCATCCTGAAAAAATAAATGCTGCCGGTATCGAAATGGATATCATCGGCGTTCGTGCGCTATATGATTCCTGTAATTGCTCAGATTATTCTAAAAGATATGTATACGTGGTAAACGATCATTCGGTTGACATGCTTCCCTCCGGCCTCGATGAGCTTAATATTATTTATATCGGCATAAAAAAATCCAAGGCTTTTTTATCTAAAATGGTTTGGCAGTCAATTCATATTAAATATGAGGATATGCAGGAAAGCTATGTAACCTTTTGTCGTGTTTTTGAAAAAATCCAGTCTGTTTTTGAAAAATATACCCAGTGGAATCAGAAGCTTCTGTCATTACTTGCTGTTGATGAACCGATGGAGGAAGTGCTTAAATATGGAGCAGCGTGTATCATGAATCCCCTTGCTGTTTTTGATAATTCCATGACACTTATTACGACAACCGATAATTTACCCGATAACATTCAAGGTACTATATGGGAAGAAATTACGAATAAAGGATATACAAATGTAGACGAATTGCCGGAGCATATGCATATTGATGAAAAATTGCAAAGTAATAAGCTGCCCTTCTTATTCAAATCAAAAACGCTGGACAGCGAATACACACATTTAGTCACAGCATTGTTTAATGGGAACCGTCGGATTGGGCTTATCGCAAGCACGAGTATCGTCGAGCCTTTTACCCAAGGCCAGCTATCACTTGTAGGTAAGTTAAAAGAGATTATTCAAATTGCATTAATTAAAGATAAGCAATACTCGGCAATTTCTGAAGGTATTGCCTATTATGTAGACCGATTACTTCAGGGACTTGATATTGATCATGATATCGTTTCCTATTATCTCAAACAACTTGGTTGGCAGATGTATGATAATTACTGTCTTTTATTCTTTAAAAAAAGAGGTAATACGGCGCTTGACGGTCTTGCACGCCAACAATATAAAGCCCGGTTTGAAAGGCTATTGAAGGATGTTTACATTGAACCTTATGAAAATGGGTTATTGGCTATTGTCCATAATTTTGAAAATATTCGACATGATCGTCATTTTCAAACCAATCTTGAAAGTATATTGTCAAAATCAGACATGATTTGCGGCATGAGCATAGAGTTTAATGATTACATGAATATAAAATATGCTTTCATACAGGCTAAAGCGGCGATTAAAGAAAAATATATCCTATCAGATCAATCCATCTATTATTTTACAGCAAGATATGTCGAACATGTCATGTCTGCGCTCAGTGAATCAACAAGCGCAAAAAGTCTGTGCCATCCGCAGATTATCAAGATGTTCATGAGCGAAGGTGAACACGGGAAGGATTTCGTCTATTCATTATATTGGTACCTGATTAACGGAAGGAATATTACCGCTGCGGCAAAGCAGTTGCATATTCATCGAAATACTTTAATTTATCGAATTGATCGAATTAGTCAATTGTTGGATATTGATATTAACACGGTCGATGATAATACTTTGTTCATGTTGCTGTTGTCCTGTCTTATGACACAAAAAATCTAAGTAATATATTTCTATAACAAAAGAAGATGTAAATTGCACAAACAAGTTACATCTTCTTTTGTTATGCAATTATTCCAAAAAAAATCGAAAAACATCTGAGGAAATGGATGAATACAAAACAGTGCGTCCTATTGTATTATTTAAGAGGTGATAAATTTAAGAGGCAAGTGTAAGGTTACAAATTCACAATAAAATTTAAGAAAGGTGTGGTTTAATGAGCTACAAAACCGATATCGAAATCGCACAGGAAACTCCTATGAAGCATATCTACGACATTGCCAAGGCAATGGGCATGGATGAAAAGTATCTGGAGCAGTACGGAAACTACAAGGCAAAGATCGACTACACTCTACTGAAGGACATGGCAGACAAGCCCGACGGAAAGTTGGTGCTCGTCACAGCAATCACTCCGACCCCTGCGGGTGAAGGAAAAACGACGACGACGGTCGGCCTTTCTGACGGTCTGCGCAAGATTGGAAAGAAAAGCGTTGTCGCACTCCGCGAGCCCTCCCTTGGCCCCGTGTTCGGCATCAAGGGCGGTGCGGCAGGCGGCGGATACGCACAAGTAGTCCCGATGGAGGACATTAATCTGCATTTTACCGGCGATTTCCATGCCATAAGTGCGGCGAATAACCTGCTGGCGGCAATGCTTGACAATCACATCTTCCAAGGGAACGCACTTGGAATCGACAACCGCCGCATCACATGGAAACGGGTCGTCGATATGAACGACCGGCAACTCCGGTACATAACGGATGGTCTTGGCGGCAGGGTGAACGGCGTGCCGCGCGAAGACGGATTTGACATCACGGTCGCCAGCGAAGTCATGGCGATACTCTGCCTTTCCAAAGATGTTGCCGACCTCAAAGACCGTCTTTCCAAAATCATTGTCGGCTATACCCGGGATGAACAGCCGGTCACAGCCGGTCAACTGAATGCCCATGGCGCGATGGCGGCTCTCCTGAAAGATGCGCTTAAACCGAATCTTGTACAGACGTTGGAGGGAACTCCCGCGTTTATCCACGGCGGGCCGTTCGCAAATATCGCCCACGGCTGCAACTCCATCATGGCAACCAGAATGGCGCTCAAGCTTGGTGAATACGCTGTCACTGAAGCGGGCTTCGGTGCGGATCTCGGCGCGGAGAAATTCATCGACATAAAGTGCCGCATGGCGGAACTCAAACCCGCAGCGGTTGTAATCGTTGCTACCGTCCGCGCCCTCAAACACCACGGCGGCGTGGCAAAGGCCGACCTTGGCAATGAAAACCTTGAAGCTCTTGAAAAGGGTCTGCCGAACCTGTTGCAGCATGTGGAGAATATCACGACCGTATTCGGTCTCCCCGCCGTTGTTGCCATCAACCGATTCCCCACCGATGCGGAATCGGAACTCCAGCTCATTGAGGACAAATGTAAAGAACTTGGTGTAAATGTTGCCCTTTCCGAAGTATGGGGCAAGGGCGGTGAAGGCGGCAAGGCTCTGGCTGCGGAAGTCGTGAGGCTTTGCGAGCAGCCGAACAAATTTACCCAAGCCTATTCGCTGGATATCTCCATTGAAGAGAAGCTTACCGCGATCGCGCAAAAGATTTACCGCGCTGACGCAGTCGATCTGACAGCGGCTGCCCGAAAGCAGGCAAAGCAGCTTACTGCTTTGGGCTTTGCGGATCTTCCTATCTGCATGGCCAAGACACAGTATAGCTTCTCGGATGATGCAACGCTTCTCGGTGCGCCAGGGAATTTCCGTGTCACGGTTCGGAATCTAAAGGTATCGGCGGGAGCTGGCTTCATCGTTGCTCTGACAGGCGACATCATGACCATGCCGGGGCTTCCGAAAGTACCCTCCGCAGAGAAAATCGATGTGGATAATACCGGGAAAATTTCCGGCCTGTTCTAACAAATATTACTTGCCATGTTGTCGCTTTCCGCTTTCCCCTTTTTTGGGGAAAGCGGCAGATTTTTAAAATTAAGGAGAATGCTGTATGGATTTTACAAAGCAAAGCTGCGAGGAATTTGTCCAAGTCCTCGCATCAAAGGAACCCGTCCCCGGCGGGGGCGGAGCCTCCGCATTAGTCGGCGCTGTTGGAACGGCATTGTGTTCAATGGTTGGCAACCTCACTGTTGGACGCAAAAAATATGCAGCTGTGGAAGCTGACGTTTATAAAATTCTTGATAAAGCAAAGAACTTGCAAGGCCGTCTAATTTATTTGGTTGATGAGGACGCAAAAGCATTCGAGCCTCTCGCAAAGGCATATTCGATACCAAAGGATGAGCCAAACCGGGCGGCAATCATGGAGGAGGTGCTTCAAAAGGCCTGTATGGCACCACTGGAAATGATGCGTTGTTGCTGTGAGTCACTGGACCTTCTTGCCGAGATGCTCGAAAAAGGCAGCGTCACATTGGTATCGGACGTCGGCGTTGGATCCGTATGCTGTAAGGCGGCGCTTGTGGGCGCGAGTATGAACATCTTTATCAATTCACAATCGCTGGCAGATAAAAGCACGGCCGAGTCTATTGAAAACGAGGCGGATTCGATGCTGGAAAAATACTGCACTGTTGCGGATGAAATCAGCAACGAAGTAATGCGCCGGATACGTAAGGAGAAGTGAAGCTATGGCAGAATTGCTGAAGGGCGCCCCTGTAGTGGCGGCCCTAAATGAAAAATTGATACAAAAAGTAACCGCATTAAAAGAAAAGAATATAAAACCCACCCTTGCTTTTGTGCGTGTCGGGGAGCGTCCCGATGATGTAGCATACGAGAACGGCGCGTTGAAACGCTGTGAAAAGATTGGGGTCAGGGCGCAGCGGGTCACGCTGCCTTCTGATATATCACAGGATGAACTGCTGGAAATGATACGGGAAATCAACGCCGACACAAGCGTTCATGGCATGTTGTTGTTCCGTCCGCTGCCCAAACATATAGACGAGTCGCTTGTCTGTAACGCGCTTACACCGGAAAAGGATGTGGACGGAATTACTAACTCATCCAATGCGGGAGTGTTCATTGGAAAGTCAATTGGGTATCCGCCATGTACACCCCAGGCCTGCATGGAGATTCTTGACTATTACAGCATTGAACCCACCGGCAAAAAGGCGGTTGTAATTGGACGCAGCCTGGTTGTGGGAAAACCTGCGGCGATGATGCTGATTCAAAGAAATGCGACCGTTACGATTTGCCACACAAGAACCAAAGACATGCCTGCTGTATGCCACGAAGCAGATATCCTGATCGTGGCGGCGGGCAGGGCGGGAATTGTCGGTAAGGAGTATTTCCGGGACGGCCAGATTGTGATTGATGTGGGAATCAACGTCGATGAAAAAGGCAACCTCTGCGGCGACGTAAACTTTGCGGAAGCGGATCCAATCGTAAAAGCGATAACGCCCGTGCCTGGAGGCGTGGGAACCGTAACAACTTCGGTTCTTATTAAGCATGTGGTAGAGGCTGCGGAACAGGCGGCGAACAGGAAGGGGTAAGCATATGAACGTATTCACTCCTGCTGAAATTACGGCGAATTACGCCGATACCGGCGCAAAAAAGGCATCCTCGCCGGTGTGGAAGCTGTTGCTGCTAGGTATATTGGCCGGTTTCCTTATCGGCATGGGCTCGGCGGTTACCAATACCGCCACCCATGCGATTTCAAACGTGTCAGCTGCAAGAATCATCTGCGGATTATTGTTCCCATTTGGCCTTGGTATGGTCATGCTGACGGGGGCAGAACTCTTTACAGGAAACTGCATGATTCCGATCTCCGTGCTGGAGCATAAAACAAGTATTGGAAGTATGCTGAAAAACTGGATTTGCGTATATATTGGGAACTTCATCGGCGGCATATTGCTTGCAATCGGTTGTGCGTATTTCGGCCAGTTTGATTACTCCGATGGCGGGCTTGCGGTTTACACAATAAAGGTTGCCGCCTCAAAATGTTCGATTGTTTTTCCCAATGCCGTTGTGATGGGATTTTTCTGCAATCTTCTTGTATGTATTGGCGTACTGTGCGCGACTTCGGCAAAGGATACGGCGGGTAAAATCATCGGCGCATACATTCCCGTTGCTTTCTTCGTAATATGCGGATTTGAGCACTGCGTCGCAAACATGTACTATGTCCCAGCGGGACTTTTTGCCATGAATGTACCAAAATACGCACAGTTAGCCGCAGAAGCAGGTATTGACATCAGTATGCTGACCTGGGGTAATTTCTTAGTTCGGAATCTGCTGCCGGTAACCATTGGCAACATTTTGGGCGGAATTGCTATCGCATTTACTATGTGGGCTTCTCACCTGTGCACAGTAAAGCACAAAGCATTTAATACCTTAAAGAATGTGGCGCAACCACATTAGGAGGAATTGTTTATGAAAAAGCCAAATGTAAAAAGACTCGTACTCACAGCGATGCTAATCGCAATTGAAATCGTTTTGACCCGTTTCCTTTCCATCCAGACACCGATTCTACGGATTAGCTTCGGATTTCTGCCAATCACAGTGATTGCGATACTGTATGGTCCGGTCTATGCGGGGATTGGAGCTGCGATCGCTGACCTGATCGGAGTAATGCTTTTCCCCACCGGTGCATTTTTTCCAGGGTTCACGCTTACCGCGTTTTTAACCGGAGTCACATACGGAATCTTTCTTTACAAACGCCCAAAAAATCTGATAAACATCTGTGCTGCGGTGCTGATCGTCACGATGGTTTTACATCTTGCATTAGACACATGGTGGGTTCAACTTCTCACGGGAAAAGGGTACATTGCTCTGCTTCCCGCGCGAATCATTAAAAATTTCATCATGGCTCCGATTCAAGTTTTTTGTATCCGCATGACCGTAAGCGAACGGTTCCGTTTCAAGTTCAGCGGGATTTCTATGTATGAGCACGCTGGGGATTAAGCGGTTATGAGGTCGCGGTCTTCTCCGGTTCTATCTGCCGCAAGGATATCATTTTCGCCTGCCAACATGCCTGCATAATATACCTGCGGAATACCTGGCACGAAAAATTGTATCGCTCTTGAAGCAATATAAGCG
>Ga0153949_1000922_pt1 | contig 10554 bp, 1 predicted proteins | sample TSNJ033MetaG_FD_104705 | JGI IMG/M metagenome (GOLD analysis project Ga0153949, IMG submission 104705) | Attine ant fungus gardens microbial communities from New Jersey, USA - TSNJ033 MetaG | ecosystem: Host-associated > Fungi > Mycelium > Unclassified | place: USA: New Jersey, Wharton State... | reverse complement strand
GGGGGTGTTCCACCACTTTCAGAATGAGGGCGGCATTCACTTTCGCCTGGTGATCTTCGTATGTATAATAAGCGCAAAGGGCGCATGCTGATATGATCAGCACCGCCCCCAGAAAAAGAAAGATTATCGATGTTTTATTTCTCATTCTTTTGATTCCTGCGTTTCCTGAAGCCATATGCTCCGATGGTGGTTAATACAATACCACATATACACAAAGTAGCTGCCAGTATTTTATTTTGTCCGGTTTGCGGAAGTGCACCCTCTAACCCTGTGTCTGGCTCTGAGCTTGCATCTGAGCTTGCGGTTTGCTTTGTATACGAACTTGGAGCAGGACCTGAATAAGAAATCGGGTCAATATATTTATTAATTACCTTGTTGCCTTCCACAAGTGCTCCAGCCTCATCCTTCAGACCTTCAAACAGATTCTCGTAAACAGGATTCCGCGTTATCTCTGCATAGTATACAGCCTCATCCTTTTCATAGTTATCAGGAGCGGAAATCTCCAGTATCTGATAATGGCCGATTGGGACATTTTCAAATCTAACGATACCATCATTATTGCTTATTGCTGTCATTTCTGCTATCTCATTGCCATCCTCTGCCACACCTGTCAGCCTGAATTCTGCACCGGCCAGCGCATCGCTGTTATCGCTTACCTTATTGAACGCTATTGAACCGAGCGGATCGATTTCAATTGGATAAGTAGACACATAACCATCCTCTTCGTCGTCTGGTGTAAATCTATAAACAACAGGGTTAGCAGGTGGTTTATACCCTTCCGGTGTGATCTCAACAACCTCATATGTCACACCCTGTTTGAGTTTCCTGAAATGGATCTTTCCCTCGGCATCCGTTGTCTGTGTATCAACCGGTAAAGTACCTCCCTCCTCGTAAAGTTCATATATCACACCTGGAATGGGAGCTTCGCTCACACTGTCCGTTGTGGTGATAATCAGATCGGATGTCTTGCGCTCGTTATAGATCTCGCCACCGTCTTGCGTTGCCCACCTTGTAATGGCATTTCCACTTTCTGCGTCGTCCGGTGTACTGTAGAAGCCACCGAATGAGCCGTCCTCATTGATTTTGACATAGAATACAAGCTGCTTGTAGTATTTTTGAATCGTCTCGGTGATTTCATATACTCCAAACGGTAATTCTGAAAACTCTACCTTGCCGTTTTCATCGCTGTTCTCTATCTTTCTAACCTTGCTGCCATCTGTCATGTCTCTTGCAGTGAATTTAATCTCCGCCATGGCTGAACCGTTTTCATCAACCTTTATAAAGCTGAACTTACCTTCATTTGGAATGTTTTCAACGAAATTAGAGTAACCATCATACTCAATATCATTATCTAACAACTGAATGTATTCGTAGAGTTCAATATTCTCGTCTTCTTCTGCAAAACCTGCTGCTACAAACCTGGCCGACGGGGTATCTGAATCAGTATAACCTCGTGTTGGGGTCTCGTAGACATAATACCAACGTCCTCCTGCAAGTCCGATTAATGTGAGCATCCCTGTTCCGCCAGTAGTATAAGTTTCATATTTATAATTGGATTCTTCTACAGGATCTAACTCTCCCGGTATATCAGTGGAGCCAAGGTCAATATCAATTTTATCCTCCTTCCCTTCACAATACTGATCATAATAAACCTCAAACTTTATACCCTCGACCAGAACATTACCATCTCTGCTGTCCTGTTTTATAATTGACAGGACGTGAGGTTCGTGTTGATTCCTGAATATATAACCGCCATTCTCTGAGCTTATAAAACTGACGGATTCCTTGGAATCACTCAAATCTTCATTTTGGGTCAATCTGTAAAAATCCTCTTCCCTAACTGAACCATCCTCGCTAATTTTAATGTAAAATTCATCACGTCCCATGTAATAAAGCAATTTACCTTTTGTTCCGTCATCATCTACCTCCACAATCCTATATTCTCCAAAAGGAAGTTCTTCAAATACAACCAAGCCATTTTTGTCACTTTTTCTGGTATATGTAACAGGACCACCTGTATCTGGATCTATTCTGTACTCATTCTGGTCGGTGGCGATGAATGTAACACCTTCCATTGTGCCGAACTCATCCACTTTTGTAAAACTGAAAGTGCCGGTATTAGGCTTATTGCTGACAGTATTACCATCACGGCGCTCATTTTTATCAGTCAAAACAAAATCATATTCTTCCTCAGTCTCACCCTCGTCTGCATAGAATTTGGCAATGTAATTGCTTTTATCTATATTGTTTGTGTAGCCGTCTGGTGTATCTGTTTCGTAGAGGAAATACCAATACCCTTGATAAAGTTTCGAAGAATCAAACGTGGCTTTACCATCGGAGAGAGTTATTGCTTCTTCAGGTGTCAGGTCGGATATGTCTGGATCCTCTGACTTTGCTCTATAAATACTAAACGTTACACCCTCTAAAGGCAATCCCGTACTACTGTCTAACTTATTAATCGCCAGTTTGAATGTCTTGCGTTCGTTTTTGAAAATGTAAACATCATCAATACCTTCCCCGTATTCAATATCTTCATAAGCAATCTCCGCTTCATCCAGCGTATCGAAAAAGCCCAGGAAGTTACCTTCTTTGCTGACTACCGCGAAAAGGTCTTTAGCATACTTATAAAAATCAGGTATATTAGTCTCTGTGATTCTGTATATCCCAAACGGTATACTCTCGAAAGAGAATTTACCATCTTCACTTGTCACCGTTTTATTGAAATCATCATAAATCTCATCTTTAATAGTGAATTCCACTTCATCCCACATCAGTTCATCATTTTCATCCATTTTATCAAAACTGAAATCGGCGGTATGAGGTGTGTTATTAATGACGTTTTCTTCTCCAATGTAATAATCGTCGGGTTCCAATTCGAGGTCATACTCATCAAAGCCGTCTTTTGCAAAGAATGATATGATCGCCAAATCGCTTTTATAATCATATCCCTCTGGTCCGGAAAGCTCATAGATGTAGTACTGATATCCCTGTTCAAGTTGGTCAAATATAGCTTCACCAATATAATCAGTTTCTACCCTTGCAACGGGATATTGCTGACTGCTTTCTTCATCCGACCTATATAGCTCAAGTGTCACTTTCTTAATAAATCTCTGACGCATGGAATCCATCTTGGTGACGGACAGGGAAAATGTCTTGCGCTCGTTATAGACATCATACTCGCGAACAATGTCGTCCTCTTCTATTCCATATGCCAAAGCTTTTTCCACATCCTCTTGTTTATCGAAAAAGCCTAGAAAACTCTTATCCTTATCAATCACTGCATAGAATGGCTTGTTGCCTGAGGTATCGTAATAATCCGGTGCATTAGTTTCATTGATTTTGTACACACCAAATGGCAAATCCGTGAACTCAACAATACCGTCCTCACTTTCTGCCTGAGCTTTAACAGCACTGTTGTCCCTGAGTACCTCTTCAGCTTCAAATATTGCACCCTGTAGTCCGATTGGTTCCCCGGTAATATCTGTTCCATATTTCATGAAGAGGAAGCTACCCTTGTTCGGCTCATTCTCAATTGTATATTCTAATTCATATTTATCTTTCTCGTCAAACGGATCAATTGTACCAACAAGATTACCAGCTTTTTGATTGTCACTGTATCCGGCAGGAACCTTCATCTCATAGACATAGTAGGTGTACCCTTGTTCAAGTTTATCGTAAGTGTAAACTCCACTCCCCTCGTCCGTAATCTTACCGACATAGTTTTCTCTATATTTTTCGTTTTCGACCTCGTCCATAGTCTTAGGCATAGGATCCGTGCTCCCAGCTAATACCCTATAAAGTGCAAACTCCGCGTCTTCAACAGGAATAACATCAGTTCTGTCTCTATTATCGGTTTTGGATATTGACAGGTTAAATGTTTTACGCTCATTTTGAACTATGTAGGCCTCTCCTGTTTCATCAGTTTGTTCCGAAGCGTCTTTAGGCAAAGCGAATCCACTATCAATATCCGAAAAGCCCACAAATGATCCATATTCATCAATCTTTGCGTAAAACGACACACCGGTTTTGTAATATATTGTATCCTTTTCTGTAATTTTATATATACCAAACGGCAGATTTGTTAGAGAGACAATACCTGTTTCCTCGTTACTTTCAACTGTCGTTGAAAATTTGCTGGCAACACCATTCCTTACCGTCAAATCTTTGACTTCGAATGTTGCGATCACTCCTTTGAGCTCTGTTTTAATATCGTATTCGGTGCCGTATTTTGTAAAGCTGAAACCGCCGGTTTTCGGCTCATTTGTTACAGCTCGGGTTACTGTTGTTGTATTTGTCTGAGTCGGTATTATCGTTGCAACCAGCTTCGGTGTGATGCTATAATCAGTACCGTTGTAGCCATCAGGAGCACTAGTCTCGAAGATGTAGTAGTAATACCCTTGCTCCAAGTGTTTATATTCCTGGGAATTGGAATCTATAACAGCCACACCATTGCTGCCGGTTTCAATAGGTTGAAATTCGTAAAGGTAACTCCCAGGTACGTTGCTGCTGCCAATTGATAGGTTTTGGTTGTCTTTGCACTTATAAACCGTAAACTTTACATTCTTAATTGGAACAAGTGCACCACCGCGATTGCTGTCTGTCTTTGTAATGGACAAGCTGAACGTCTTGCGCACGTTCTCGACGTTCCTCATATCGTTAGAGTTAGTAGAGACATCCGACGCTGCCTCTGCTGCTGCCAAGGTATCAAAGAAGCCTATAAAATTACCATTCGTTCCGATTTTGGCATAAAATAGGATATTATTGATGCCCGATTCTGCATTATGATAGGTAGCAGAACTTCTCTCTGTGATTTTATATATACCAAAGGGCAAGCCTGTGAACGTAACAACACCGGTTAATGCATTACTAGTTACATCCTGGTAATAGGATTCAACATTATCATACCGCTTTGTCATATCAGTAGCACGAAATGTCGCGCCACCCAATAGGTACGGAATTGTTTCATCTTCTCCCTTACCGTATTTCGTAAGGCTGAAGCCACCAGTCGCAGGCGTATTTTTTATAGTTACATTGACCGGTTCCGTATCCTCAGGCCATAAATCATCCGGAGTGATCTGATACACTGGGTTTGTAACTCCGCTGTAGCCATCCGGTACAGTCTCATATATGTAGTAGTAATAACCCTGTTCAAGCCCATTAAAAGAAACTATGCCGTTAACATCGGTAACGTAGTCATTGTATACTTTCATATACGTAGTAGGGGGAGTTACTCCGGTATACTCCTGTTTCATTTTATAAAGTGTAAACTTCACCCCGGGAATATGATAATTATTACGTGGTTCATCCAGTTTTGTGATACTAATATTGAACGTCATACGATAATTCCCGACCTTATAGTCGGTCCACTTATCCGCTTGTTGTCCATTGTAAGCATTTTGTGCGTCCTCTAACTCATCGTAGAAGCCAATAAAATCGCCTTCGGTGTCAATAACCGCATAGAATGGTTCAATACTCCGGAAATACTTTGGAGCATTGTTCTCAGTTATACTGTATATTCCAAATGGCATATCTTTAAATAATACTTTACCATTCTCATCACTTTCCACCGTTAATTCCACATCACTCTTTTTTGTGAGATCTTTGGCCGTAAAGCTCACGCTCTGCATAATCATACTGTCTGTATTATTCTCAAAATATTCATCTGACCTGTCATACTTTGTGAAATCAAAGGAATCGCGTTTCGGGGGATTGTAAGCCTGAACCACCACATCTTTATCGACATCATCGGGTACAAGAATTTCACTTACAAACAAATTACTTGCATCATAACCCGCTGGAAGATATGCTGCAGACTCCTTGATTGTATATAGAACCCCTTTTTTGAGCCCTCCAAAAAATGCCTCACCGTTTTGGTCGGTTGTGACTGTGTATAGTAATAAATCTATACCGTTGTATTTGTAGTATAATTCAAATGTAACGCCAGGAATAGTAACTGTTCCTTCCCTCTTATCATACTTGATGATTCTTATTGATCCTCTGTTTATATTGATATTGCCACCACCGGACGCTTTATAGATAAGAATATTCGCAATATCGCTGCCGACAGATTCCATTGCACTGGTTAATTCTACCTTGTTCTCATAGATCTTACTAGTGTTTGTAAAAAGGTAAGCTGAATACTCCAAAACCAATCTGGAGTCAAATAGCTCTTCATCTAGTTTTATTTCAAAATAAGGTTGAACTCCGGTGCTCGCATCTCCTGCAATGTAATTTAGTACCCAGGAATTAGTATCAACCTCCTCGGCTTTCGTAAATTTGCCGCTTTCCGAGATCTCTGCCTTATATAACTTGACTGATTCAAGTTCAAGAAGCATACCCAATGGAAGTGTATCTTTGATATACACCTCTGTGGAAGCACCAGGCCCTGCTGCTGCTATAATGGCCATATTCAATGCATGCGGATTAAGGTTAACACTGTAATCAACTCTGCCGTCCTCCCTAATTAACTTGTAATTCTTAGTGAGTATGCCGTTGTCTATCCTCTCGCTGGCATCACCTACTTCAACAGGCTCAAAACCAAATCTACTAAGAGTAACCGAATTCCTAAATTCAATATAGTTATCATCGCTATCTGCATCATACAGACCCGCAACTACATCCAAATCCAGAGCCGTTTCGTAGGTAATCACAACGGTTCTGTTATTAGCGGCTACTCCAAGATCAATTGTGAGCAATTTATTCACATCATCTTCAGGAGCGGTAACGCGCTCCAATTCACTTGTGATATCTTTACTTTCCCCGTCAATGATCGTGGTTGCTTTCAAGGATTTCTTCACGAAAGTAAGACCTAGCGGGAGAGTATCCGAGAGCACAGCATTCGGCATAGCCATTTTATTTTCATTGACCGTTATCTGCCATATTATGGTTCCTGTCTTGTAATTATAACCAAGGCTAATCTTTTCCAAAACATTACTGTATACTGAAATATCTGCATCCGCTTCGGTTTCAATTGCGGTAATACTATTAGTAGTCGCATTATATACATTTGCCGTCATTTTGGCTATGTTTTCATACTTATGACTCTTCGTATTTCCTCCATAAATATTCTGGTTTGCCACCTCTGTTTTAAAAGTAAACGTGACTGTATTAGTATTTATTTCCTTGATTGCGAGAGTTATTATATCATTATTTACAGTAAAAGAATTTACCCAGGACTCATAAATCCCTAAGGCAGTCTCAGCACTGAAAGATCCTTCCACATATTTTAGACCTCTGGCAGCCAAGTCATCGGTCAACGTTCCACCTCTAAAGTCTACTTTATGGGGATTGATAGTGACCCGCCATTCAATGACATGAGTAGATGAATCATAGCTGACCGCGTCCTTTTGAAGCGAGTTTGAAATAATGCTGGACGGTTTATCAATATCAGGCAGTATAGGATTATAAAAGCCAATTGGTCCTACACCACCAGGCCACAAATACTCCAGCCAGGCATTATTCAAACTTGTGTCAACGGTAACATCTATTCCTCCATCAAAATAAGACTCTCCTACATCAGTTTTGTATGTAATGACGTATACGGGTTCCAAAGCTCCGCCACCCGTAATAAAATCCAGATAAAAGCTATAAGAATTCTCGTGTTGAGAGAATCCTCCATCCGTACTAAATGTAACCTTAGATGTGTCTAACGGGTTTCCATTGATCATAATAGAATTCGTCTCAAGAGTCAGATCCCCTACGATATTATCAAAGATCGTCAGCTTTTCAAATGTTTGTCCAAATGTACGCACCGTAAGAGTCCATTCGATATAGCCTCTACTATCGCTGTTTTCACTTGGTTTATAGTATGTACCTATTTTCCCTAATAAAAGACGATCACTACCCCTTAATACAACCTCTTCATACACTGGTTCTCCAACTACTGTATCCAGCTCATCATATAATGCTGCCAGGTTTCTGACTTTAGTATCCTCCGTGTCGTAGGTAAGATAATTATTTACAACATCTTGGAGCAAAATGGTCTCATATGTTATGGTAACCATTTTCACCGAGGACAGCTCCGCAGGCAAATAATATTTAAGATTCGGTGCGGGATATATGGACTCCTCATATGAATATTCCCCTTTACCCGTTCCCATATTCACCGTCTCACCATCGATCTTAAAGCTTCCTTCCACAAGAGTATGTACACTGGGGTCAATCCAGTCTCCTATATAGACTGGCGTTTTTTCATCATCCTCAAGGCGCCCCGGAAGGTACTTTATCGTCCATTTGAATGTTCCGCTTTTAGGATCATATTCGCCGGTTTTCCTCAATGCAGACGCATTGGTATCATTTTCCTCAATATTAACAAGAAGAGTATCCTCTTCCGTAAACCTTATTTCGACCGATTCCGCATCATCAACCTGCTCCTCATCCAGTGCGCATATCAAAGTAATCCAACAATCTGTTATATCGCTTCCAAGGTCTGAAATTTCGTCCTCAAATTTCAAAATAAGTGTCTTGACACCTTTTATTTCAACAAGGTGCAGCCATGCAAAGGTAACACCATCATTTGTTTGTAACTCTGCAGGTAGATTGTTCACCTTATCCAGCACGTTGATGTATTCCGGAATCGGAACAATATAGCATTTATTTTGATTGTCATCAATAGTATTAACATTCTGATATGAAAGATCAAAGCCATATTCCAACAACAGCATTTCATTCAAGGATATGGTATCATTTTCCTCTACTTGCTTCTCTGCTTCAAAATGATACAAATCCACCCAGAAGTAGGACGTAACACTTAGGAAGTCCTTCGCTCCCGCTAATTCGTCTGCGGTGGGAGGGATTTCACTTGATCCGTATTCAGCTCTCAGTAATGCTGCATATGGGGAGATAGCAAAAAGCGATATAGTGATATCTTCTAATGTCAGGAAATCACCCTCAAGCTCGGGATCAGGAATGCACTCGACGGTAAGTTTACCTTCATAGAATACGGCGGTTTCTGATTGGTAAGGGACTTCCGTTGACTCTGTTGTCTCATTATTATCAATGGTTTCCGTTGCTTCCGTACTCTCCGTTTGTTCAGTCTCTGCTATTGGGTCGGTGGTCTCAAACTGACCAACAGTCCCCTCCTGGTCAATAATCTCAATATGATCAGTGGTATCAACCTGATCAACAGTCTGCTCCTGGTCAGTGCCCTTTGTCTCTTCTGTTGTCTCCGTCAGCGTTTGACCGTTAGCATCCACTGCTTCGTCAATCTGTATTTCGTCAGTACTTTCCGTTTCTGCAGCAGACTCCCTTTGTCCGGCAGCTTCCACACCACCTAAGCTAATTGCGCTGTCCTGCTTGTTTGTGCTGCCTGCATCATTCAGGCTGTATATATTGTCGGCGGCATATACGCGAAGCATCAATCCTCTTAATGAAGACAGAATATTATCCATCTTAGTTGCTTTTGCAGATGAATTACCTGAAGTGTCGGTTCTCAGAGCCTCAAATTGCGAATCAGTCAGCGTAACTGTAATACTATTATTGATAATCTCATCAAGCGGCAGTTCTCCAACCAATTCGTCGTTACTGTTATATAGATATAGGAAGCCATTGTCCTGAACAGGCACAAGGTTGACAGGTAAATTAACAGTTATTTCCCTGTCATTTTTAGTGAGGGCAATATCATATTCAACGGTAATGATCCCACCGCGAGGTATCATAGTGCCATCAGTAAGCTCCTGCCCGTTGTAATAAAACCTTGGCTTCATGGAAGAATTACCATTGTCTATTCCTGCGACAGCGGTAAGAACCATAATGCTCCCCATGACAAACGCTATAACCAGTATTGATTTTCTACGAACCATAGATAGGAATTTCATCATCATAATATTCAATGCCTCCTTTGTAGTGTTATGTAACATATGATTTAATGAATGGTTTTAATTACTAGCTTACAATTATTAAAAAAAGAGCCTTCGATGTTTTCAAAGCCTCTCTGCTTTTTATACCCATATGTAATATCATTTTGCCTGCCACTTATTATTTTTTATGCAACAGTCCCTGTAAAAGTATGTCAGACCTTTCAATTAGTAGTTTTTAATACTCTCTTCCAGATAATACTATAATACTATATTATTCATAAACATATTGTAAATTATAAATAATGACAGGTCAATATATTTTTTCAAAAATAACGTTATTTTCAAAAATATCGTTATTATAAGAATAATATTCAATTCAGCTATTTTCTCTTTGTGATTAAAAGACAGATGTGGATGGGCATTCCCCTAATTTTCTGTATTTACCATAATAATAGCGACAAGAACTGAGCCTCCTCTCAGGGTTCTTGTCGCTGTTACTTAGAATCAATCCAAAATAAATGAAAAACGGGATAAACCGCACTTTGGTTTGTCCCGTTTTCATATTAAAACTTAATTGTTATCCCGAATACCTTTTTAGGATTCACTTAATAATTAGATGTACTTTTTTAAACTTTAGATTTACGCCTTACTGTTAATGTAAGGAATCAATCCCCCTTCATTAATAATTTTCTGCATAAACTCCGGAAACTGCTGTCCCTGATACTCTGTATTAAGGGTGCGGTTATATATAATTCCG
>Ga0153949_1000920_pt1 | contig 10560 bp, 10 predicted proteins | sample TSNJ033MetaG_FD_104705 | JGI IMG/M metagenome (GOLD analysis project Ga0153949, IMG submission 104705) | Attine ant fungus gardens microbial communities from New Jersey, USA - TSNJ033 MetaG | ecosystem: Host-associated > Fungi > Mycelium > Unclassified | place: USA: New Jersey, Wharton State... | reverse complement strand
TTGCTCATGGTGGCCCCATTAGAGTCTTGACTCCCGAGGCGACCTCTCCAACTCAGGAACTCTTTTAACCGTCTCTGCATCATTTTAGCACCTTTCCTTCCAGGTCGCGCATCGGGATTAATGCCGCCTAAAAATTCTTGTATGAGATCACAACTCCTCGTCGAGGGTGTCATGATCAAAACTGTATCATTACCAGGCATCTGCCCCGGTCTAAGGTTTGTCTGAAAACGGATCGTTTCGGATTCTATTTCAAGAAGAATTTCTGAGAGAAGGTCCCATTTGGGTTGCTCTTCTAATATGGGTTGAATAGTCTCCGGCAGCCAGGCAGGTCTGAGGACAGCTCTTTCTTTTCCCTTTCCATTGTCCAATGCGGGAGCGGCATTGTTGAGTTCATCAAGGGCAGCCCAAGCATCTTCATCGTCTGCGTCAACGATAGGCGGAGAACCAGCGGTTTTTCCTTTGGTTGGAACAATGGTTCTGAAACATCGGCGTTTCGCAATGTCGAATATCACATTTGCGGCATCGGTAAGTAACCAGGGAGATTGATGTACTCGTACACTACCTGAAGTAGAAATTGTATTGGATTGGATGATGGTTTCGAGGTAGGCATGAAAAGATAGTGAATCGTACGACAAGAGATAGCTGTCGGTATGGTATGTCTGTTTAGGAAAAGCTACAACGTCAGGCAAGAAACGCACAAGAGGAGTTGACGGAGGACATTCAAGTCATTAACAAGTTGCTTGGTCTTAGGACCAACTTTGTGCCAGACGGAAGCTAGTTGAAATCTGACAACAGCATCGAATGAACGAAAATAGGCGTTTTCAATGTTGAGATCCTCAAGATCAAGCTATCAAGGATGTCATTTTGTACTCAATAAATAACATAGCAGAACATACGTCTGTATTTGAGCGTTTTAGCTCTGATAATGTCGTTGTCATGCACTGGATGATTGCACCATGAATATCCGACATCGAGTCAGACAGAGGCTGAGAAAGTTCGACAACGTCGGCACGCCGACGTTCGAGCGACTGATTGATGTACTCATGAAAACTGAAAAAACGTCAAGGATGCGAGATCAGGCGGGTTCATAAAGAAGGCCTACCTACCGAGGATACAGATGCACCCTCCGTAATTGTAATTCCTTCATGACATTTTTCAACGGCGACAATCCACTGGTAACGTGCTCAGGCTGATCTGTGAAAGCCTTGATGAAGCCATTTTTATTCTTTTCGCGGAAGAGACGAACAATGAACGCTTCATTGACAAGTGACGTGATTCTGGAAGTACAGTAAGTGAGCGCTTGAAGCCAGGCAAAATAAACGCGTGAAAACATACTTTTCAGCATGCAAAATCAATAAACCAGTAATCAGATGCACAGGTATGTCTCTTTGCAGCATATCTACCACTAAGATACGGGACGTGACAGAGATGAGTCCGCCCTGTTTATAAAGTTCCTGTCTGACCACATTAGTTGTGTAGTATAGATGCAGCAATACAGCTCACCTGTCCTTGCCAGGTGTCTCATACCCTACTACACGCAGTCCTGGTCTCCTGCAGCCCATTATTCCTAGTTCTTCACCAATGGAAGACTCCTCTTCCGGAGAGGCGTTGACAAGTAAAACGAGATTTTTGTTGGAATCATATATCTTCATCAGTGTACAAATGATGCGTCGTAGACCCAGACCGCGGGCTAAGACGAGAAGATCACTTGTCGCAGGGTCATAAATCTCTTCAAGGATGGCTTGGTGGAATGGGAGGAGCGTCGACATCGTAGCAAACGTCCAACTCAAAGATATTATATTAGTCAGCCATACTGATCCAAGGAAGCTTTGCCCAGGACCATAGGTCTCTTACCACTACCATGGGAAAACTCAATATTGCACATCACAAAAGTTACCACCCATATCGTAGGGATAACATCGAGCGAGTGCGTAGAGATGAAGAAGAGGCTCGACTTACAGAGGCGAAAGAGGAGGGACGGATGATGTTAGCTGTACGTCCTACGAACAATTGAACTCATGCTATTATTGATTTTGTAGGACTCAGAAGCCCGAATGGACATTTTGCGTCAACGAGCTGGCTTAGGAGAACGAGACAAGAAACCCCACAAGGTATCTGAGGAAATCATACCTGACAACAGGCCAAAGCAGAGTTCTACAGGGGGAGAACTGTTTACGACCAATGGTCATATCAATCTCTTTCATGATATTGAGCAGGTGCGCAAACAACAATTTTTCTAAGACCTGAAGTGATACTTCTCATAGAACATGGTAGCAGCTCTTACGATAGCCAAGAAAGCCGAATCAAAAGCTGCTGAGCAGGGCATTAAGCTTGCACCAGACGAGAAGGAACTGAGGCGTTGGTATACTGAGCGCCGCAGCCACGAAGTGCCACAGGATGATGATGAAGACGATAGTGGTAAAAGGTACGTTGGTTTGAAACCTCCAGACATTGAGGTTGACCAGAACTACAGCAGGCGGGAGGCACAACGAAAATACAAACACGATCCTCTCACGGCCATTGAACAGCGACTAGCTTCTCGTACACAAACACCGATGCAACCTAATAGGAATCCAAAACCTCACCCATCTTATCTTTCGTCATCATCGTCAACAGATCCCTTAACGCAAGCTCGACTCCAACGTGAGTCATCCGAGCGGGAACGGGCGCGGGCTCTCATACAACGGAAAAAGAAAGAACTAGAAGGCAACATGACGCCAAGCACTAGATGTGGAGATGATGATGACGGATATCGCGATGTTTATAATCGACAAGAAGTGAAAGATGCACATCGGGTTCGGGATAGGAGATATAGGGACAGGCAGCGAGGTTGGTAGTCGATGACTGTAGCTGTCCCTAGACTCACTGATTGTTTCTGATGTTATGTAGTGTATGCCTGAATGTAGATTATGTTGCCACTCTGCGAGTGATTACAAAACAGGTTTTGAAGTCTGACATTTAGCTCGAAAGTAAGTGTCAACTATGGCAGCATGTTGATGACCCTGATTATTCCAAATTCCAAGGATAGATCATCGGAACCGTTGATACTGTTGTGCGTGCGAAACTTGAGCTTCGGATTCTGTGTTCCACCGGCTTCAGAATCCATGTAATAGGCTTCTCGAGCGGTGATGACGCTTCTCATCACGGCCAGATGTGATCACGGGCGTTGATCATCCTATTGTACCACAATTTCGGAGTTGAATCGCCTCAAGCCTTGTGGGTATGGATTTCCAAAAACTGTTTAGCCTCCGCTATGTCTCCACTTTTTCTCGTGGTCGACTTATTTATAATGTGAAGCCGCTATCTCTTTCTTGCTAGTCTACCCCCCGAATCGCCTGGTTTGCCCACACCAATCGCTCGAGGAGGTACGTTTCCTTCTGATATCTAGTCTATGGATGCTAATATAACCCCCCCATCTCAGCGTTAGACACATACATCGAAACAGGCGTCCTTGCCGTAAACAATGGTCAGTTTTGTCGGGAGTACCGATCCCTATCTAAGTTGTTTTCTGCACAGGAGAGATCATTCTCCGGTGAGAAACTTGGCAATACAAAACCTCATGTATCTCTCAGTGGCTTGGTGCGCCCTCTGTCAACTTTGTTAAGTGCCAATCCTCATATCTGAATGGTCAGAAATGGAATCAGAGAAAAAATACCAAAAGCGCAAAAAATGAGGCATGTTGTCCTTATTATCTGCTCAGCAAATCGCCATGTTGATATATAGCAGCATGATCTAGAATCAGGCTCCCCCATATCAGAGGTTCGCTGCAACAATTGAAATTATACCCAACTGACCTCGCACAGAAAGTAGGCTCAGTGGCTACTCATCGTTCCCAGGTACGCCTCTGAAACTTGACTTGATTATCGATTTTAACAGAAAGACTCAAGATGGATGGACGACCAGATGATCCTGATAGTGAGGACCAATTGGAGGTGTGATTGCATCATTAGTGTGGATCAAACATCATCTCACGCGTAATTTTAGGCCGAGGCTGACGAAAAGATGAAGGTGGAAATATGATCAGTCCATTGGCGTTTGACTCATTTATGTATAGGAAGAGCCCTTGGAAGGTTCTAAGCATCACTGGAAACATTTCTATGATGCCATTGATGAGAGAGATCAGGAGTTTTGCAAAGCGCTTCGGGGCGAGATCAGTGATCTCTTGCTGATTGTGGGCATTTACTCGCGTTTAGTTCAAATATATGTTCCTCATCGTATTTTTAGGCGGCTTTGCTTCTGGGTGTGGTTACTTCGTTCGCCGTTGAAGCGTTAGATTGGCTAAGGGATGATCCTAACATGACACTCCTGCAAGACATTGTTGAGCTACTCAATCAGACAGCTCCAATCGACGTGCATGTCGACCCTGGGTTGGGTGACCTGAAGCACTACGAACTGCGAGTTAACCAGTTGTGGCTTCTGAGCATGGTCCTGAGTCTGAGTGCTGTTATTTTTGGGACACTCTGCCTTCAATGGCTTTCTGCATTCCGTCATGCCGATGATAAATACAAAGCCGGTCCTGACACTCTTGCCCTTCGTCAGGTGAGATACGAAGGATTGTGGGCATGGGGTGTTCCCCACATCCCAGCCCTTCTCATCGTAATTGTCCAAGCCGCCCTCGTCTTCTTCATCGTCGGTCTCTTATTCCTATTATGGAACGTCAACAAGCACGCTGCTCTTCCAGTTGCTATAGTCAGTGGAATATCAACATTTGCTGTGGGCTGGACAATGTTTTTGCCGGTGATTCTATCTGTGGTTTGCTATATTAGGCCGTCTCTAGGCAAGACCATCTGTCAGTGTCCATACAAAAATCCGTGGACTTGGATCACCCATCGTGGCTTCACTTTGTTTGCCATCACGGTTAGCTTCCTGTTTACCTTGACCCCGTCGAGTATCCATGACTGGATGTCGAGGTGGCGTCAAAAAGCAATCAAACTGTTGATGGACTTCAGGTGGCTCGAATACGATGAAATGTGGCGTCAGCGACGAGATCCAGGTGCTGAGGGAGGCTTATGTTCATACTATCTTCTTAATGGACTGGCAGCAGTTGTAGATACCCTGGGTGCTCATACGGGCACAGGTCTCTTTCTCGAGAAATGCCTCCAGGACCTCAAGTTCCATGAGTCTCGTGCGGACATGCAGGCAGTAAAGAAGTCGTTCCAGGGCTTGAAATTTACGTCGGAAGAGCGTCGGGTCCTTGAATTTGGGAGTAAGGCTGGGTCTTCGTCTCAAGTAAATGCCGAGAGCAAGGGTGCTGAGTTAGCCCAATTACGGAAGGACTTTTTAACTGCCCTCATCCTGGAACAACTCGTCACCCGAAGTCGCCCTCTTAAACAGAGTTTGCTTCACTTTCGGGTCAAACTCTACATTCATTTGAAGGCGTCGGTCCATCGAAGTGGATTGTTTCGTGACATTACGGGAGAAGCAGGTTTCAAGGACGACGAGTACATTGGTCGACTTATCGAATGTCCTATTGAATATGCAGGAGACGCCGAGTCTTTATCATTTGGTACGTCCAATCGTGTGATATAAAGTCGATACTAAGGGTTTCCGCTCCTTTGCAGCCGAACGATCTCTCTATGTCAAAGACATCGAACCTCTTATAAGGACCAATCAATTGAATAACAAGGATATCATAGGGCTTCAGCTCATTTCGAATGCCTCCGAGTCTATGGATCATCGACATTCAATTGTTCAGCAACAGTCCGAACCTGTGCCAGAAGAGCTCGCGGTCGTCTCCACATCTCCACCAATACCAGCGATAACTTCTACCTCCTTCTCCACAGCAGTTGCACATACTCCTCATGATGCTGATGGTACTCTGAATCAAGGCCTTTCTAGACGAGATACGTCTTGGTTTCGACTCCAAAGAGTTCGAGCGCAGCTAGATCAATATTATCCCTCTCATAATGTCCCCGCTGACCATCGAGAGGATGGCTACACAGTTTCGTAGTTAGTACCTGGTAATAGTATGTTCATGGAAGTAGGTATGGCCATCGAGTTTTTTTTTCGGGCATGGCTGATATATGCCTGGACACCGAACGTCTAACTTGATACGTTGCATTGTTTTTGTGTAATGTCTTCTAAACTACCACTTTGGCCTTGTTTCCTTCCATGACTGTGTGAGTCTACTTGGACTGAATGAAACTGCGATTTTATCTCTTTTCTGAACATCTCGCTCTTCGTCTCGTATCTTTCCCTCCCTTATCACTGACCAATCAGTAAATTTAAAGAGAAAGATTAAATTTTCGTTTTTTGATGTTCACTATGCCTAGTAAGCAAGAAGATTTTGTCTCCTAGTGTAGGATCATATTTCCTCAGTTCTGTGTCCATCAGACTAAGGTAATTATCCTATATTTAGTGTCCTAGTTGACAGGCATACCGATGAAGCTAAGTTCTGTGTCCATCAGGCTGGGTTGAATATCTTAACAATTTGACAGTGCAATCTTCTATCTGCTAAACTTGCACATTTGGAGTGTAGGAATAGAAGCTGTTTGCTCTTCTGATTCGCTTCCACGTCACCGCGCTGGTGGTCAGTTTAGACTTATTCAGTAGAACCTCCTGTCACTTGTAGTGGCATCTCCCACGTGACTGATGTGTTCAAGGGTGATCCGCGAACGAATCTACGCATGAAACTCAGGTCGTCTACCATCATGTTTCTTTTGCGAACTGTTCTTGCATCGCCATTTAGGCGTGCAATGCAGCACCACTCACCAGATATTCCAAGTACACCAGAGGGCTCTCCCGAATTTTGGCTGAAGCTCATGATTAGTATGTGCTTGGTTCTTGCGGGTGGTGTTTTCGCAGGGTGAATCTGCATCTTCTGGATTAGGACTTATCTGACTATATTCATTTACTCTGATTTTTTGTGTAGACTTACACTTGGCTTGATGGGCTTGGACGAACTGCATCTACGAGTCCTGGCTGCATCGTCGGATAATCCCAAGGAGAAGGTCAATGCTCGGAAAGGTAGGCTGCATATTGTATTCCAGCGGTATCCTCTCATGAATGCTTGGCTAGTTCTTAACATTATGCAGAAAGGCCGTCATTGGGTCCTGGTGGTATGTTTACGGCATATTAAATATATCTTTGCTTAGCTTCCCTTTCAGGTGCTCCTTCTCGGCAATGTTGTCAGTTGATGGCTCCACTTCTGAATGCTATTGGAAATCAAATCCCTTTTAGGTTGTCAACGAAAGCTTGCCAATTTTTCTCGACAGTGCTGTGCGTGCAATGTGATATCTACAATTCTTTCATTGAAATACGGTCCGTAGATTGGTGGGGGCGTGGCTGCAATCGTGATTTCTACCGCCGCTATCGGTTCGTAGTTCCAATCTTCATAGACTCTGCCCATTAGTCAACCCTCTGGCAGTTATATTTGGGTTAGTCTCTGGTTTGTCCACATCCCAACTCTGATCAACACGACTTTATCCCCTGTGTCACAGAGAGTGAGTTTTCCTTGTCGATATCCAGATGTTGTCATCTCCTGATTTTTCCTAGAGTCATTCCTCAAGCTGTCAGCGTTCGGTATGGTCTATCTATCGGGGCAACTTGTGCGCCTTTAGTATTGGGGATGATGTATCTGTTTGGTTGGTCGATCATGATATCCCCACTAATTTCCGTCTCATGAACTTCTGTATTAGCACCTGTTGCATGGCCTGTTGCCAAGCTTCTTGACTGGATACTTGGGGCTAATGAACAACATACTTATAAGAAGGCAGAACTCAAATCTTTCCTCCAGTTCCATCGCACTGGCGAAGAACCTTTGCGAGATGACGAGATAAACATATTGAATGGTGTACTTGAACTGAATACAAAGAACGTTGAGACAATTATGACCCCCTTGAAGGCATGTCAAGAACTCTCGCATCAAGAAGATTAATTAACTTCTTCAATCAATCGCAGGATACCGTTGTTCTTAGCGCCGATGCAGTGCTTGACCACAAAGCTGTCGATGCCATGTATGTTATCTCTTATATCCCATTGTTTCAAATTCAACTCGGCTCCTTGGATCCAGTCTCTTGAGTGGCTATTCACGTTTCCCTGTCCATGAACCTGGAAACCCATTGGCTTACATTGGGCTTCTTTTGGTAAAAAAGGTATATGGCGCCTCGTATGTTCGGCAGTACACTCAAAGCGGTATTCTAGCTCCTGAATTATGACCCGAGCAAAGCACTTCCTGTCTCCGCTTTTCCGCTCTTAATTATTCCTGAAGCACTTCCGTCCATCAATTGTTTCCAGGCTCTTGACTACTTGTGTGTCCATCTTTCCGCGTTCTGTCGTACTTGAGATTGATGATGAGAACCTAGCCAAACCGGAAGAGCACATCTACTGCTGATTAGCCGAACCCCTGGAAAACCTGGTGGCGCTATGGGCATCGTCACCCTGGAAGGTACGAAGTCTTATTCTGTCTACAATATCTTAATTTTGGTTGTCATTCCTTCTAGATATCATTGAAGTAAGCCCAATGTACCTGAATTTTATACCGTTTCTCAGTATGTCCTAGGAAATCTTGTCGGAGGAGATTGTCGATGAAACGGACCGATACGAAGATAATCGGGGCAAGAAACGCGCGAAGCGATTGACCAGTGCTACAGTCATGCGAGGGTGAGTCCTTCCTCATGACCTACTGTTGACAATAAAATTGGATATAAAAAAGAATCGTGGAACACCGTATACACAATGCGTCCCTTGATCACGAACACACTCCTCTCCTTCAGGGGCTGAATAGAACGACGACCGCTGAGGGATATGGAACTCAGCCAGCCGCGGGGGTGGGATCGAACTCCTGATTTGTCACGATTTATAGAGGGTAAACGGCAGAAGTCTGTGATGTAGTCTGTGTAGTGTTCAGTTTTTGTTTGATTTACTTTTCGACACACATCTGAGGCATCTAGAGCTGTAGATGACATCCTGGCGCTCTCGGACTTGATACATGGCGTCGAGGAGGATACGTTCGAGATGATGTCTTTCCTTCCTGATATTTAATATTCCATAGGTCAATTTATAAGCCAATCCCAGCACCAAAAGAGCTTAAATGCAGAGGTAATTAAGCCTATGAAATAATCTCGGTCTATTAACTGGAACAGTTGTATCTCTCTTGGCAGTATCTGGTGTGCTCTCAACCCGTTATGAGCATGGATACTGCTCATAGTTTCAGCTTGTCTTCGTCAAATTGACGGATAGACCGGCTCAATTGTTCGTCCCTAAATGAACGAGGGAATTGTTAAAGGGACTCGTAGTAGGTGTACATCGCAGTATTAGGGAGTTAAATAGCAGGTGCAACTAGGTCACCGATATCATGCTAGACCAAGTTCCAACAAAACCGATGGATGATCCTTGTATTGGAATGGACAACCGCCCCCACAATAACGCGCCACACAGGCAACTGATGTGGTGCCCTTATAGCTCCCATTGTCTTCTGCGAGGTCCTCACCAAATTAGTGTACATATACCCTCAGCCGTCTACGTGACTTGCGACGACTGAGAGTAATACTCTGTTAATATCGACATGTCGCCCCCCAGGAAACATCTTTGTGGGTTCTCGGCTTTGGCGCAAACGGCGAAAGTCTTTTTTTTATTTGATTCCATTGATTATTCCACTGTTTCTCGTCTTTTGACGAAACAACAATAACTAGTAAATTGATCAATCATTGACAATGTAACAACCTTGATTAAGCATTTCAAAAAACAACGATGTTGTTATATCTATATAAGTGAAGGGATGTCCGAATGCACTGAAATCAGCTTCTTCTGTTCGGCGACTTCTTTTGCATTTTCTGGTGTAGAAAGTATGTCCACAAGAGCAATGAAAAATGAGGACTGAATAGAAGTCACAGATTGCCTACCCCGAATAGATTTCACATGTCATCTGATACCATGAATCAGACAAGTTGGACAATCAATATGTGGAACAAAGATCAGACCTTGCTTGACTCGGATCTTTATCGTAAGATCACCCATAAATCTGTCTCCGAAACTATCAAGCTTGTCCTGTAGGTTAGTTGCTTTGTCCTTTTGAGCGGCAACGAGGATATACTTGACTGGAACAGATGAATCAGGGACAAATCTATCTCATATGAGTTCTACGTACGCATCCAATCTTCGAGCCAGTCCCGAATGAAACTCATTACTTCTCCCATTATGCTGGAAAACTCATTTATTATCTGGCACGGTTCATTTGAGTTTGGAATTCTCTGGAGTCTATAGAACTGGCCGGCCAGGGTTTGGAGGCTCTTTGCGAGGCTTTTCATTGATTCATGAGATTCTTCTTGGGCCGTGAGATGCTATCAAGTTCATCAATCATATGACTCGCATGGAAAACAGAAAGGAAACTCACCTAGTATGCAGTATCGATGTAAGAAAACACTGTTTCTGCTACAGGATTGCTTCGAGTCAGATAACAGTCATGGTGTGCTTTTCAAGGATGATTTACCACGCTGATGGTCTTTCCAATTTCAATACCCATTTCCACACCATCGCCTGTGGCGCCAAGATGATCCAAAATGGGCTTAAACTTGTTCAATTTGTCCATTGTGCTCTTGACTTGTGCATGCAAAGCACTCA
>Ga0153949_1000919_pt1 | contig 10579 bp, 10 predicted proteins | sample TSNJ033MetaG_FD_104705 | JGI IMG/M metagenome (GOLD analysis project Ga0153949, IMG submission 104705) | Attine ant fungus gardens microbial communities from New Jersey, USA - TSNJ033 MetaG | ecosystem: Host-associated > Fungi > Mycelium > Unclassified | place: USA: New Jersey, Wharton State... | reverse complement strand
GTATTCTTATGCTAATGGTAACTTTGTGATAAAATCTGCTATAATATGGACCCAGGGTTTCTCTGGTACTACATTTGGTATTAATTTCCCTGCTAGTGCCTCAGTATGATTATTGTTTCTTTGACAGACATCATATCTCTCTATATACTTCTTGATTTCTTTTATTACCCCTAGCCACCAAAAGTTTCTAGTAACCAACTCTGTTGTCTTCTACTGCCCTCTATGTCCTCCTACCAGTATATTATGGTATAGCCAAATTACCTCTGCTCTTAGTTTCTTGTACTATGGAATATACACCTTTCCATCTCTTAATATTAGCCCATCTTCCTCTTACCATTCCTTATCTCTCAACATCTTTACTCTTGCTGGCTTCATTTCTTCTACTGTGTTATAAGAGCCCCAAAAAGAAAAAAGTTTTTCAAGTATTTGAACACTTAATCCAAAACCTCAAGACATATAATAGGGTTGAAGATATAAATAGTGTGGGAACTAGGGTCATGTGATCACAGAACATTCTAGAAGGACATGACTAAGAGTATAGTCACTGTAAAAGTAGTATAAGTAGAAATCCAATCCAACGAAGAACTCTATCGAGTTCTTCTTGAATATCCATTTAGGGTAATTACTAAGGGTATTCACTGCCTATCGATAACATACTGCTTTTATCACTTCATTATCTTTTGTATCTGATTTCTTAATTTTCTTCAATAAATTCACTCCCTCTATCATAGTTTCTACCACTTGTATTGTTTTAATTTCCAGTCACTTCTTTTTTACCAATACTCTATCCTTGTTATCTCTCTCTACCCCTATTTGCCAGTCTGGACATCTACTAAAGCTATCAGCCTTTTCCATACTGCTACTTGGTACATATTTAAGAGTAAAGTCAAATCTAGATAGATACAAGGTCTATCTTGCTTGTCTACAGTTTAGTTTCTGACTACTCATAAAGTATTCTAGATTTTTGTGGTTGTTCTAAATCTCAAATTTGTTTTGTGCTTCTTCTAGTAAGTGTCTTTATTTCTCTAAGCATCTGATGATTGCCAACATCTTTTAGTCACTATTTATATCTTCCTGCATTATATTCCTGGATATTTCCCATCAAATTAATGAATGTATGGGAAATAGTTTCTTCTTTAAAAACTGTCTTATAACATTACAGTAAACACAAAGATACTGCTCTAGTATCTAATTGGTCTGTTCTATTTGTCTATTTGCTTTGGAGTAATACTCTGATATAAAGTATAAGTGCTAAAAGAGCACAAAAGAGAATTGTGTACTGGAACAAACAATAAGACACAGTACCAGCTTTTAATTGCATACTAAAGATTCAAGGGGATAAAGCAGAAGTAAAGGATTAAAAAAGGGTATTAGAAACTATATGTAGCTTTATGTAAGTTTTATGATTATTTGGTGTTGAATGAGTATGAGGTTGCTCTAGATCTATATTACATATCCTTTCTAAGATGTCAATCTTTATACACCATAACAAAAGCTCCTTTGGAAAATATAGTTAGTTGATCCCTCTGGACCCTCTACACTTAGTTGTTCTCTTGTCTGCACCCCCAACACTAAATCTTATGGGTATAATACAATCCAAGTATATACCTAGCCAAGCTTTTCTAGCTTGTTATTCTTTCTGAAGCCTGTCTGAGTTAAGTCTACAATCTGGTTCTAGATTGAGTCTTGGTATATTCCATGTTCTGTTTCTGATACTATACTAATTCCAAAAGTTGTTACTCAAGATATACTGCATTAAACAATTTCAGAGGTAGTAAAGATAAAAGTATATACCAAAATGAGTTTTTGTTGCCATTCTATTTGCTTCTAGAACTATATATTAAATAATATAAATTACGGAGACTCAATGAAATAAAATAATAAAGGAAATTATTACTACTTTTGGTAGTATCCCAATTTCCCTCTTTGTTAGTACAAAGTCATGAAAGCTTAGGGCTTAACCAAGGTAGTTGTTTAGAAAGAACTCAATAGAGTTTTCTGTTAGATTGTATAACTACTTATACAAATATCTATTGGTCTGTGCACCTATCTTCCACAATCATATGATACTTACTAGTAACTATACATATCTTACATAAGCCTTCCCATTCTATTTATATCCCTTTTGTATTGTACTTCTGAATATTATCTACTAAGTTGAAAAATGTGTAGAAAATAGTTTTTTTTCTGGGAACCATCTCATAACACTCTTGTGTTAAGTCCTCTAATTCCTAAGATAATGCATCTCTTTCCTAGAGCCTTCCTATTAAAGATAGCATATACTTAAGATAGCTTTCTTCTAGAACCTTCTCTCTTCTTTCTAGTTTATTTATTCTATCTTCTTCTAGACTTAGTCAGCTATCTACTACTACTTCATTGGATATTTAATAACATCTACTTGACATACTGTGTTCTTCTGAGTAGTGACCCATATATTCTATCTGAAAATAGAGTAGTACTGATGAGATCAATACTTATTTCTAAGTACTATCCCTGGTTCTAAGTTTGTTCTTTCTGACCTTCCAATATAAACTGGAGACCTTACTGTCATATCAAACTATAGTTATCCACAAGTGGTTCTAGATTACAGTTTTAGCAAAAATATCTCTTTAGTCTAGTATCAGCTCACTATTCTTGTCTCTTAAGTCTTAGTAGTAAGCTTTGTCTATCTTAAGTGTTGTTCTAGACTGGTCATTGACCCTACTCTTGTCTGAAGACATATGTATAATAGGTTCTAGAGTGAATTCTTCTTATAAATCTATTGGTATAAAGTGTATTAAATATTACTTTTCATGCAAAATTTGTTTGCAGTATAATAGTGTATATCTAGTATAACACCAAGGGAGCAAAAGAAATAGAAAACAAATTTGGAGCCTTGGTCTGAGGTAATATGAGAGAAAACTCCATGTTTTGAGAATATATGAATAATAAAGAAATAGACCAACTTAGCTAAAGTGATAGTATTGTAAGTTAGAATGAAAATAGCTTGTTTTAACAACCAGTCCACAATGACAAAAATAGTATTAGAACTAGAGGAAGAAGGGAGTTTTTTAACGAAATCCATGGAAATCAAATTCTATAAACGTTTAGGAATAAGGAGTTGCTTTAGCGATCTATAGAGCTTATATCACTAGGATTTGGATTGCATACAAGTTACACAGGACTTGTAGAATTATTGAACATTAGTGTAGATATTTAGTTAGACATAACTGTATTGTATTAACTCCAGGGTCTTGTCCAAGATGTCTGGCCAGAATATAGTTATGATAGAACTAGAATATACAAAGGTATAAGTTATCATCTGTAGGCACATAAATTCTACTATAAAGTTAGAGGAAACTTGTGTTGTCTATTAACCAATGTCCTTCCAGATAAGCTTGTTGATTAGAGACAGAGAGATTAAGAGAGAGTACTGCTAGAATATCAGAGTGGAGTTGTTCTTGATCTATTATTGTGGTTGCATGAAGTATTGGCATAGTAAAAATAATTGCTCTTAGAGGTACTACAATTTGTTTATGAGTAAAAACTAGATGGAAATTATGAAGGTTTACTAAAATATAGCTATTATCCTCTTCTTTAGGATAAATGTCCCATTGCCTAGTGAGAGCATCCAACTTTGTACTGAGTTGACTAGAATAGAATTAGATAGTAAGGTTAAACTAGAAAAAGTATTCTGACCATCTCATTTGTCAATAGATAAGGACCTTGGTTGTTGAGAAATACTCTAGATTTTTGTGATTTATAACCACATCAATTGGAAGAGTGGATTTTTCTAAATAGTATTGCTAGATTTGGAAAGCTTTAAAGGTAGCAAATAACTCTTTGTCATAGATGTCATAGTTGAGTTTGGGGGCAGAGAAGGTATAGGAATGGAAGGTTACTGGGTAAACTTCATTATCATTAGTTATAATAGAAAGAATAACAGTGAGAGTGTAGTCTAAAGCATCAGTTTCTATGATAAGTTGAGTATCTAGAAACCAATACATAAGGATGGAAGCAGAGATAAATAATTTTTTAAAGGAATTAAAGGCTTTCTAGCATTTCTCATCAAACTTCCAAGAAAAATTCTTTCTAGTAAGATAAGTAAATGACTTGACTATATCTAAATAATTGTAAATGAAATATTTGTAGAAGTTGGCAAAGCCAAGAAACAATTGAATATCTTTGACTTTTTTGGACTTTGGTTACTCCTAAATGGTTTTTACTTTAGCATTAGATATAGTTAAGCCAGATAGAAAGAGAATATAGCCTAGATACTCAATTGAGTCTAAATGGAACTTGCATTTTTCTGTTTTGGCATACAGTTCTACTTTGCGAAGTCACTTCAATACTTTCTTGATATGTTTTCAATGTTAGAAAATGTTGTTGGAGTAAATCAAAATATTGTCTAAATATACAACTACATATACATCAAAGAGATCAGAGAAGATGTTGTTTATAAAATGCTAAAAGACAGCTAGAGCATTAGTTAATCCAAATAGTATCACTGACTACTTAAAAGATCCATAATAAGTTCTAAATGCTGTTTTCCATTTGTCTCCTTTGGCAATATAGACCAGATGGTAAGCATGACAAAGATCTATCTTGGTATAGATATAAGCTTTGTAAAGGGAATCAAGGAGGTTAGTTATAAGAGAAAGGGAATATTGATTTTTCTTTGTAATTCTGTTGAGTCTATGAAAGTCAACATATAACTAGAGGGAGCCATTTTTCTTTTTGACAAAAAGGACTAAAGCTCTATGAGGAGAAGAAGTGGATCAGATGAAGCCAGTGGAAAGATTCTTGTTAATGAATTTCTTCAGAGCTTCTTGCTCTAAAGTTGACAGAGAATAAATGATATCTACTAGAGGATAAGAATTTTTGTCCAGCTTGATCCAAAGATTGTATAGACAATAGAGTACAAGTGTTTCTGCTCTTGAAAACATCTACAAATTTATGGTACTCCTTTGGAATACAAGAGAGGTTGATTTTATTAGAAGTGGAGGTAGATTTGGTCTATACTGTACTCCAAAAGTTTAGATAGAATGTAGTAAAGTCTAGAAGATGTAAAGCTTGTAGAAAAGCTGGTGCATTAATAATAGCAATGTAAGATCATCTAGAAGTAAACAGAAACATCTTAGAGGTGGTGAACTGCAGAAGAGATTCTGCTAACAAAGACAAAAAATTAACTGAGGTCTCAATAGAAGGAATAGAAGCCATATCATAGAGTAAAGATGGTGGTTGAAAAAATATTAACCCAGAAACTCAGTCAATCAATGGATTATATTAGATAAGCCAAGAGTGATCTAAGACCAAAGAATAGCAAGAATTGAGTAGGGTAATGTAAAAGTCCAAAGTCATATATTCACCAGAGAAAAAGGTTATAGGCAATATTACTACCTTGGTAATAATATTATTTGAGAATCCATCAAACAAACACAATTTTATAGGCAGAGTAGAAAAAGTAGGCAGAGTATGTCTATGAGCAAAAGCAGAGTTTACAAAGCAATGAATTAAGCCAGAATCTACAAGAGACCAGATAGGTATATGCTAGATATGATCCAGTGCACAAACCAATAGAGAGGAAAGAGAGAGATAGAGAAAATTAGGATTGGAAAGAGCAGATATGTTGAGGCATATTAGACTTGTGGTTGCACAGACAAGTTCAATATAACCCCCAGTCTATGCTGAGTCTTGGAAACTATACATTAATTTTCCAAGACAATCTCAGAAGTTACAGTATTATCTTCAGCCACTGTAGCTAGGTATGCCCAAACAGGCTGTTTTCTTGGATATCTATCTACTTTGGGCTTCTTTGATCTATAGTATATATAGAGGTTGTTGTTAATATGGTGTTTTTGTTTATTGCTGTTCAACTTACTATCTTTACCTAACTTGTCAGAGAGGTCAACATGAGAAATAGACAAAAAAGAAGATTTGGTAGGAAAAAAAGGTATTTTGGAAGATTTAGCAGTAGAACATAAGAAAACAGGAGTGGAAGAGAAGATAGTATAGGAGTAAGATAGTATAGAGCTTGGAACAAAGAATAAAGACAGAGCATGCTTGTCTTGTTTACAACTATAACTATCAGTAACATTCTTCTCCACATTCCAAAGTCAATCTTACCTACAATTCTATTTCCAATGGCAGTTGTCAAAAGTTATGGCCAACTGGTATATCACATAGAAAGAAGTAGGCTTGCTTTACTTCTGATTTGAAATAAGATCCTGGAGATGATTGGAAAGTCCCTGATAGTAGTGATGGTAGAGAATATTATCATTCCAGTTTAGTTATATTGTATACTGTATGAAATCCATATTGTAGGTTGTGATCTTATCTCTGGGTTTTATTTAGAGATTATCAACGAGTGTTATATATTGAATTTTTGGTTATATTTTATTATTTATTTTCTTTTCTTTATTATTTATCTCCTAAAATAATTACTCCTAGCTATATAGGAGTATTATGGTATAGACTAGATCTCTTCTATTTCAGTTATAGTATATATATAAAGTAGATATGTGATAGCAACCTAGTTTGTAGATTAATGTTTACTTGTACTTGTTTATATATTTTTTCTTTTTCTATATACTTCTCAACTCAGACTTTGGATCTTTCCTTAGTTATCTGATGATATCTCCTTGTCTCCAAAATTGATAATCACTTGTAATAGGAGATTGGAGCACAACAAATATATTGAAACCAAGATTGTCTTCCATTATCATCTCTGAATTCCTACTTCTTGATTGATATATCTCATGTTATGAGACAACCAAAAAGAAAACTATTTTTTGTGTGTTCATTAACTTGATAGAAAACATCCAAGAATACAATGCAGAAAAGATATAAATAGTATGGGAAGGATTATATAAGATATAGATAGCTCTTAGTAAGGATCATGTGATCACAGGAGATAGGTACACAGATTATTTAATATTTGTATAAGTACCTAGGGGAATCTAATAAGGAACTCCATTAAGTTTTTTCTGAACAACTACTGTGGTTGAGCTCTAAGTCCTCACAACTTCATGCTAACACAAGAACTTGATCTCTATTGTTGACCCTGTACTTTGTAGCCTCAATATTTTACTTTTCACTCACTTTTTCATTATCCTTGCTAACGAGTACAGCACTCAGAAGCTTTTTGGAAAGCAGGTCTTAGCTATAAAGGAGACTTCACTGTTAGTTAGAGACAGTGGATAAATAGCCTGAACAAAACTCATGTCTCTATCTAAGACCTGACCTCTATATTGAGTGGGCTTGTATTTAGTTTTTCACTATTGGCTCCATGCTACTGATCCATTGTAATCAGTTTACATAAGGGAACAATGATAACCTCTTAAAGGCCCATCTAGCTTAGAGATTTCCTTTTTAGGGATAATATTATTTTACTCTTCTAGTTAGTAACTAGTTATAAGTTCAGATGAAAAAGACCGCTTGTTCTTATACAAGGAAACATCATTATCATTGCCATCACCGCCACCATCATCCATATCCTGACAATACTAATAGTAACCCATAGAACAATCTACTGCTCCTACATCCCAAGCTCTTTCTACCCAGAAGGAGCAACTTCTTACCCTAATTACTAGTTTGCAACAGTAGATGGCCACTCTATTACAACAAAATAGAGGAGCTAGAGTAGAAGTGGCCAAACCTCTTTTATTCAGTAGAAAGATAGAGAAAGTAAGTGCGTTTATCAATATAGCTCATTTGTATCTGAGTATGAAGATGATGGGAGAGTCAGAAGTGACAAAAATGGCCTGGATACTGTTTTATATACAAGAGGAAGTGGTAGAGGTATAGAAGGACAATTTGCTAGATAAACTATTGAAGGGGGAGTCAAAAATAGAGATAGCAGAGAAACTGTTTGGCAAAATGAAGAACAAATTTAGAGAAATAGCAGAGAAAGAAAGAAAAGTAGAGCAGTTGAGAACAATTGAACAAGAAAGAAGAACTTGTAATGAATATGTCCAGGAGCTCAAGAAAGTAGTAAAAGAAAATAGCTATGAGAGACAATCCCTTATCGAAGAATTCAAGAGGGGGTTAAGCAGAGTATTGAAGAGAAAATTGGCAGAGGCAGAGAATTCCCCCAGTACAATAAAAGAGTAGTAAAAGAGAACAGTAAGACTAAACAGAAACCAAAGACAGAGTAGAACAGAGAAAAGGATATTGGAGAGGAATGCAGCACATCTACAGGGAAATGTACAGCCCAGGGGAAGCTCTAGTAGAGGATCATATAGAGAAAGAGGAGGATAGATTATATAAAGGGCAGAAGATCAAAACTTTAGAGAAGAAGCACAAAACAATTGAGAAGGACAGGGGCTAGAAAAAGACCCTAATGCAATGGATGTTAATAGAGGAAAAGAAGGAGATAGAATATGCTATATATATAGAAAGTAGGGCCATATAGCCAAAAACTGTTGGTAAAAAAAGGAAAGAGAGAGGAAAATAGTAGAAATACTATAAGAGTTGGTAAAAAACAATAGAGGACAGTGAGCTCTTGACTGGCCTTCTCAAATATGTATAGTGTATTACACCCAGAAAAACTGGAAAATAAAGTTTCTTGTCAAAGCAATACTGAGAGAGTAAGAGATGTACAGTGTACTCTTTAGCTACTAAGAGAAGTGTGAATAAGAGTGGGATTGGAAAAGATAGAAAACTATAAAGAGGTAACAGTAAAGACATTGTTGAATAGCAGAGTGATAGATCTATTTATAGACACAAAGTTTGCAAAGAAGAAAGGGTTTAAACTAGAAAAATTGAAAAAACCTCTACTAGTACAAAATATAGATAGTATGGTAAATATAGGAGAAGCAATTACACACCAGGTGGAATATAATATATTTTTCAAAGAATATGTAGAAAGAGTAAAAATAGATATATGCAACTTGAGAAAGACAGAAGTAATACTGGATATGCCATAGCTAGCTGCCTATAATCCAGAAATAGATTGGGAAAAAAGAGAAGTAAAGATGACAAGATGCTCACCTATCTGTGGAAAAAAGAAAAAGAAAAAAAAAAGGTAGTTAGAAAAATAGAAGAGAAGAAAACAGTAGAGGAACTGGTACCAAGGATGTTTTGGAAGTGAAAAAAAGGAAGGTGTATTCATTGTTAAGGAAAGAGTGAGAGGAGGTGCAAGTATTTGTAGAAGATTAACTGTGAAAAGATTATATTCAACTATTGAAATTGCTATAAACATTGCCAGTACATTTTGTAGTCAAAAAAGATAACAAACAATAAATGGTGCAGGATTATAGATATATAAACTAGTGGACTGTCAAGAATGGATATCTATTACCACTGATTGCTGATATCCTAGATGGAGTAGGCAGTAAGAAGGTTTTTACAAAGCTAGACCTAAGATAGAGGTATAACAATATTAGAATCAAAGAAGGAGACAAATAAAAGACAGCATTTACAATATATATTGGAGTCTACAAGCCAACCGTAATGTACTTTGGGCTCACAAACTCTCCTGCTACCTTCCAGACAATAATGAACAACCTGTTCTGTGATATGATAAATCAAGGAAATACAGCTATCTTCATAGATAACATTATTATAGCAATAGAGACAAAGGAGAGACATAATGAGGTAGTAGAGAAAGTATTGAAGTAACTCAAGAAGAATGATCTCTTTGTAAAACCAAAGAAGTGTCAGTAGAAGGTGAAGAAAGTGGAGTTTTTAGGAGTAGTAATAGGACTAGAGGAGGTAAAAATACAGAAGGAGAAGATGAAAGGAGTCTTAAACTGACCAATACTAAAGAATGTAAAAGAGGTGCAAAAGTTTCTAGGACTTGCCAACTACTACAGACAATTCATTAAAGACTTTGTAAAGCTTACAGTGCCACTACATGTACTAGTTAGAAAGGAGAAGAAGTGGAGATGGAGGAGAAAACAGGAGGAGGCATTCGAAAAACTGAAAGAAATATTCATAACAGAGCCAGTCTTGACAATACTAGATCTGGACAAAAAAATGTGAGTAGAAGCAAACACATTAGACTACGTAATAGGAGGAGTATTGTCAACAAAGTATAAGAATGGAAAATAGAGGCTGGTAGCCTTTATCTCTAAGTTACTGAATGCAATGGAAAAAAACTACAAGATTTATGACAAAGAGATATTGGTAGTAATTCAATGTCTAGAAGCATAGAAACACTATCTAAAAGAGAAAAAAATGGAGTTCAAGGTCTGGACAGACCATAAAAACCTCTAGTATTTCATAATGAGCCAAAAGCTGAATCAGAGACAAGCCTAGTAGGCCTTGTACTTGTTGTACTTCAACTTTGTCTTAAAGTATGTTTCTGGAAAAAGCATGAGTAAAGCCAATAGACTAAGTTAAAGAGCAAACTAGTAGAAGGGAGTAGAGAATGATAATGAAGATAGAACATTGATCAGGCTAGAGTAGATAAAAGGAGTAGAAATGCTAGTAAAAGATGGGAGTCTAAGAGAAAAAATTAAAAAAGCACAGAAAAGAAATGAAAAAGTAGTTATCACAAATGGCCACTTACTGATTTGTGAGTTGATGATTTGATAATCAAAGGCTCAAAAAAGTGAAGTTTAGACAGTAGCAAAAGATGTTGTTAAGTCTGAGGTTT
>Ga0153949_1000916_pt1 | contig 10597 bp, 4 predicted proteins | sample TSNJ033MetaG_FD_104705 | JGI IMG/M metagenome (GOLD analysis project Ga0153949, IMG submission 104705) | Attine ant fungus gardens microbial communities from New Jersey, USA - TSNJ033 MetaG | ecosystem: Host-associated > Fungi > Mycelium > Unclassified | place: USA: New Jersey, Wharton State... | reverse complement strand
CTGTGATCCGGCGGGAAAGCTCTCTGTATCCCACAAATATAGAAGAGCTGGAATTCGGTGAAAGAAGGGAAATCATAAAGGTCTATGAGCTCACGGCCGGCGACAGCCCTCGTGAAATATCCAGGGAGCCCTTTGAGAAGGACGGCTACAGCTACAAATTAACCGACATAACAAAAAGCAATTCGGATAGCATTGACCGGGTAGAGCACAGCGAAACGGTGACGGTGGAAACCCATACTAACGATACCAATTCAATCATTCAGCATTTCAGCGAAACGATAGAGTATGCTTCTCCCGATGGCTATACCGGAATATTGAAGCTGGATATCGCCAGCATAAAAACGGAAGCGGCGGGCCACTCGTCTTCAAGCTATACCGTTTCCGAAACAAGGGAGTACCCCAATTTGTCTTCACCGGATACCAGCCTTGTACCCAAAACTATCAGTGTTAACGGTAAGACCCTGAAGCTGGCCGGAGTAAACTGGAAATCTGAAAACAATACGGCTATAGACTATACTCCTTTGGCCGATGCTTATACAGCCGTGGCTTCATATACCGGTACGGGCACGAAGACCAGCGTGACAGGATACGTAACGACCGCCGAGTACAAGGGTGAAATCAATAAGACCATCCAGGGTAATACAATTTACACAGCGTATTTCTCAGGAACAAAAACAGAGCAGGAGCCTGAAGCTGAGCCCACTGTTGAGGAATTGGAGCAGCAGTTAAAAGACGCAAAGGCCAAGGCGAAAGAGGTAGCCAAGGCAAATGGGGAAGGGCTTTCGCTGAATCCATTGTTTATCATTATTTCCCTGCTGATACCAGGAATCGTTGGCGGCCTTGCGTGGCTGATGTTTTTCAGGGGAAACGTAACAGTTTATAATCTCATCGACACAAAAATGCAGAAGATAGGCAAGGCAAGAATAACCCCAAAGGATTTGACCATTGACCTGTCCCATCTTAAATCAAAAGCTATGTCCAGCAGCTTTACCTTGCTTTTGGGCATGAGTACGGCTAAAAAGCTGGACGGTGAAACGGTAGCGATTGTTTACAAAGGGGAAAGCTTGCAGCATACCATAGTGATGGCTGAGGACGGGGACGGGAGTAAAAAGGATTATCAGATTAACGCCGATTTTTGAGATTGCGTCACGACGCCCTTGTAAGGCTGCAGGGGCGGCGTAATGCATATATAATGTATGTGATTTTTTGAGGGATGATGACATAAATAGCTTGAAGAAGTATTTGACAATGCTATGCCAAATCTTTACAATAATATCGGCTGAAAGTTAAGAAATGGCAAACCTTTTGTCATATTCATGAATTGTCTGTTATTTAATGGTAGACTGGAAAAATAAGGCATAGATAGACAATTTTAATAATGGGTTGTTGGGAATAAATTATTCTGATGGCGAAAATAGCAATAATGGGAAGCTTGATTAAGTGCTAGTTTTCGCTACAAATACAAAAAAACAAAAGATTAAAATTGTTATTCGTTTATAATTTACGCTACTCAGTCGTTACACACAAATGACATGAAAGGATGTTTGTAATGGATAAAGGAGCTCATTTTTTTAATTGTGATTTTCAAGTACACACTCCACGTGATTTGAGTTGGAGTGGTGAAAAATATGGTGTAACTTCAGATGAGGTTGCTTCATTAACTGAAGAACAAAAAGATGAAATTTTACAAGCAAGATATCGCTTTGCCAATGAATATCTTACAAAGGCAAAGGAAAGCGGCATAAATGCAATTGCAATTACAGACCACCATGATGTTGTATTTGCTAAAATCATCAGAAAAGTTGCTCAAAAAAAGAATCGAGAGTTTATTGAAGCCTTACAATCTGACAAATGTATAACTGTATTTCCTGGAATGGAACTTACTTTATCTAATCCTGCGTGCCAATGCTTAATAATATTTGATGCGGATTTCCCAGATAATGATTTAGACTCTGTTGTTAACTTTTTAGGGCTTAATCCAAACAATGAGTACGATAAAAGTCATGCTCAGGTTTGTCGTATTTCCGAAGAAATCAATCAGAACTTGGAGAAATTGCACAAAAGATTAAATGAATTAGGATACTGCAAGGGTAGATATATCATATTACCTAATGTTAATAAAAACGGACAATTTACAATTCTTAGACAAGGTTTTAATGAGCATTATAGTAAAATGCCATGTGTTGGAGGCTATGTAGATAAAGAAATATCTACAGATGCTGGTTATTTGAATAAATTGAGTGGCGGCGATCACAACTATGGAAATAAGGCGATTGGCGTTGTTTCTACATCTGATAACAGATGCCAAGACGGACGATTATTTGGCCAATTTAGTACATGGGTAAAGTGGGGGGAGCCAACAGCCGAAGCGTTAAGGCAAGCATGTCTTGCACGTGAATCAAGGCTTAGCCAAGGACGACCAGAAATTCCACAGACTTTTATATCTAGGCTTGAATTAACTAACAGCAAATTTTTAGGTTCTTGCGTTGTAGAATTAAACAACCAGTATAACGCTTTGATTGGTGGTCGCGGAACAGGAAAATCCACTATTCTTGAGTATTTGAGATGGGGGCTTTGTGATCAAACATATCTGTTAGATGATATTGAAACGAAATCCGATTTGGAAAAAAAACGGCAAAACTTAATAGAAAAGACCTTAATTCCTTATGATGGTGAGATTCGCATTACTTTTAGTGTGAATGGAATAATTCATATGGTTAAGCGAAATTCAATTACGAAAGAAATACAATTAAAGATAGGTGATGGAAATTTTGAACAAGTAAAAGAAGAGCAAATCAGAGCGATTTTACCTATTCAAGGCTATAGTCAAAAACAGTTAAGCAGTGTAGGTGTCAGAACCGAGGAGTTGAAAAGATTTATTCAGCAACCTATAGTTGATCATCTAGGTAATTTGTCATTTCAATTGCTTGACAATGCAAAAAAGACCAGAAGCGCTTACAGTAATTATTTAAGGAAAAAGGATATGCAAAAGGAAAGAGACCAACTGGATTTGCAAATAAGGTCTTTAAAAGATCAGGTAAGCAATTTGCGTGCTTCATTGAAAGGAATTTCTGAGACCGATCAAAAAATCATCGCTAATAAGCAACCCTACGACAACGAGCAAAACTTAATTAATCAAGCAAAATCTGATTTTCATACTATTTCTGACCGAGTTTCTGAACTAATAAAGTCATTAACTAAATATCCCGAACCATTTGATTTAGCACAGTCACTAATAAATACTCCATTGTTTGAGTCAATTAATAATGAAAGGATAGAAGTATTTACAAAAATTAAAGATGTAGCATTACAACTTCAAAGCTTATGTAATGAGGAAAACCAACAGAAATTGACTGACCTAATCTTAGAATGGGAAAAAAGAAAAACGGAATTTCAAATGCAGTACGAAGCGGCAAAGAGCAATGCTACTTCTAATCAAAGCCAGCTTGATGAAATTCAAAAGGTCGAAAAAAGACTTCAAGAATTGTCGACAGATGTCACAACCAGAACCTCTGCTTTAAAAGATATAGGCAATCCAGAAGATGAGTTTAGTAAGTTGAGAAATGAATGGTTTAAAATCCATCAACATAAGTTAAATCTTTTGGCTGAACAAGCTCAGAACCTCACCGCACTTTCTAAGGGGTGTATTATAGCTAAGTATTCCAGCAATCTTGATACATTAAGAATCAAAGAACAAATTACGCTTACTTTACAAGGGTCAAGACTGCGTGACGAAAAGTTACAGACCATTTGTGATTATATCATAAATAGTGAAAATTCATTGGCTACTTGGAATAAAGTTTTGGACGAGTTGAAGGCGCTTGCAGAATTAAAAATTACAAATGAATCAACTTTTGAGATGCCCAGCACACCAATTTTGGCTGCATGTGGTTTCACCAATAATAATATTGAAAAAATGGTATCTGTTCTAAACCCTGAAAAGTGGATGGAACTTGCCCTACTTGTTATGGAGTTCACTCCCGATTTTAAATATTCAACTAATAGTTTGATGGGCGATACGATTCCATTTACAGATGCTTCTGCCGGACAACAAGCAACGGCGTTGTTAACGGTATTATTAAATCAACGTGGTAATCCTTTGGTGATCGATCAACCTGAAGACGATATAGATAATAGAGCGATTCGAGAAATAATCAACAATATTTGGGATGCTAAAAAAAGACGTCAGCTCATTTTTACAAGTCACAATGCAAATATCGTTGTAAATGGGGATGCAGAACTTGTGATATGTTGTGATTATCTTGAAACAGGAAATCAAACACGAGGGCAAATTAAGGCACAAGGCGCAATTGATTCAAAAATTATTAAAAATGAGATTACATCAGTTATGGAGGGTGGTGAGAAAGCATTTAGATTAAGAAAGGATAAATATGGGTTTTGAGTGTGTCAAAGTGGCAAGAAACAATGATCAAATAGATTTTAACTAGATAACAATCTGTTGAACCCCCAATTTACATATATAAAATATTGCTACATTATCAAAAAAAGAGAGACGATTTCAGAGTATTGTATTATATACTCTTGAAAATAATTATTCGATCTTCACATTTAGCTTATGCAGGGAGTAGAAATTAATGTTTTTAATGCGACAATACAGTTTTAGAGGGGAATAAAATGGATAAAATCTTAGAGACACAACTTGTGAAAAATGCTATTTATAAGCGTTTGAAAGAAAATTGCGAACAAAACGCCCAGCATGAAGTTTTAGCACTTGTATCGGAAGTGGGCACTTTCGCTATGATGCGCTTGAGAACTGTAATTAAGAATATGCCGGAATTTACTTTGCATGATGAAACTCATATTTTTAATATGCTTACAATTTTGGGGAAAATTATTCCTGTATCGACTTTGGATAACCTGTCAGCTCCTGATTTACTCATGTTGCTTCTATCAGTGTTTTTGCATGATATAGGAATGGCACCAGAAGAAAAATATATCCTTGCGTGGAAAAATCAACTCTTAGTTGACGAGCATGACGAAGAATTGCGGAAAGAAAACGAGGTTTTTGGCCGTTTTCGCATGACTTATACTCATCAATTAGCGGATATTGATAGATTTACATCACAAGGGGACAAAGGAAAGGCTCAGCTTCTTGAAGATTTTATCATTACAGAATATATAAGAACCACACATTCAGTGCGCGCAAGAAGGATCATAGCTGATTATTGGGCTGGAAAAATCATTTATCAAGATACGGATTTGACCGAGGATTTGGCATCAATATGTTTTAGCCATAATGAGAACTACACATATTTGCTTAACATGGAGACGTTTAGGCTGTGTGGTCAAGATACATATTTATGTCTTCCTTTTGTCGCAACAATGCTGCGACTAGCGGACATTATAGATTTCGATCCCAAAAGAACTCCGGCAGTATTGTTTTCGCACTTGGCAGTAAAAAATCCCATTTCACTTATCGAATGGCGGAAACATCAAAGCATAAACGCTTGGACTATATCGTCAAAAAAACTTGTATTCTCTGCACAGTGTGGGCATCCCGCAATAGAGTCGGCTATTCTTTCATTTTGTGACCAGATAGATGATGAATTAAGGAACGGCACGGTTATTCTCTCCAATCTGTCAGATGAAGGTATGGATGTTGATGTGTTAACATATAAAGTGCCATTACCTCCCCAAATTGACAGAAGGAAAATTGGTTCCAAGAAGGACATTATTTCAGGTAATCCTATTTATCGTTATCATGATACAAAGTTCTCCCTCAGCAAGAAGCAAATTATTGACCTTCTAATGGGGACAAAGCTATACGGGAAACCCGAAGTCGCCTTGCGGGAATTATTGCAAAATTCAATTGATGCTTGTTTATTAAGGCAAAAGATCTCTGAATCTTGGGAGATAGAGTATACTCCTAGAGTAACTGTGTCATTGTATACCCAAAACGATATTGACTATTTACAAGTAAAAGATAATGGAATTGGAATGAATCAACATATTGTTGATAGTTATTACACAAATGTCGGATGTTCGTACTATTCGTCAAGAGAATTTAATGAGTTGATGACTTCTTTTAAATCCTCTTTCACTCCAATATCTAAGTTTGGGATAGGAATACTGTCTTGTTTTATGGTATGTGATTCAATGGACGTTACAACTCGAAGGATAAAAGACCGGTTTGAATGTGATGATGCACTACATATCTCTATTGAAGGATACGAAAGTCTTTTTATAATCTCAGATTCTAATCAAAAGGAACCAGGAACCAATACTGTACTTACATTGAGACCCGTTCACCCATGGGATAGAATGGGTGAAGATGAATTTATCCAATGCATAAGAAATATTGCACCTAATCCAGCAGTGCGAATTGATATTGAAACAGATAAGAGACACGAATCTCACTCAAGTGACTATTTTGATGAATTAGATTTAGAACCTTTATTAGGTTATTCTTGGCATAGCAAGAAAAACATTAAGAAAATTGACATCGACTTAACGAGTAATAAATATGGTTTCAAGGGTAAAGGCAGCATTGGAATATTAATTAAAAATGGTATTCCTGTTAATGAGGTTGAAATTCTCTCAAAAGACGTTAAAATTGATGGAGAACTGTACACACTTTCATCCGATATAAAATATGGGATGAATTGCGTTGAGGAGAATTCAACAAGTATATCGGTTGATGAAGATGGAAATATCAACACTAATACATCACACTCTGAAAGATTTGAATCTAAATCTTCTTTATCCATTCATGGAATTGAAGTGCCTTGCAAACTGTTTTCTGATTATACAAATATAGGATCAAAGACCGTCTTCAAAATGCCATTTCCGTTCTCATTTAGGCTCGACATTGGGCAAAACAATGATTTGAATCTAAATTCAGCGAGAAATCAAATTATCTTTGATGAAAAATGGCTATCATTTGAAGAAAGTTTTTATAGTGTTGTCTGTGGTCAGTTGGCGACTGCACTCGAATTATCTGATTGGGAGCGTCTAAAACAGATTATTAAAAATAATAATATGGATACATTTAATCGTATTGCACAGAAATTTTAGGAAAACAGCAATAGCCAATTGGAAAGTATATTCTAAATGCCATTCAGAGAGATTATCATATGTGTGAACCACTAATTTATTTATTTTTAGACTGCCCATTATGTTTAATTTGGAATTGATTGAGTGTGTTGTTAATTTATTAGCAATTAGCGACAGTTGGGTCTAATGCTGATTTTGGCTATTAAGCGAAGCTTAAGGAACGTGACGACTTTATATTATCTATTTTTTATCAGAATATTTTATAAATAACGGAGGATTTGAAATGAATATCGCCGCACCAAAAGTCTTCATATCCTATTCATGGTCTTGCTCGGACCGTGTCATTGAACTCGCCCAACGTCTGGTTAACGATGGCGTTGACGTTGTCCTTGATAAATGGGAATTGAGAGAGGGGCAAGACAAGTATGCCTTTATGGAACGCTCTGTGACAGATGAATCGATTACAAAGGTATTAATGATTTGTGATAAAGCCTATGCCGATAAAGCAAACAGCCGTGAAGGAGGTGTCGGTGACGAGACCATGGTTATTTCGCCAGAGGTCTACGCAAAGGCTACCGAGATAAAATATATTCCTATCATATTTGAGCGTGATGAAAATGGCAAAGAATATACACCCGCATATTTAAAGCCACGGATTTATATTGATTTATCAAATGAGGAATATTTCGAGAAAAACTATGAAAGTTTGCTACGAAATCTTTACAATAAACCAGAGCATAGTAAACCTACTCTCGGTATGATGCCTGAGTGGTTGAAAGAAGAAAGTGTCAGCTTGACAAACTTAAGAGCGGTTATCAAAAAAATAGAGGCTGATGAGGGGAAGAATCCTGCTAAATTAAGGTTTATAATTCGTAAATTTAATGAAGATTTTATAGCGGTACTCAATGAATTTGCTCCCAAAGAGGAAGAGGCTTTCAGCGAAAAATTACTACAACAAATCGATGCGGCAAAACCGCTGCGCGACTTATTTTTAGATTATGTTGAAGCACTTATTAAGAGCGATTTAGATATAGAGTCTATTATAGGTGACTTTTTTGAGTATATATATAATGGGACATACAGTAAAAAAGGAAACTCATATAGTGAAGGTGAATTTGAGTTCGCATTTTTCATGATATGGGAGATGTTTATCTGTTCAACAGCAATTCTTCTTTATCATGAGTGCTTTTCAAACTTGAATAGTTTATTAAACAGAACATTTTTTCTTAATGAAAGCCCCCTAGTTAAAAACCCACAACCTCATACATTTATTCATTTTAGACCAGGGTTTAGCTATATCGAAGAACATATCAAGCCTAATTGTGAAACACCAAGACTTTACACACTTGCTGGCGATATAGCAATTAAAAGGGAAAAATGTCCAATTATAACAAGAGATTCAATGGCAAATGCTGACGTAATTTTATATCAATTATCTGAAGTTCTTGGTATTGATGATATAAATGGTTGGTCTTGGTTCCCTAAATTATACTGCTATTTAGGTGGTAGATATGGTAGTAGTCAGCAACAAATATGGAGTAAACTCGTATCAAGAGCCCATTGCGAAAAATTGTTTCCGTTATTTGGAGTTACACAATTATCGCAACTTATTGACAAAACTAAAAAGAATCAAACTAATAGAGATATGCATTACAACAATTCTTTTGATATAGCACCAACTATTCAACGAAGCATAAAATTTGATAAAATTGGCACAATACCTTAAGAGACATTTGATTTCAAAATTGAGCTAAGCATTAAATTTTGATTTTTACCTACTATATGTTTAAATAGTTGATTAGTACACTAACTTCATCTAATCCATACTAAGAAGTCCTGTGGTAGTGTTATTAAGTTTCCCATTATGTTTATACCTATTTGTCAATAATTAGGAGACGAACTTTTGATAATAAGCATAAAGAAGCCGTAATGCGTTTACACAGGCTGGCATTGAAACAAAACAGATACTTTCACCAACCTTCTACATTTTCACAGCATGACACCTTAGTTTCCTGAAACGAAACCAAGCGGTGATGCGGTGATATAGTAAACTTAATATCTAAAAAAAAACTCAAGGACATTGCTTTCGGCAGTGTCTTTTTTTAATAGATTTAATAGATCCTACCAAGAAAAGGTGTAAGTCTAGCGTTTACGCCTTTCTTCATACACGGCGGCAAAAAAACAACAAGACGGTGAAATCATGTCACTATCAGATTACATCCTTAACGAACAAGGGCAAACGCAGGTGCGTGACAAAGTCAAAATATCAATTGAACGCCTACAACATTTTGAACCTCCCGAGGGTTATTACCTGGCTTTCAGCGGCGGTAAAGACAGCCAGTGCATTTATCATCTCGCTATGGAAGCGGGCGTAAAATTCGAAGCCCATTATCACATAACCACGGTAGACCCTCCTGAGTTAGTGTGGTTTATACGAGATAACTACCCCGACGTGATTATGGACAAACCGGAAATAACCATGTGGGACTTAATCGTGAAAAAGGGAATGCCGCCTACCATGAATCAAAGGTACTGCTGCGCGGCACTCAAGGAAGTGCGCGGCAAAGGCCGTATATGCGTCACTGGGGTAAGATGGGCCAAAAGCGCAAGACGGAAGAAGAACCGTAAGGCGCTTGAAATTATGACGAGTAAAGCAAAAGACAAAATGCTTTTCGAGGATAATGACAGTGACCGCCGCCTGTTTGAAACTTGCATTAAACAAGGAAAGCGTATTATAAACCCCATTGTTGACTGGGAAAATGCTGATGTTTGGGAGTTCATCCGTAACAGGAAGTTAAAATACTGTGTGCTCTATGATAACGGCTCAAGGAGAATTGGCTGCATTGGATGTCCAATGAATAGTCGCGCTGGCGCGGAGCTTGAAGCGTATCCTAAATATAAGGCGGCTTATTTAAGGGCCTTTCAGCGTATGATTGATAAACATGGATATGCTGAAACGTCCGACAATTGGAAAACGCCGGAGGATGTTATGGCTTGGTGGCTGTATAAAGGCAAAAAGTCTAGCGTTATGGCTGGACAAGTACAACTGACTTGAAGAGATTATTGCTTAATAGAATATCTGAAACAATTCAGAGACTCTGCTCTTTTGCGGCGTCTTTTTTATATAGATATTTTCCCAAGCTTTGCTTTCAGAAAGGAGATGGCCATACAACAATAATATAAGTAAGCTAAATGAAAGTATTAATGTATAGGAGGTATATACCAGCTTATGAAAAAGCGGTTATGGAAAACAATTATCATATTGATTATTCTGCTACGGGCGGGAAGCCAAACGGCATGGGCCGAAACAAACGGCTACGGAGCCGGCCAAGGACGGATGGACGCGGTAAATATCAACGATTACTCCACAAGCTCATGGGATAGATTCGAATATAACTATGAGTTTTTATCCGGCGTTGACTATGGCGAAGAGCTGGGAACACCCACACAGACCGACATTGTGCCAAGGAATGAGGAAACGGAAAATGAGCGGCGCAACAAGGACGTATCCTTTAACCCGCCGCCATACGGAGTATTCAGCGGTGAATTTGACACCGACAGAAGCAATGACTACATTACGATT
>Ga0153949_1000903_pt1 | contig 10660 bp, 3 predicted proteins | sample TSNJ033MetaG_FD_104705 | JGI IMG/M metagenome (GOLD analysis project Ga0153949, IMG submission 104705) | Attine ant fungus gardens microbial communities from New Jersey, USA - TSNJ033 MetaG | ecosystem: Host-associated > Fungi > Mycelium > Unclassified | place: USA: New Jersey, Wharton State... | reverse complement strand
TGTTTCTTACTCTCTTAGTTGTATTGATAAAGTTCAATTTATTGCCCAATTTTTCTGGGTACAATACACTGTATACATTATTGGAGGCCAGCTGAGAGTTCACTGTCCTCCATTTTCTTTTGCAAACTCCTGCGGTGTTTCTACTATTCTTCCCCTATGTCTTTCCCAGCAGTTTTTGGCCATATGGTCCCACTTTCCACATACATAGCACATTCTGTCTCCTCCTCTTCCTCTGTCTACATCCATTGTGTTGGGGTCTCTCCTTGGACCTGTTTGAGCTCCTTCTCTATTAGATGTATTTCCTTCTTCTTTTCCTCTGTACCCTCCTTCTGTTCTCTACATTATCTGACCTCCTTTTCCCCCATATGATCCTCTCCCTCTAGGCTGTGCATTTCCCCCTAGGTGCGCTGTGTTTCTCCCCAATGCTCTCTCTTCTGCCCTGCTCTGTCTCTGGTTTCTATCCAGTCTCACTACCCTTTCTTGCCACTCTTCAATGGTGGTTGGTGGTTCCTCTGCTTCTGCTAGCTTTCTTCTGATGGTCCCATTTAGTCCTCTTTTAAATTCTTCGATGAGGGGCCTTCTCTTATAGCCACTTCCTCTGGCAATCTTTTTGAATTCCTACATGTATTTGTCGCAGGTTCTCCCTCCTTGCTCAATCGTCCTTAGTTGCTCTATCTTTCTCTCCTCCTCCGATGTCTCCCCAAAGTTATCCCTTATTTTTGTAAATAGCTGCTCTGCTGATTCTACCTCTGACTCTCCCTTGGCCAACTTATCCAACAGATTATCCTTCCATGCCTTTGCTATTCCCCCTTGCACGTATGACAATACCCAGGCCACCTGGGTTGCTGCTGCTTCCTCCGTCATCTTCATTCTAATGTATAGATGAGCCGCGTTAATGAACGTACTCACCTCTTCTATCCTTCCACTGAAAACTTGAGGTCTTGCAACCTTCACTCTGCTCCCTTGCTGTTGGAGGAGTATGGTATTGACCTGCTGCTGCAGGGTTGCGATCATAGTGAGGAGTTGCTCCTCTTTGGTTTGGGGGGGGGCGGGTGCTGAAGGGTATTTCCCCTGTTGCTGTTGTTGTTGGCGAGATATTGGTGATGGTGATGGTGATGTTGATGTTAATGTTTCCTTATAGGAGGACGAGTGGTCTTCTTTGTCTGTACTTATGGCTGACTACTGACTAAGAAGGATGAAACAATACTATCTCTAAGAAGGGAATCTCTAAGCTAGGCAGGCTTTTAAGAGATTTTCCATCATTCCCCTGTGTAAACTGATCATAATGGATTGGTAGTACGGAGCTGATAGCAAAGAACTAATTATGAACCCACTCAATATAGAGGTTAGGTCTCAGGCAGGGATACGAGCTTTGTCTAGGCCGTCTACCCACTGTCCCTAACTGACAGTGAAGTCCCCTTTACAGCTAGGGCCCGCTATCCAAGAGGCTTGAGAGCACTGTGCTCTCTAGTGAGGAAGGGTGTGGAGTAAGTGTGGTGGGAAAAATCACTTGTGGAGCCAGTATAAAGCCAACTGCGCCTTTAAGTGATTTTGAGCAGGGTTCAAGGTAAACAGTGCTTGGATGTGGTATTGAGTTCTTATGTTATCAATGGACAGTGAATGTCCTTAGTGATCACCCTAGGTGAATGTTCAAGAAGAACTCAATAGAGTTCTTTGTTGGATTGCAGCCCTACTTATACTACTACTACAGTGGCTGTACCCTAGAGTCCCATGATCACATGTTCTTTCCAAAATATTCTATGATCACCTGACCTTGTCATGTGATTTGACTTACTAAGTCCCTACCCTATTTATATCCTTACTCCATTGTATGCTTTGAGGTTTTGGATTAAGTGTTTAAATGCGTGGGAAACATTTTCCTGTTTGGGGCTCTTATAACATGACTGTAGACTAATAGTAGTACAGCCACTGTAAAAATAGTATAAGTAGTAGTTCAATCCAATGAAGAACCCCATTGAGTTCTTCTTGAACATCTATCTAGAGTGATCACTAAGGACATTCACTGCCTATTGATAATAAGAAGACCCTAGAACTTATCTCCCAAAACTACTAGTAATCTTAGATATTGAGGTATATAGGACAGTATATGAGTATCTATGATCTTGTTTCTAGACCAAACCAGCAAGATCTCTTTCAATGGAAGAGCTCCATCTACTGCAAATCCTGGTAGAATAGTGGAACACCCTTAGCATAAACTTTGTGGTTGAACTTCCTGCCTCTTCTGGATTCAATACCATAATAATGGTAATAGACTTGGCATCAAAAAGAGCTTATTTTCTTCTGATACATACAATAGTAACTATAGAAGAGATAGTAGGGCTCTTCCTCTACTATGTTTGAAAACTACATAAACTCCCTTAGAGAGTTGTTTTGGACCAGAGCCCCCAGTTTATAGCCTTCTTTACTAGAGAGCTCTATTGATTACTTGAAATCAAACTAGCCTCTTTTACTATGTAGTATCTATAGATGGACAGACAAATAGAACATATAAATCAGAAACTGGATCAATATCTATGAGTCTTTGTAAATAAGAGGCAGTGGAGTTCTAGCATAACAACTATATTCACTCCTCTACCCAACAAACACTGTTCCTGTTGGACACCAGACAAGTCCCTTATATAGGCTTTGAACCTAGACAACTCTCCTCCTGCCTAGAAACAGTAAACAAGTTTACAGATTGAATGAAGGTAGCAGCTGAAAAGGCAAAGTCAGCAATATACAAGGTCCAGAAAGATATAGCAAGGTACTACAACCAAAGAAGGTCTCTGGTCTCTGTATTTAAACCTAGCAATAGAGTATTCCTAGATGCCTTTAACATTTGTACTATCTAGCCATCCATAAAACTGTTGTATTGAAAACTAGGTCCATTTACAGTAGAAAGGCAAGTGGAACTTATGGCATACTATCTAAAGCTACCATATTCCATAAAGTAACTCTATCTAGTCTTTAATGTAGTGAAACTGACAGCCATCCCTAAAAATTCCATACTCAGTTAAAGAGCAGAGCCTCCACCACCCTTTATAGTCATTGACAGAAAGGAAGAGTGGAAGATAGGAGAAATTCTTGACAGCCACTAGCACTGGAGATATTTCCAATATCTTATTAAATAGAAGGAATATGGTTACAAATACAACTTCTAGGAGCTTACCTCTAAAGTTTCTGTACCTGACCTTGTAGTGGACTTCCACTGCAAATACCTAGAAGCTTCCAGATACATCTGCTGGACTGAGTTTGATATAATCTTTCTACTCCAGACCCATTACTTCAAGACACAACAATCTTAGAGATGGGGTAAATGTAAGGGAACTACACTAAGTTGCATTCCTAATACACTAGTAGTAGTCCACCAGAGTAACTCTATACTAATTAAATAATAATTACATAATATTTAATTAGTTGTCTACTTCTACATTCCTAACCCTAACCCTTAGAATATTCTGTAGCTAGAGAAACTTGTATATATAGTATAGAGTACTCTTCTAGGAGCTTCATCCTATTCTCTGAGGATTCTCCTTAAAGGTAAGTTGTAATATACTCTGGAGTATATTTATAATTTGAGGATTTTTCTGGAAGCTCTGCTCTGATCACTCTTATACTTTTTATTCTTTTTAGTCATAAAATGGACTGGAGATGTCTATGATGACTTTGATGGTCAGATGTATTCTTTATATAGCTGATCCTCTACAAATGCCTGCATTTCCTCTTGTACTTTCCTTAACAATATATATACTTTTTTCTTTTTTGGCACAAATCTCTTTTTTAACTCAATTGCATGATCCCAGGCCTTTTGCACTGGTATTCACTCTGACTCTGCTTTTCCAAATACTTTCTTTTACCTCTAAAATCTTTTTAGTACTAATTCTTTTACAACTTCTTTATTGTTATGCTATAAGCAAATTTTACATAAAAAGTAACATTTAATATACTTTATACTAATAGATTCATAAAGAAAATTTGCTCTAGAACCCATTATATATATATCTTTAGGCAAAAGTAAAATTGATAACTAGTTTAGAACAATACTTAAGATAGACAAAGCTCACTACTAAGACTTGAGAGACAAGAATAGTAAGCTAGTACTAGGCTAAAGAGATATTTCTACTAGAACTACAATCTAGAACCACTTGTGGATAACTACAGTTTGATATGGCAGTAGAGTCTCTAGTTTATATTAAAAGATCAAAAAGAACAGACTTAAAACCAGGGATGGTGCTTAGAAATAAGCATTGATCTTATCAGTACTACTCTATTTTTAGATAGAATATGTAGGTTGCCACTTGGGAGGGCACTATGTATCAAGTAGATATTATTAGATACCTGATGGAGTAGTAGACAGCTAACTAAGTCTAGGAGAAGACAGAATAGATAAACTAGAAAGGGAGGAGAAGAAAGGTACCTCAAGTATATATTATCTTTGATAGAAAGGCTCTAGAAGAGGGATGTGTTATTTTAGAAATTAGAGAACTTGGCACAAGAGAAAAATTAGAATACCACCAAAAGTAGTAATAATTTCCTTTATTGTTTTATTTCATTGAGTTTCTATAATTTGTATCAATTAATATAGTTTCAGGAGCAGATAGAATGGCAACAGAAACTCATCTTGGTATATGCCTTTATCTCTACTGCTTCTGGAATTATTTAATACAGTATATCTTGAGTGACAACTTTTGGAATTAGTATAGTGTCAGAAACAGAATACAGAATATACCAAGACTCAATCCAGAACCAAGTTGCAAACTTACCTCAGGCAAGCTTCAGAGAGAACAGCAAGCTGGAAAAGCTCAGCTAGATGTACACTTGGATTGTATCACACCTATAAGGTTTGGTATTGGGAATGCAGACAAGAGAGCAACTGAATGTGGAGGGTCCAAAGAGATTAACTAACTGTATTTTCTAGAGGAGCTTTTGTTATGGTGTATAAAGGTTGACATCTTAGAGAGAATATACAATATAGATCTAAAATAACCTCATACTTGTTTTAAACCAAATAATTATAAAACTTATATAAAACTGTATATAACTTCTGATACCCTTTTTTATTTCTCTACTTCTGCTTCATCCCCTTAAACCTTTAGCATATAATTGGAAGCTGGTACTATACCTTATTGTCTGTTTTAGTATATAATTTTCTTTTGTGTTCTTTTATTGTTTAGCTTTTTTTTCTTTCTCACTTGCTTCTTTCCTTTGCTTTTTTCTATTTTCTGGTTTCTTCTACACAAGGGTAGATACCTTGTTATTTTCACCTTCATTTTTTTCCAGTCAATTTTGGAGTTGTGTATTACCAGCTATAGTATCCCTAAGATTACCTCTATCCTTCCCAAGTCATATACATCTATCTTTACTCATTCTATATGTCCCTTGTAATACAAGTTATATTCTATCTCATGTATTACCATTCCTCCACTATTGTTTGTTCTATCTATATTTCTGATCTGGATTAGCCTTGCCAATTTCTTCTTCTTAAATTCCTATTTCTTTACAAACCTTTTATTTGCAAATAACTCTGTTGCTCTACTATTCAATAATACTTTAACAAATATCCCTTCATAAGTATCTATTTTCTCTACCCCTACTTGTATCCATACTTTTCTTAGTAGTTTTATTATTCTTTTTACATTTTTTACTCTCTCAATATTTTGGGTACTTGATCTATTGTCTAATTTTATACATTTCAAAACATTATACTTATTATAAAAGGGCAGCTGGAAGCTTATTAACCTCTGTTCTCTTTGATGACTTGCCTCTCTGATTAATTCTTCTTTCCTTTTTAACTTCTTGCCTTCTACTCCTATAATCTCAAGCTATATACTTGAATCTCCTATAGTTGAAGCAAATTCAATATCCTTTTCTTTTTGCTTTTTCATTTACTGTCATTGGTCCTGGTCTAGTTTCTGTTTTCCTATACTGGTTTTCTCTATTCTAATATTCTCCCTTCTGATTCTGACCCCCTGTTCTCTATATAATCTGTTTCTTCCTTCCTTTATATGATCCTCTACCAAATCCTTCTCTCTACTGTATATTTTCCTGTAGATGTACCACTATCACACCAGGCAGTCTTTTTAGGCAAAATACATGACATTTGTTGAGAAAATTACACTATACTTAGCTCAAGCAGCAAAAGTAACTCTCTGATTATAACCACTAGATCTTTAGCTGTAAAAGGAATACTCAGAGACATTGTCTAATAAGCTAGATAAGAGTTCCAGAAGCTAGTGTGATATTTAAGTAAAGATAGATCTATCTATATAGGCTGTTATATATACTACAACAGATGGTCTGTGTGTAATCACATAAATACTAACCAATAATATCACAATGTCTTTATATAGTTAAACAGGTATTACCATGACACTGTATGGTTAATTGAAGTAGAGCCTACATAAGAACATAGGAGTTCTAGGCAGTGCTGCTGTATTAACAGTAAGCCAGGCTGCTAGACTAGTTTGAAAAGAGTAGTGTTACAGTATGAGATAAATGTGTACCTTTGAGATCTACAATTAACTGGAGCTTGCTTAAAAGAATACTAAAAATACTATATTTCTCTAGTTTCTACTATACCTTTGACTATTTATTATTGTTTATAAGCTCTTTCTCTTTTAATTTATCTCCTCTATACCTACTTGTTTACACACAACTATGAAACAGTTTGGAGATTCTGTCTCTCTAACCTATCATCTCACTCTTGTATTTTCTTTTATTTCCATTACCATATTTCTTCCCAATATCCTTTTTTCCACTCTACTCTGCCTCTGATTCCTATCTAATCTCACTGACCTTTCTTGCCACTCCTCTATTGTACTAGGGAAATTTTTTGCTTCTACTAGCTTTCTTCTGATTACTCTGTTCAACTTCCTTTTGAACTCCTCTATAAAGGACCATTCTTCATAGCTACTTTCTTATACCACCTTCTTAAACTCCTGGACATACTCATTATAGGTTTTCTCCCTCTGCTCAATTGTTCTCAGTTATTCTATCTTTTGTTTCTCCTTTGCTATCTTTTTAAATTTATTTCTCATTTTTGTGAATAACTTCTCCATTGTCTTTACCCCTAACTCCCCCTTTGATAGTTCATTTAACAAGTTGTCCTTCCATACCTCTGCTACTCCTTCCTATATATAAGACAGCATCTAGGCTATTTTTATTATCTTTAGTTCTTCTATCATTTTCATACTCAAATATAATCAAGCTACATTAATGAATATACTTACTTTTTCTATTTTTCCCCCAAATAGAGGAAACTTTGCTATTTCCACTCTACTTCCTTTTTACTAATGTAATAATGTATTCATCTACTATTATAGACCAGTAATGAGAGTAAGCAATTGCTCTTCTTAGGATGGGATAGAAGCATATAGTTCCTTAGGTTGTTGTTGTTAAGACATGGATGACAATGGCAATGGCAATACTTTCTTTTTCTCTAAGAATATATAAATCTCTTGGTCAAATAGTCTACTTCTAGCTACCAAGGGTAAAACAACTATTGTCCCTAAGAAAAAAACCTCTACTCTAAATGGGGCTTTTAGAGCTTTTGTTATGGAATTACATTAGAACTATAACTATTATCAGCCCTGGACTGATAATGAATAGATAGTAGAAAAGATAATAACAATAAAAGATAAAAAAGACAAAAATAATGCAATGAATAATATATTAGTATATCAAGATTAGGTTAGACTTTAGACTTGACTAGACTAATTATAGACATTGGACTGCAGGAGAAATATTGGATAAACCTTGGGATAATTATAGACAAATTTTATAATAGTTATAAACTTTAGAATAAATAGGGAAATCTTAGACTAATCTATTTATAGACTCTGACTCAACTAGTTACTCACTGTTACTTACTAGTACTTAGGATAGTAGTTTCTGTGATGTTACTAGTTAGGATAAATACAATCTAGAAAGAGAAAGAAACAGCAAGTTTTCTTTTTCTGTGGTTCATCTAAAAACCTACTTTTCTTGGAACTCTATATTCTCTCTAGTCTTAGGACTAACTTGTGAAGTATGATTCAAAGTCTCAATATTCATTCTTTTGATATAACTCTTCTAAAAACCTTAACTGGACCCTTTATAGAGAAACAAAGAGATATTAAGTCTTAATATAGACTTAAGGTTAAAATGTATATTCACTCTTGTGGTCTAGAGTCTTAACAGCTTTACTATTATTCCTCTATATAGACAAATGACAATGCATTTGTAATATGGAACAAATAGTGAAAAGAGAGTATATAACAACACTAGAAAGCAAGATTAGGTCTTAAAGTGAGAACACTGGTATTGTCCAAGTTCTTTACCTATAGTCCCTAACTGACTGCAAAGTTCCCTTTATGTCTGAGACCCAGCTTTTAAAAAGCTTATGAGCACTATGCTTATTAGTGAGAATGATAATGAGAGTAAGTGTTGGCAAGGCCTCAAGATAAGAGGTTACCTAGAGTTATCAAGTTCTAATACTAAGATATAGACTTAGGACTAAAGCTCTAACCTCAACCAGTAACAATTAAAAGGGAAAAACTTAATAGAGTTCTCTATTGGATTTTTACTAATACTTATACAAATATCCTATAGTCTGTATACTTACTTCCCATAGTCACAAGACTATGACTAATAACTATATAGATCTTATATAATATTGTTCTACACTATTTATATCTTTTCTACATTATATTTCTGGAGATTCTCCATCAAGTTGATAAATATATAGAAAATGTTTTTCTTCTTTGGAACTAACTCATAACAATAGAAACTCCATTGAGTTCTTTTTGTTAACTTGGACTTGGAGTATAATTAAGTCATCTTAGGCTAAGTTACTACAATTTTACTAGTTTTTTATAATATTGTTAGATAGTTATCTATTGATAGTGAGCTCCTAGGAGGTAGTAGAGTAAAGGTTAGTGCATAGTGATTATCACAAATGACCACTTACTGATTTGTGATTTGCTGATTTGGTAATCAAAAGACTCAAAAAAGTGAAGTTAAACAAGCAGCAAAAGATGTTGTTAAGTTTGAGGTTTATCTTCAGACATAGAGTTCTTAGGTGGTTTGTACACCAGAATAGTCTATCACATGATTACTACCTATTGTTCTACATATAGGAGTGCTATTGTTCTTGAAATAGAGATAACCTAACCATCTTAGAGCAGTCCTTTGTTCTATTCAAGGACAAATGATAATCTATAGGTAATAGATCATATAAGAGTAACTGGAGCAGAGTAACTCCAGGAGAAACCTTAGTTTATAAATATACTCCAGAGTACATTACAACTCACCTTTAGAAAAAACCTCAAAGAATAGAATGAGGCTCCTAGAAGATAATCTACACTATATATACTGGTTCTCTAGTTATAAATATTTCAGCTGTCAGGGATAAAAGTTTAGGAGGAGGCAACTAATTAAACCTGGAGTAACTGTTATTTAATTAGTTATCAAAGTTACTCTGGCTTATTATTACTAGTGTATTAGGAGTAGACTTTGGTATAGTTCTCTTATAGATCAATATCATATACAAGTATTAAGGACCCTATATCTCTATGGGATCTTATTGTCTCAGGGTCTATTTATAGCCAAAAGAAGTGCATTCAAGAGAGCTTCACAATAAACATTGAAAAAAACAATTATGTCAAGTGGTTCCTAAGATATCAGCAATTTAGTATTCAGTGATTTAATGATCACTAACTGATCTGCTAATAGCTCAGTGAATACTAATTGCTTTGAGACATTTTTGGTATTTCTGAAAAGATCTTCTTAAGAGCTTTCCATAGCTACTGAGATTATTAAAATCAGTTGAGTATTTCTAGAGTTATGGTTTGAATGAAGTTTGTAATAGGAACATGGGCTATATGTTGTAGTTAAGCACAAAAGTGAATAGTAGTGGGTCTATAGTATAAGTAGTATGGATACTTGCTATCAAATAGAAGGAGATAGTAGTATGGGAATGGTTAAAAATATACTGGAAATTACTGTGAATGTAAGAGGATCCTACCAACACCACCCCTAGAACACTAGACTTAGATCCTAGAACAACTCTATGCTTAATTAAATATTACTATGTAATATTTAATTCTCTTAGTTCAACTTGGCAATTTTTGACTCTACTAGATAGGACTGTAGGATCAGGGACAAACAGACTATAACAGTATATATTGTAGAGTATATTCCTAGAAGCTTTATCCTAAACTTTAAGTGTTACAAACTTCATTTGGACCATAACTCTGGGAATACCTAACTGATTTTGATGATCTAAATGGCTACTAAAAGCCCTTAAGGAGACCTTTCAAATAGTACCAAAAACATCTCAAAGCAATCAGTATTCACTGATTTATTAGTAGATCAGTCAGCAATCACCAAGTCACTACATACTAAATTGTTGATATTTCAGAAACTGCTTAACATAATTGTTTGCTTCAATAACCATTGTAATGCTCTCTTTAATGCACTTCTTTTAGCTATAAATAGACCCCAAGGCAATAAGATCCTATGGAGATACAAGGTTCTCAATGTTTGTATATGACACTGATCTTTACCTATAGATTATCATCTGTCCTTGAATAGAACAAAGGACTGCCCTAAGACAGTTAGGTTATCTCTATTTCAAGAACAATAGCACTCCTATATGTAGAACAATAGGTAGTGATCATGT
>Ga0153949_1000899_pt1 | contig 10670 bp, 8 predicted proteins | sample TSNJ033MetaG_FD_104705 | JGI IMG/M metagenome (GOLD analysis project Ga0153949, IMG submission 104705) | Attine ant fungus gardens microbial communities from New Jersey, USA - TSNJ033 MetaG | ecosystem: Host-associated > Fungi > Mycelium > Unclassified | place: USA: New Jersey, Wharton State... | reverse complement strand
TCATATTTTCAGACACCGGCTTATTTGGCGGTAGAGTTTTTTATTTGGAAAAGGCAAAAGATGGAGCCTGGAAGCATACATCCGAGCATACAGGCGCGGAGCTAAGAAATTGCTCCGAAGAACGATCTTTAAATTATGACAACGAAAACGAGGATTGCTATATTATTGACCTGAAAAAGTATTACAACCAGCTTACGCCCGGCAGTTACCGAATAGTAAAATCATATTGCACTATTTATGCGGAAACATTTTATTATGCTGGAGTTGAAGTGCTGAATTATACCGAACGAGGAAAACATTAACCTCCTCTGTCGCCGATTAGTCGTTGAAACGTTCGCCGAATCGGCTCGTCGTCGGTAAATGTTTTCACCGTTCGGTATAGAAGCCGATCCTCCGCCCCGCGATAAAACAAGCCGCCGCTATTGCAATCATCATGCAATAACGGCGGCTTGTCTTTTTTACAACCCGTACTGCCTATCCTTACCCATAAAGGCCAGCAAAACAGTTCCCGGGCCGCCATGAGTTCCAACGACTGGGCCCATATAATTGATCACTATTTTCATAACGCCCATATCCATAAGCAAACCGGCCAGGTATTCCGCATCATTTATAGCGTCTGCATGAAAAATAAAAACACGCTGATCTAAATTGCCGTCGTTTAAATCCCTGAAGCGTTCCGCCAAGTTATTAAGGGCTTTGTTCCTGCCCCGCACCTTGCTTATATTAATCAGCTTTCCTTCATTGTTTACATGAAGAACAGGTTTTATGGATAACATAGTCGCGACAAAGGCTGATGTGCCGCTGACCCTTCCTCCCCGGTGAAGATGCTGCATATCATCTACCGTAAACCATGTATGAACCCTATTCTTGTTTTCCTCCACCCATTCCGCTATTTCTGAAATATCCTTCCCCTCACGAAACATTCTGGCGGCGTAATCCGTAATAAGCGCCTGGCTGCCGGACGCCGCGAGAGTATCCACAATAATCATACGCCTTTCAGGAAATTCCTCTTTAAGGTTTTCTCTTGCCAGCATAGCGCTTTGATAAGTGCCGGAAAGCGCCGAGGAAAAAGCCAAATACAACAAATCCTCTCCAGCTTCAAGGTAGGGCCGCCATGTATCCATAAACTGGTTGGGAGTTATCTGAGCTGTTACAGCCTGCACTCCATCTCTCAGCATATCATAAAACTTCCTCACCGACTGAGCCTGGCCCATGTCATCCAAATAGGACTTCTCTCCAAAAGAGTATGACATAGGCATGAAAATTAATTTATTACTTCTTACATATCCTACAGTTAGGTCTGCGCCTGAATCAATTACCAACTTGCTCATGCTACACCTTCTCCTTATCTTCATCTCACGACCTTCGAAAGCTCTAAACAGTTACCCTTTTTATACTACTCTCCTCAACAGTATAAGTGAAAAACAAAACACTGTAAACATTTCATAATGGCGCTTAAAAAAGACCTCTATCGTTATACAAGCGTATCGCGGACTTCATCGCCTTTATAACCTCCTTGCCCATCAAGCGCGTACGGTGGGTCCGGTATATTGAGTATTGGCGTTCCAGCTCATCCGGAGATAGAAATTCGAGCAAAGGAACCGCGCATTTCTCTAAGCCTGAATAGGTAACTGTTTCAGCCACGTCAAACACGTTGTAGTCTTTTATCAGCAGCAGATTCACCGCTTTTGCCGCGACAGCTTGACATAACTCCGGCTCCTCGTCTCTTGCTTTTGTAAGAAGCTCCTCTAATTCAACGGTCATTTGAGAAACGTTTATGAAAAACTTTCCATGAAGAGTTTCCTCAGCCGGTTCACCACTGCTTACAGTCAATGAGCCGAACATTCTTGCAAAAGGACTTTGTTTTTTTCGATACTTAAACATTTCTTCATGATATTCAGCGTAAAGCTCTTCTATGCGGTCTAAAATAATGTTCGCTCTTTGCATTAGCTATCATAACTCCTTTACTGCTTTTCTAAAGGAAGCACATCCTCAAAATACTATATAATTATACGATATAGCGCGAAAGGGCGCAATTTTATTTTCTAAGCAGCTTGGAAATCTCCATATATTCTCTTTGAATATCCTCTAAATCGTCGCCCTTGCCCGGAAAGGCCAGCTTTCCTGATAGAAGCGCCCGGCGGTTTTCCAGTTGTATACGAAGGTTTGTGTCCAGCTTTTGTTCTTTTTTTGCCTTCTCCGCCTCCTGCTTTTCGAAATATTCACTATAGCTGCCTTCGAAAGTGATCAGGCTTTTATTTTTAAAAATCAAAAGCCGGTTGGCCAGAGATATTAAGCTCTCATCATGAGTCACTATCAGAATGGTGCCGGAGTAATCCCGTATCATACCGTCCAGAGCCTCAAGGGAGTAAATATCCAAATAATTGTTAGGTTCATCCAGGATAAGCATGTTTACGTCTTTACAGAAAAGCTTTGCCAGAGAAAGCTTTACAAGCTCACCGCCGCTTAAAACTCCGGCTTTTTTGAAAACCTCTTCCCGTCTGAACAACAAACGGGCAAGGACAGCGCGTATATCTTCCTGACTGCGGCTGCTTTCCCCGGCGACATTATCATAGATAGTTTTATTCATGTCCACTATATCCATATCCTGGGAAAAATAAGCTATGCGCAGGCCCTCCGCCTGCCGGACCCCAGGGACCTTATCCAAAATCATTTTGACAAGGGTGGTTTTTCCGCAGCCATTTTCGCCTATCATAGCGGTTTTTGACCCGGTGGGGATGCGCATTGATACATCTGAAAAAAGAATGTTTCCGCCGAAGGCCTTACTTAGCTTTGAAACCTCTACAGCTGTCTTGGCATACAAATTACAGCCGGCAGGCACGTCTATTCTTGTGTGGGACGCGATTACAGGCTTTTTGACTTCCTCAAGCTTGTTTAGCCTTGATTCGATCATCTTGACGTTTTGACTTACTTTTTTCGCGCTCTCTTTAACGGAATTTATATGGAGCCTGGCTTCCGAATTACCCATTCTGCGAGGGAGCTTCGTTCCGGCGCTTTTTTGCTTAATCTGCCTCACCCTGCTCTCCAGACGTTCCTTTTCATCGATATAGCTTTCATATTTCTCCCAAGCTTGAGCTTCTTCAAGCTCCTTTTGCCGCCGGTAAAAATCATAGTTACCTGAATAAGTAGTAAGGCGGCCCTTTTCGATCTCTATAATTTTGCCGCAAACCGAGTTAAGAAGCTGCCGGTCATGAGAAATAAGAATAAAGCTTCCCTTATAATAAGTTAATTTTTTTCTCAGCGCCTGAATATGGCTTAAGCTCAAATTACTGGCAGGCTCATCCGCCAGAAGCAGGTGCGGTTCGGCCTCCATGGCCTGCTGTATCTTTAACCAGGTTTTTTCGCCCCCGCTTAAAAACTCGTCGGCTGCTTCCGGAGCCTCCAATTGGTTGATATATCCGATTTCACCTATTTTTGTAATCGTGCCTTCATCCGCTTGGCAGTCACCGTAAATTATTTTCAAAAGTGTTGTTTTTCCAGCTCCGTTTAAGCCTACCAAGCCTATCTTATCCCCGCTGTACACCGTAAGCTGTTCTATATCCAGAATCAGGCGGTCGCCGAAATATTTTTTTAGATTACTGATCTCCAGCAAAATTTTTGACATAATAAAAAGCCTCCTTTTAAGGGGCCTTTGTATGCGAAAGAAAGGACAGCCAGAAAATTAGTCCAACTATTTTCCAACAGCTCCATAGCCTTTACGGCGTAAAGATTTTACAATCCTGTTATCTTATACACAAACAAAGAATACCCCAAACATAAATTAACAACGTCTGGTTTGGCATTTGTTTATGCTGAAGGACGAAAACAAATTGCACTCTGCGTCGCGGATTCGTCGTTAAAGCGTTCGCCGAACCGCTCCTTGATTGCAAATGTTTTCAGCCTTAAGCTTTAATAAGCTTAAAAACAGAATTATAAAATAATCATTAACCTGAGACCTTTTCCTTTCTTAGATTTATACCGCTAATAATACATATGGAGGGCGGTTTTGTCAACGGCTCAAATTAGAGCGGCTCAAATTAGAGCAGCTGCGGATAGTCTCGTTGTCCATATATAATTCGATATACATATACCTCATTATCAATAACTTTATAAAAAGCAATGTAACTTTCAACGACCAGCATCCTAAATTCTTGTTTGGATAATTCAATATCGGGAACAATCTTGCCCTTGAATGGAAAATCCAAAAGAGTATCAATTGCATCCATAATTTTGTCTGTTAGCTTTAAAGCTGCTGATTCGTTGTCCATAGCGATATAAAAATAAATTTCTGTCAAATCATCTTGCGCTGTTTCAAGAACATGAATGCTATACCGTTTCATTTGCCAGGCTCCTTATGTTTTTCCTGACTTCATCGGTAGTATAGGTCTTTGCTCCGCTAAGGCGTAATTGTTCAGCTTCTAACAATTTCATACGTAAATCTAACATTTTTTCTCTTCGCTCATATGCTTCAATGCTTAAAATGACCAGTTCACCTTCGCCGTTTTTAGTTAGAAATACAGGCTGTAATTCTTCTTTGCATATCCTTGTTATTTCGCCAAGCTCAGTCCTAAGAGCCGTTGCTGGTTTTATAATCATGAGGTTCATCTCCAATACATAATATCGTCTTTATTATGACGTTATTGTATCACCTATTTATGCATTATACAATCTTTTAAACGGCGGTGAAAAAACTTATTAAAAAGCTTATCACACATTCCTATTCTCTGCATATGATATAGTACAAGCATGTGCTTGATAAATACCCGGGGATATATATAGTAAATACAACTGAGAAAACACACGCGCGCTAAGCCTTAACCAAAGATATTCTCCTTAAAAAATACGCAGATTACACTTTACCTGATCGGTAAAAAAAGATCCGGGCCCGGATCATCACAAAAAAAAATAAGGGCGGTTTGCCACCGCCCAATTGAGTATACTTATGCCTTAGGGGTAAAGCTTTCCAACCTTCCCGCAATTTGGTTGTTGTAGTTGATTACCGTACGCTCATACTCTTCACCCATAAAGCTGGATGTAAGTAAAAAGTCGGCTGTTGACTGATTGTTGGCAACAGGTATGTCATAAACCACGGCAATGCGTAACAAAGCGCGAACATCAGGATCATGTGGCTGGGCTTCCAGCGGATCCCAGAAGAAAACCAGAAAATCTACACTACCCTCTACTATTCTGGCACCTATCTGCTGGTCGCCTCCAAGAGGCCCGCTGTTAAAAGCCCGCACAGGGAGCCCAACCTGATCGGCTATAAGCCGCGCGGTCGTGCCCGTACCGCAAAGAAAGTGGCCTTTTAACAATTCACTGTTCTTTTTCACCCAGTCCACAAGCTGGGTCTTCTTATGGTCATGAGCTACCAAGGCTATGTGCTTTTGCTTTGGTATGGTAAATTTGATGTACTCGTCCTTAATCATTAGCATTACTCCTTCATTTCAGACTATCACCTAAAATGGCGACGCCTTTTTCTATTTCGTATTTTTCCACCGCGGCAAAGCTGAGCCGTATAAAGGGCGCTTCCATTCCGGACATATAAAATACCGCTCCGGGCGTAACTATAACGTTGCGGCTCACAAGACGGTTACACAGCTCTTCCGTCTTTTCTTTTGGATTCATTATTTTAAGCCAAAGATTCAAACCGCCCTCAGGAGGGTCAAAGCCAATTTTCCCGTAGGTATGGCGCGAAAGTGAATCCACCGCCAATTCATACCGTTTTCGGAATACGCTTTTCATATAGGTAACCTGCCGCTGCCAGCCCGGACCGTTCAGATAAAGCTCAAAGGCTCTTTGAATAAAGCCTGAGGTAGCTATATCAGTAGTATACTTGGAATTAAGGGTTTTGCGCAAGATGCTTTTCGGCAATACCATAAAACCAAGGCGAAGGCCGGGCATCAAAATCTTTGAAAAGCTTTTTATATAAACCACTCTGTTTTTATAATCCAAAGCCTTCAAGGGTGTTACCGGCTCGCTTTTGTATTGGAATTCACTTTGATTGTCTTCCTCAACTATATACGTATTATATTGATAACATAACTCCAGCAGGGATTTCTTTTTTGCCATCGAATAGCTTATGCAGGTTGGAGTCTGAAAATATGTCATAACGTAAATAAATTTCGGCCGGTAAATCTTCAGCAGGCTTTCCAGCTTGTCCAGGTCTATGCCGTCCGCCGCGAGAGGCACCTCCACAACCTGAGCTCCCCTGGATAAAAAGGCTCCCACCGCGCCGTAGTAGGTTGGCTGCTCTACAAAAAGCACGTCTCCCGGCCCAAGCATAGTTTTTGAAATAAGGTCTATGCCCTGCTGAGCTCCGGATATTATTTGTATTTTATCAGGGCCGGTTTTTATTCCATAGCCCTCAAGATAAACACATATGGCCTGCCTCAGAGGCTCATAGCCCTGGCTTTCCTGGTAGCTGAAGGCCATGCCCTTGTCTCTGTCCAGCACCTGGTTAAACAGAGTTTTAAATTCTTCCACAGGAAAAAGCTCCGTTGATGTGGAGCTATTGGCGAAATTTATAGCATTTTTCACATCAAAGTCAATTCTTTTAGGGCTGTTGTACTGGTTTTTAAGAATCGGCTCCGGCAATTCCCGTATTTGCAGGTCGGACACATAGGTTCCGCTTCCCATCTTAGAGTAAACCACACGTTTATCTTCCAGATATTTATAGGCGCTTACCACCGTTACAGCGTTTATTTTTAATTGTGAAGCCATCTTACGGATTGGAGGAAGCTGCGTGTTTGGCTTTAACAGACCTTCCTCAATAAGGCGGCAAAGCGCGTCGCCAAGCTGCTGGTATATCGGAGTTCCACTATCCTTGTCCAGCTTTATGGATAAAAAATCACTCATAGGGCTCCCCTTCGTTTCATTTTATGTCAAAGCTAGTATATTCCTTTTTGACCCCACTTAGACCGAACGAGGAAAACATTAACCTCCTCTGCCGCCCATTAGTAAGAGCGAGTTTATAGCACCGCCTTGGACTTCACAGACTTTTCATATTCCGAAGGCGTCATTCCGATTTTATTTTTAAATATTCTGGAAAAATAATGGATTGAGCTAAATTTAAGCTTTTCCGCTACCTCGGTAAATGAAAGCTCCCGTTCACTAATCAGCTTCTGAGACTCGGAAATCTTTAGATTCAGGTAGTATTCCATTACCGACATGCCCGTATGTCTTCTGAATAACTTTGTCAGGTAGCTTTTGCTAAAGCACACATTCTGCAAAACATCAGAAAACGTAATGGACGTGTATATATTGTCGGCCAAAAATTGCTCTACAGCTTCTACTATCCGGGTTTCATTTTGCATCGTAGCGGAGCGGGATACCCTTTCCTTGCGTGAAAAATCGGTGTTGTCCTGTATAAGCCGGATTAGAAGCAGCTCTATATAGTTTTTAATTACTTGCGCGGAGCCAAAGGTGGCCTGAGGATTAATATTAAGCTTGGTTTGGTAGACGTCATCCAGCGGGTCCGAAAAGCAAGCCTCGCCGGCGGAAATAATGTTAGCCAGGAGTGCTTGGTGTATATTGTTCAATTTTATTATTTTATTTTCAAAAAAAGACATATCCGGGCTGTGGCATACAAAAGAGATAATAATAATATTGGCATATTGGTTTTTAGCCCAAATATTGTGATACTCGTTTGGCTTATGGAAAATCGCTTCTCCCTGACGCAAATCAAAACCGCTGTTATCAGCAGCAACGCCAACCTCGCCTTTGTCTACATAGGCTATTTCCCAAAAATCGTGCTTTTCTCCGCTAAATTTAAAATCCTTTGTGTATTTAAAATAATGTAAGGTCACAATTTTTTGGATATCTATTTTGGTCTCCAGACTTGTCGTCGTAAACACACCGATTTTTTCAATATCTTTCATATATATTATGCTAATTCTCTTTTTCTCTTGTAAATATCACCGAAATGAATTAGCGCTACCTCCCTGTCTGTGGTTAAAAAGACAAATAATAAAGTCCTTGATGCAAAGACTTAGCACAAAATACTCTATATAATGAAAATGGTATCATCAAATTGCATTAAAATCAATCATTATTTTCTTCATTATATCACAGTATTGCGCCACTATGGCAAAACAACAAATTCGTCATGGTAAATATTTACAGTATTTGCTTAAATCCCAAATTTATATTTTTGTCCACAACAATTTTATATCAGGAGGTGTTCTATTAATGAAAGCTCATTTTTTGGGAAGAAGGACAAAGGCCTTTTTAATGGCGCTTGTAGTCTTTCTTGCCCAAACCGTACCCATTGGGCTTGCGCCTGTAACCGCTAAAGCGGCTTCCGGCAAACCATTGGGCCAGGTTTCAACTGTCGAGGAAGATGGCGGGTATACAGCCCCCAACACCAAAGCCTATCTGATCACTACATCCGGCAATGAAAAGGTTCGTGTTGTTTTTTATAAAGACGACATGTTCCGGATATGGATGGCGGATAATGGCACAGGAGCTTTTACGGAAGCGGCTTCGGCGGATATTATTGTTAAAAGTGATTTCGGCGGCACGCCGGGGGTATCCTTTGCCGAAAATACTGCGGAGGGTTATTATTCCTTCAAAACCGGCAGCCTGACGCTACGGGCTTATAAAAGCCCCTTCAGGTTTGAGCTTTATGAAAGCGACAATTCAACACCTGTTTGGAAGGAATACGCGCCTTTAACTTATGACGCGAATTCGACCGCCCAGCAGCTTGCCACCGACGCGAGCGAATATTTCTATGGCGGCGGTATGCAGGTAGGCTCTTTTTCACACAAGGGCAATAAGATCAATATTGCCAGAAGCGGCTGGACTGAAGGTTCGGCTCCCAATCCGGTACCATTTTACATGAGCACGAAGGGTTTCGGTATATACAGAAATACCTTCCAAAACGGTACATATGATTTTACTTCAAACAAATCTACCGAGCTCCTTCATAATGAAAACCGTTTCGACGCGTTTTACATCTATGGCCCGTCATTTGAGGACATTCTTGACGGTTATACGGAGCTTACCGGCAGGCCCTCGCTGATCCCCCGCTGGGGTATGGGGCTTGGAGACGCCGGCGCGTACAGGCAAGGAATAGATACATCGGGGCAAGGAGGCAACCCTAAGGATTCCAGCAGCTATAACCCCGCGAATTCGCCTTACGGCGGTTTTTGGTATGAAAGCGGAACAATGGGGGTAGTTACCGATGTGGCGGGTTACTCGGAAAACGATATGCCCGTTGGCTGGATGCTTCCAAACGACGGATACGGCTGCGAGTATAATAAGGCTACCCACCCGTCGGGCGGGCTTGGAGACGTAGCGGCGGGCCTTGCCAAATACGGAGCGAAGCTGGGCCTGTGGATCGGCCAGCCAGGAAATTATACGGCGGCAAATTATACCTATGGCAACGGCACTGATACAGGCTTTACTAATGAGATCACGGCCCAGGCCAAGGACTGGGGGGTAAGGATTTACAAAATAGACGTAGCCTGGTCCTCCACGAAAAACAATAGAGGCGTTTTGATAGACATATTAAAGCGGATGTATGATAACATCGAAAATAATTCGCCTGATAAGAGCCGGGGGTTTAACATTTCCGTATATGGCTGGGCGGGCGCGCAGAGGTATTCCACTGTTTGGAGCGGCGACCAGTACGGTACGGACGACTACGTTAAATACCACATCCCCACCTTTACCGGTTCAAGCATGTCGGGCTTTGCCTATTCCACAAGCGACCAGGCCGCTATCTTTACCGATAATGAAAATGTTTACGTCCGCGACCTGCAAATGAAAACCCTGGTTCCCATGAACTATGCCATGAATAACTGGTCCTCGGGGGCATTGTCCAGCAAGCGTCCCTGGGTGACACGTCGTGGCGTGGATATCAGCGATATCAACCAAAAATACTTGATGCTCAAGCAGCAGCTTGTGCCCTACATGTATTCATACGCGAGGCAGGCCTACGACAAGGGAACCCCTATCGTAAGGCCTATGGTGTATAACTACCAAAATGACCCGGTGACCTACGGTACAAAAACACAATACCAATATATGACCGGCGACTGGTTCCTTGTGGCTCCGGTTATTAACATGAATTCAAACGTTCGGGATAACATTTATTTACCGGAAGGAAGATGGATCGACTACTGGACCGGTGATGAATATTTCGGCCCCACAACTATAAGCTACACGGCCCCTCTTGACACGCTGCCCCTGTTTGTACGCGGCGGAGCCATTATACCTATGGCACAGGAATCCTTGTACGACGGACAGGAAACATATAAAGGCAAAGCTGTCAACGACACTATCATTTTCGATCTGTACCCGGAAGGCAAAACCTCCTTTACCCTTTATGAGGATGACGGCAGCTCAACCGCCTACAAGACAAATGATGAGTATACGAAAACCGTTATTACGACAGACGCGCCGGACGCCGGTATTATGGGTCCCCTTACTGTTAGGGTAGGCGCGGCGGTTGGCAACGGCTTTAAAAATCAGGTTTCTGAGCGCAAAAATCTGCTCACCATCCATTCCGGCATTGACCCCGGAGCCGTGGCCCTTAACGGCTTAGCCATGGAGGCCGTCGGCAGCCTTGAAGAGCTGGAAGCGTCTGAGGGCGGCGTTTGGTTTTACAGCGGGGCTGACCGGGGCGGAAGGCTCTATGTGAAAACAGCCTCCAGATCTACCGGCGCGGC
>Ga0153949_1000897_pt1 | contig 10695 bp, 10 predicted proteins | sample TSNJ033MetaG_FD_104705 | JGI IMG/M metagenome (GOLD analysis project Ga0153949, IMG submission 104705) | Attine ant fungus gardens microbial communities from New Jersey, USA - TSNJ033 MetaG | ecosystem: Host-associated > Fungi > Mycelium > Unclassified | place: USA: New Jersey, Wharton State... | reverse complement strand
TGTGCTTTTCCCTCTATAGGGCCTGCCACCACTCCCCAGTTCCACCACAGCTTCTTTCTCCCTGTTCTACATTCTAGATACAAGATCTCCCTCTTTTCTTGTTCTAACACTCTTTCTCCTAGAGCATCTTTTCTTCTACATTCTACACACTGCACTCTCATTATCTCTCTCCTATTTGCTTCCCTATTTCTCCAATTCCACACTTCTTGGCAAAGGTCACACCACATATTTTTCACTTGTCTCTCGAGGAGGAAACCCTAGTCTTGATTTTCATAGGTCTGCACACCTTTGCCATCATATCCTCCACACTCCACATATGTTGCTACCACCTTCTCTGTGATTTATCCTCTATCAAGTAAGAGAGCACCTTCTGGGGGCAGGCTCCACTTGTTACAGTATTCCTGTGCCTTTTCCCAAGGGGAATGTACCAGGCTCCTCTCTTGCTGCACCTTTTGTGACCTGGCCACACACACCACCTTCTTCTTCCCTCTCTTCTTTCCTTCTACTTCTATGTTTGGACACTCCCATTTTTAGTGCTCCACTCCCCAGCATCTAAAACACTTTACTTTTTCCTCTTCTCTTTTCTATTGCCTCACTTTTACTTTGCCTCTCACTCCACATTGCATTACTTGACTCATCAATACTTCAAACTTATTTTTGGGAATTGGTTTCCCCTTCTTCTCTCCAATACTATTCCTGCAGTTACAGGCCAGGTGCCTGAACTTCCTACAATTGAAGCATTCCCTTCTCTCTCTTTCTTCTAGCTCTGCCCTTAGTTTGGTAAGGGCCCGCTGCTAGTTGAGTATGCTGTTCATCAAAGAGTTGTATTGTTTAAGAGACATAGTGTTATGTCTCTCAATGTCAAATAAGATTGATCTCACTAGTTACTACTACATCTATTGGGGTACAAGATCTTTACCCAACCAGACTCCTACTGCCATACTGACTACTGCCCTAATCAAATAGTAAATAATCACCTCAAGGAGAGGATCTCTACTCTAATGGCACCTTCCTAAGGGGTTAATGCTATTCCTCTGTGTATATAGATGACAATGCACCCCCAGCACAAGGTTTCTACTGATCAAAAAGGATACAAGTAATCTACTAAACAATACCACCCAATTGCTAGGTCAGGTCTTGAATGTGATACCTGGGTTTGGTACTGAGTCTCCACTGGTAGTCCCTAACTGACTACCAAGTCCCCTTTACAGCTAGGGCCTGCTATCCAAAAAGACCAGTAATCAAGCTGATCACCAATCGAGGATAATAAAAGAGTAAAGTATAGGCAGGGTTTGAAGTGAACAGTGCCTAAAGTATGGAATCAAGTTCTTTTGTTGTGCAACTCAAGTTGAGCTGACTCAGCAGCTAAGTCTTTGAGGGTTACAAAGAGAACTCAATGGAGTTCTTGATCAATTGAGCTACCTACTTATACAAGTACACTAGTTGCCCTTGTTTATACTAATGGTATTCTACAACCAGCCAAGAGGCTGCTGGTTCAATTCCCTTGTTTATCATTCTATAAATAGATGTTCTTTGGTCATAGCCAAGGTGACTCATGACAAAGGACAACCAGAGCAGAGTAACTCCAGGAGAAACCTCAGTCTATAATTATACTATAGAGTATATTACAACTTACCTCCAGGAAAAACCTCAGAGAATAGGATGAGGCTCCTGGAGGGATGTTCTACACTATATACAAGTCTGCTTATCTTGGAACATCCTAACAGTCAGGGTAGGGAGTGAGGGAGCTAACTAAACTAATTAAATGTTGAGTAATGGTATTTAATTAGTGCAGAGTTGCTTCAGTGGATTGCCACTAATGGGCTAGGAGTAATGTTTAATGCAATTCTCTTACAACCAGAGTACACTTTCACAGTAGATTCACAGCATTCCTACACTACTCTGCCTATTCCTGACAATTCAAGGACCTCCAGTACATTGTAGTACAACTGTTGGGTTGAGCTAACCCTAGGACTAAGTTGTCTTTTATTTGGGGTGAACAAAGAGAACTCAACAGAGTTCCTCTTAGATTTGGGCTACTACTTATATCTTTTACACATAGTCTGTGCTACTAACCCTAACCTACTAATGATCTAATAGAATCTACTAGAATGTGACTATGTGATGTAACTGATATTGTGACCAATTGTGACAACTGTGACATATCATGTGACTCCCCCTGTTATCTAATTAAAAGAAAAGTAAAGTAAAAGATAAAAGAGATAAAGAAATAAAAGTTATTATGGCCAAGGCAGCTCATAACAGGAGGAGACAATAACTCCTGAGTCCTAAATAGGAATAAATAGAAAAGGAGGAGGCCCTATTTATTAAAGAGAGAGCAGTTTATGATACAACTCCAATCTGCTGAAAACACAGGAGCAAGGGGTCCTTTCACAATATTATTGTTGATTTTGGAATGTATAGGATGTTAGGAAAAGAAGGAGTTCAAGTTGAGAAGATAAGTTTTATAGGAGTAAGGAGTAGAGGACAGAAATGCAATAGTAGATGTTAATCTACAGACTGGAGAACTACAAGGAAACTACTTAGTATTTATACAATGTTAGGAATATGAGAAAGACATTCTACATTGTGATCCTACAGAAGTAGATAATTAGGAGCACAGAAATAGGAGAAATGATAAATGATAATAAAATAAAAAATGAAAAGAAAATAAAGAATATGTAATACTGTACCTAGTATATGATAGGAGTACAGATGTCAGGAACACAGAGAGGGAATAGAATATTAAATAGTCAGCAACTCCAGAGTCCATTAGAATATAAGATAAGGAGATGGAAAACTATTTAATAATAAAAGAGAAATATACATGATGCCTCTCACGGTCTGCCACCGAGCCCCGTGTAATAAATCGTTGAATTAAAGAAATATACATGATGCCTCTGTGAGAAGTAAGACCCACCTACAAAGGTGATGCATCGACGTAGAGTGGGGATCTTAGCACGTCGCGTTGATCCGATAGCTCGGATGCAGCAGTCCACTTCAAGAACAGCCAAATATTGAGCATTTTTATGGGGTCAATCCTGAGAAAATTAGGTAGTTGAGCGTGATTGTCTAACGGTCCAAATCAGGTGGGAAGTAGGTCTTTATAAATTGTTGATATCACTTGTCTACTAGTAAATTTGAAATGAAGAATTAAGGATGCTGGAAAGAAATGTGGCAATGAGTGGAAAGTTCCATCCGCTCATGTTGTTGGAAGGAAGCAACGTGGACTAGCTCAGGGTGCAATAATATTAGTTTGATTATTCTGAGTAGTAGTTAATATGGTAGTATTTGCTTGCCTCGTGAGCTCATCGAAATTAGTTTATTTAACTTTCAACATGGGTGCATAGTAGTGATACAGTATGTTTACGTATCCACTCCGATTCCGTTGCCTCGGTCAAACATCGAGTTGCAAGCAGCTTGCAGGTAAGTTCATCCCATGAAAGGGACTTAGGTTCAGACCTCATTGCTATCCGCCAGAGCAAGGTAGCACAATTCAACCATGTCGTGTATGAGAGCGCATCTATCAAAGGTTCATGAATGGAGTGGCCAGGGAACATGTCGTACGCAGGGCATGCGTTGGTTTCCCACATCGTGGTGCTGTCCAGTTGATTTTCAAGAGTTCTTAGGGCTTGGGTTGCTAGCTGGACACATTCTTCGGCTTTGGGGATATACGTATTAGCCGACTGATCCAACCTGAACATGATAATGACAACGACGGGCAAAGTGGCGTACGCATTCGCTAACGGCAACAATCAATTTCAGCATCAGGATACCATCCCGAATAAAACTTACATCTACCAAGGAGCATAGATACGCAACGATAGATACCGTTTCGCCAAGAGTATCTGTATATTGAGTCGAGTTTGTGATGATCGACGGTGAGAACAATGTTGACCAACAGTTTGGCCCATTGCAATTGTTCATCATCATTTTGTTGCTGCTGAACCTGGATCTCTAGCCACGCCAGGAAAGAAGTTCGGAAGATCATGTTACTTAGAGCTCGCTTGTTGCATGTCAGATTAGCCAAAATCTATGAGTGACAATTTATTCAATGGATGAATATGCCAAAATGCTTCACATACCTCAAAGATCCCCTTGCGCAATCCGAAATCTGACCCAGTGCATTGAAAAAGACTGGCGAGAAGATCCCAGCCATGACGTCTTTTCAGAACTCGCCAATCATCAGAGCTGACCATACCGTCAGCTAAGAATCTAATCATCCACCTTCTCTCTTTTTTCCAATTGTCTGTGTTGCTGTACAACATAGCGTAAAGCATGGGAACATCATGAGGATCCAGCTCTGGTCTTTGAAGGAGGAACCGTGCAGTCAGAGGATAGATAAAATTAGAGGGATAAAAAACACCGCGCAGAGCATGAACGAGAATAAGGGTGGTGTACGAAGGTAATCGAGGCGGGTCATCAGACGACGGCAAGAGGTCTCGGAGAAGATTGAAGATGTACATGGCATGTGCCTTTTCCTGAAATACGAGGTTCTGCAATCCAGATCATACGCAAGTGTGGGATTATCGAGAGACAAAAGGACCAACCTCGATAGATTTATATAAACCAGCGAGAAGCGACAGGGCCAAGGAACGTAGCGGGGGGTCTTTCGACGAAACAGTCAAGACACAAAGTCCCACTATGTTCGTTCTAAATAGCTCAATCCAACCCAATGGGGTGGGTGGCGGATGTTGAGAAAATATGCAGTTTAAAAGGAGGAGTAGGAATACGGGATCGTATAATTGTCGATCCTGACTATTTATCCGAGTCGTAATGTCCGTCTGAAACCTTCTCCATTTCGGAAAATGCAATGTGGTGCGAAATACGAGAGCAGGGTCGAGACTCTGTATAGCCTCCAAAGGAGAGGAGCACGCAATCCCGCTTGAGAAAGACCAATGATTGAACAGCGACGCTAGTGAGATTTTGCGTTGAATCTCAAAAAGCTGAAAGATGGACAAGATGAGAAGATCTGGCTCGGCGAGTGTCCCATAGTAGATCGACAGAAGAGGCTCGACCTGTGTTATCTGGCATGTATTTGATGGATGTAGTTCAAAAAATGTGTGAAGAATGCGTATTATATACGAGCGTGAATCAGACTCTGAGCTGGCCAGTTTCGAGAATTGTGGATGATGTAGTATGTTTTGCAGATACCGATTTACTACAACCGGCTGTCATGCAAATATGAGGCAGAACTCGCATTCAAACGTCGAGGACATACCTTCAAATTTACCTTAGCAACACAAATATTTGCAAGCTCCACGGCATAGATGTCGTGCAAACGATGCTGAGCAACGACTCCTAGGAGCGTTTCGACTCGATGTGGTTTGATGTCGGATACCTGCGCCAACAACACTTGAGCGATTCGTCAGCAATACCTCTGATCTGATTGTCTGTATTACATACTCGTTTCCTGGGTAATCCGTTGCGTTTGTGCAGGCATGGATGAACTATTTGCCGAATGCCTGATCAGCCAATAAAGGGCCCAATCTAGTATAGATGTTGATAATTCCAATGAGTGGACTCCCATCCGGATGCATTCCACTGTGGGTTGATGAGCGAGGTTTTGGTCTACATGCTCGATCACCAGATGAATCAGATCTTCTCGGTGACTGAGAAATGCCTTTGATGCCAAAGCTAAACATGAGCTCGCTCTCTGACGCACAGAGGATGGGATATCATGATTAAAAATGAGAGAAATAATGTTCCTCAGGTGCGGTATCCACACAGTCGGATTCACCAAATCCATGCCATGTGCGCAATGACATATATCTAGAGCAGCATGAATGACGGTTACCAAGTCCTTGGAAGAGCAACGGGTAGAATGTCCTGACTTCAACCAGGTCTCAAACATCGCAAGATCGATACCGTTTTTGTAAGCGATACTCGCTACCACCTTAGCAGTTGAAGGTAACCAAGGATCCGAATCGAGGATGTTCACGAGAGAAATATCGGGACCTAGCTGAAGCGATCTTCTGCGCCAGCGTGCCGAAGCTTGCTGCATCTGCACACTCAAAGGCGGGTCTCCACCAGAACCAAGGTCAAAACCATCACCAGAAATCCCCATGGGAAGTGTTGATTCGATGGCAGCTAGGATAAGTTCTTCCAGCTCGGATGATGCATTGAGTTGTTGTCGTATACGCCAAAGTTGTGGGACGCGTTCCGAGATGGCATGCAGGATATCTTCATCTTGCAACATGGAAGACCGGAGCACACATAGAACCGGCTGGATAATAGGACTAAGATGGGGGATTGACCCTGTTGAAATCAGCTTGTCAAGCAGGTGGAGTAATTGCGAAGGAGGAAGATATCTGATCCAGAGAGAACTCTTATCCATCTATCCGCTGAAGCGATTAGGTCCGAGAAGTCATCGAGTTTGTACAGACACTCACATCGAGATCACCACGATCCAATTGGTCCAGAAGAAAGGCAAGCCAATGAGCACTGACCTGGGACAAAATGCATCTGTCCACTAGAGACGTGGGCTTGAAGGAGCTTTGCAATAATTCTTCAAGGACAGCATAGACCCTGTTATCAACGTTATGTGCAAGAGCCAAGCGTTTCAAAATGCCAGAGTCAGCGAATAAGAGTTGTTTCATAAACCCGATTTCCCGGTTATCAAACACCGATCGAGCTTCACTGAAAAGGGCAGCAAGAACAGACAAGAGCCCAGGAGCTACAAGTGTACCCGCAGTGTCTAATCGATGTCCGATTTGTCTCACCAGGGTAAGACATGACTGTACGTCGGGCTTGGTCGAGAAAAGGGCGGCGATCAAGCATCTTCGATAATCAGAGTCAAGGAGCTGCTCATCTGATGCGTTCAAGAAAAGCCACTTGATAGGAAGTCTTTACAAACCGATCAGAGTCGGCACATATATGTAGACCCAGTATAACTTACGGTTTTCCAATATCGGTTCCTACCAGGACGTGATTCTTCCGTAGTGAACCGCTATGAGGGAAGAGATATTGTACCAGCTCCTTTAGGGCTGGAGTGTAGTATGCTTGAACGGCTGATATTATGCGTTCGGCGTCCTCAGGCGAGAAGGGCTGATCCAAAAAGCGAATACAATCGATAACCTTATGTGCAAGGAGTCTCCGGTGATGCATTTGTTGGCCTCAAACAATTGATCAGCACATGGACAGTGCACAAAGATAACGGGATGCATACCAGAGGATGAAGACTCAATCCACTCCAGTTGACCCTGCAGGCTCGAATTTGGCATGGCTGGAACCTCGACCGGTTGCTGAGGTTTGATTGCAGCGTGCATCATATTCACTTCCGTTCTGACAGCCATTGCTATTGCAGGATGATCGGATTGCCATCGTTGCCTCTCAGAAAGTACGCGATCGACACGGGCAACCAGAAATTCCAGGAAAATCAAACTTTGGGTTCGTCCCATGAGTTGAAACACCAACTTGCGTACGAAAGAGGATATGGCTAGGACATCAGAAGGCGCTAGGAGGTCAGCTTTGGTCTTCGCATCAAGTTGTTCTAGCACTGTCATGATCAGAGGACTCGGATATGTATCAGTGTTGGAGCTGGGAGAAGTGATCAATGCAAGGCTACCACGCATTTCTTCGATATATCTGTAAGGAGTCTTGAGGCACCGCTGGATGCAATCGTCGAGAAACACTACAACACTCTCAGCTTCATCTGTGAGGCTCGCGTTATCCGGTGATGTGGTATTCGAAGCACGCAGTAGGCAAGGAAGAGAAATAAACCAAAGACTAGGTTCAGTGGGGTTTTCTTCAAATAAGATGCAGGAGGAGAGAAGAGATGAAAGGAGGTCAAGAAGGATGTCTTTCAGAGCCGGAATGCAGGTAACCACGTATGATTTGAGGATAGCATAGAGATATGTCCGGGAAGATGCTGAGGATAGGATTAGCTCATTGCAAAAAAAGGTGGAGAAAACTCAGTACAAGTTTTGCCAGTCCAGATGAATTGATCGCTCTCCTTCAGTGTGCGAAACACATGCAATCTTTGGATCAAGTGGAGCTTTTTAGTAGCCTCAGGAATACTGCTATCTTCATCTGCATCGTCGACCACAGACACATCAAAGCTGGCAAGAACTTTACCAACATCAAAACGCGCCTCTGCGACGACCTCGGGCAGATATTTGTGGTACAACAGCAGCAACCTTTGTGCACTCTCCTGCAAAAGAGCAGTACGAACGGGATTCGACGCCTGTGCTTTGGGCACTGAAGCGACCTTTTGCTGACAGAACCCCAGAATGACTTGAAATTCTGGCACCCTCTTTCGGACCTCCTTTTCCACCTCCCTTCTACGTTTTCCCCAGAGTCCAACCTCAGTACCCTTTACCTCTAGCGCACTTTCAACTTGCTCCAAGTTCTTCAATACACTTGCGTATTTCTGAAGGCATTTCACCAGTGTGAACGCTGTACAATGTTGCACAAGGCCCGAGGAAGACAAAAGCCCTTTTGTAAATATGCTTCTGGGTGACACATGAGAGGGGAGTACGTTGGAAAGGATACTCTGGAGTGGAGGTGGAGTGGGATCATATAGATTTGTATTGGGAAGGTAAAATGTCAATCTGGGTACGGGAAGAGAAATTATGGTCCCAAGAAAGGCAATATTGGCAATCCATTTTGTCGAAAGTCGGGGTTCGAGCGTCAATTGTGCAGAGGACCAGTATCTGATAATGATGAGTTCTGTAGAAGCCTTGCATTATTGATGCTAGAATACGTACCCCGCGACAAGCTCAGGACAAGCTTCGAGTATTTTCCGTGCCAATTCCTGCTGCCTTGCACTCTCGTTGACTTTCAAGGTTTTGAGAATGTTTGCGAGGATCTTGTTGTAGATCTTCCCTCCCCTCTCATCTTCAACGTCATCCCGAGGATACCAGCCGCGATCCTTGAAACAAATTCCAACTCCGGATCGCGTCATAATTGCAAGTAGGAAGTGATGGACGAGATCAGCAGGGATATAGTCTGAGTTTTCATCATTTGAGCTCGTACGCTCGTAAATCTTCAACAGCTAACCAATGCTACGTGTCAGATAAATCTGAGATTCTATACGAGGGACATACATGGGAGATGGTCTGTTCGTTGAAAAGTCCAATTTTCACAGTTCTCTTGAGTTTCTGATCGGAAAAGAGGTTGGTCCAGATAGCCTCCAGGACATGTCGAATCAAGAGATAGTGATCCTGTGGAAGCCCTTTAAAAACACCGAGAAAGGCATTCCGGTGCTGCTCCAGGAATACAATCTTCACTTGGGTCTGACTGTCAAGGAATGAGAGAAGGAAGAGGATGTATAACGTTCGTATATCTGTCGACGCGCAATCAATCACAAAGTACTGATTCAAGGAGGTTAATCTACCAGGTCGCGACAGAGGGTTGTAGTCGAGTGTACCTTTTCTCCGGAGGTTCAATAATTTAGGCAAGCTCTAGTGAATATGAGAAGATGGGGAATGGCGATATACGAGGACACGGCTTGCCTTAATCTCCCATTGAAAAACCTCCAAGAGTGTCTTCTTCTCTCGGCCTCCCGCATACCCAGAGACTGCATTCAGAAGTTTGAGAGTCACAAGAATGAGTTCATTATGTGTCCCTCCCACGAAGGAGTTCAGCTTCCTCATCCACTGTGAACTTAAGAGATTCTTGACGATAGGATACCCAAGCGTATGATAGGTATAGTGCGATGACAAGAGCGGAAGGAGAGCAGCTAAAAGAGATACTATAGCCACTGAGAGATTAGTTTGCCTCTTTGAAGAATATCATCGTTTTTTTTCTTGCAGAGAAGAGTAATATACATACAGGATCTGTGTGTTCCCATAACCCGAAAATATCTTGAGCCCCCTGATCCCCCCCTAACCATTGCTGGACAAGTAGTAAACGTTCGTCTTGAGCTGTTATTTTTTCTTCTTCAAACTCTATTGTAACCTGATTCCGGAGTTGATTCAAGGCTGGTAAAAATGTTGAAAAATATTACTTGAGGAAGAAACTTGTACAACTCTACCTTTGACGACGACATCGGGGTTTTGGGCCCTTAAGCTTTTCCGAATGTCTTCTGGGTCAGTAAATTGACTATAGTGTTCTAGCTTTCTTTTCTTGTTTTGCTGTTTGGACATTTGTTTTAGTTTAGGATGGACAGATTTAGTAGCTGCTGCAATTGATTATTAAGCCATTGTATGTTGCCTATCAAAAACACGTGGAAATGCGCATGAACTAAAATTTATCAATAGTATGTTCTCCGTCTTCTGACGTGCTCTTCGCATCAATCCTGTCTTGCAATAGCCTTGTAGCTGAATTCTAGACCACTCATGCTCCGTCATACCGATTGGACCATGTCTTTAACCAAGTTACCGAGCTAGAAACGCCGCAGATGCGACTTCAGTGGTGTCTGCACCAGGGATTTTCCGCTAAAAAGTATTCCTCTGTCATCGCCCACGAACCTGCAGTAACGCTCACATGTAATTTCAGACGTTTATAATCTGATCAAAACCTCTTATAAGGATCATGCAAGGAGTGCGTAAAAACGTGGATTCTACATGTCATATTTAGCGGTGCTTTCTAGTCATCGTCTGTCAGCACCGCGGATCTTTCCTGATGTGATTTGTATTAAAAGTGGAGCCCAGGAGCTGTACGTCAAGTTTTAGCCATCTCTGCATGATTCGCGCCGACTATTGACGCTCGGTCCACCCCGTTTAGAGCGGAGCAGAACTTGTATAAATACTC
>Ga0153949_1000894_pt1 | contig 10722 bp, 13 predicted proteins | sample TSNJ033MetaG_FD_104705 | JGI IMG/M metagenome (GOLD analysis project Ga0153949, IMG submission 104705) | Attine ant fungus gardens microbial communities from New Jersey, USA - TSNJ033 MetaG | ecosystem: Host-associated > Fungi > Mycelium > Unclassified | place: USA: New Jersey, Wharton State... | reverse complement strand
TCCTTTCTACAACAGTTTGTATAACAGCAGGTAGTGTTGTTTGTCAGGTCACTATGTTCTCTTCCTATAACAGTTTGTGTCATGACTTGGCAAAATGGCTAAGTCATTATTTATATTTCTTTTCTTTTCTTTTTCTTTTCTCTTCTTATTTGGACTTACTACACAAGGAAGGAGTGTGGAAAAGTGTTACAGGACAATGTCATATGTCATAGTCCCATGTCAAGATATTACAGGGTCATGTCACATAATAGAGTTACATGATAAGTATAGGAAAGTAGTACACAGACCATATAGTAGTTGTATAAGTAGTGTACAGAACCTAATGGGAACTCCATTGAGTTTTTCTTGTCAACTCAGACTAGAAGTGGTTCTAAGGCATCTCAGTCTAAGTTCTTATAGTTTATGTAACAGTGTGCAGTGTTGTCTGTTAGATCACTGTGCTCTCTTTCTCCAATGGTCTGTGTAATAGTATATAGTAGTGTCTGCAATGTGCACAGTGAGTAGTGTTGTCTGCAGTGCACTATATTCTCTTCCTCCAACAGTTTGCAGTGGTGTTGTCTGTAGTGTACTATGTTCTCTAATTTTCTGTAGTTTTTTTTCCATTTTTAATGAATTTATTTGAATTTTTGAGTGAAAGGGGTGTTCTCAAAAAAAAACTTGGGGACAGGTGCAGTTTCTTCCAATTTTATTTTATCTTATTTCAATTTTCTGCAGTTTTTTCTAATTTTTAATGAATTTATTTGAATTTTGTGGAATTTTGTAGAATTGAAGTATGTTGTTACAATAACTGCTTAGTCAGTCTTCACAGGAGTGTAGGAGATGGAAAAAGTTTTGAAACTCAGCAGTTATGTAATTTATCAAAATTCTCATTAATTCCTACCTGTTCTTGCATACTAATAGATAAGGTTTTCATCTGGGCCTCTGGTCCAACCTAAACTCTACTAATTCTGAGTAGAGCTGATATTGTGTTGTCTATCAGCTCACTGTGCTCCCTTCCTACAACAGTCCATGTAATAGTGAGTAGTGTTGTCTGTTAGGTTGCTATGCTCCCTTCCTACAACAGTCCATGTAACAGCAGGTAGTATTGCCTATCAGATCACAGTCAGCTTGCTTTGCTCACTGTCTGTTTCAATTTTATTGTATAATTTATTATAATTTCTTACAATTTTTAATAAATTTATTGGAATATTTGAGTAAAAAGAGAAAATGTATACTGACAAATGCTTGTAAAGCATTGGCTAAGCATTGGCTAAGCAGGCATCATCCCATGTTTGGTCTTGCATACATAATAGATGAGGTTTTCATCCAGGCCTATAGCTGTCAAGGTATAGACTTAGGACTGAAGCTGTTAGGGAATAAAGAATAAACAACTGAGTTTATAACAATTTGAGACTAAGGAAGGTGCTCTACTCTTCGTAAGTTATGCTAATTTATTATGTAATATTGAGAATAATGTTAAAATTAATTATTATTGATTGTTTAACTCTAACATCATTCCTTCCCTTCTCAATACTGTGTCCTCACAGCTCTCATAGCTCTACTGTAAGGGCAACCAGAGTGGAGTGGGCTCCAAGAGAATCCTTAGTAATATTACAGCTCCTAAGTGTGTTACAACTTACCTCCAGGAGAATTCTTAGAGTTTAGGATAAGGTTCCTAGAGGTGTATTCTACAATATATATACTACTACAGTTATGTGTCCTTGATTCTATAGTTCTATCTAGCAGGGTCAGGAGTTACTGAGTCAAGCTAAGGCAATTAAATATTATATAGTAATATTTAATTAGGTACAGGGTCGCTCTGGGAGGTTGGTCTAGTATTCCAAGGGTGGCATTAGTAGGGTTCTCTTATACTCACCCCCCCTCTAAGATTGCTGTATCTTGAAGCAATTGCTCTGGGGTTGAAAATTGCATCAAAGTCCATTTGGCAGATGTATCTAGAGGCTGTAGGGTGTTTGCAATAGTACTCCACTATGAGGTCAGGGGCTGAAACATCAGAGACTGCTTTCCAAGAGTTATATTCTCTTCTATATCCCTTCCATTTCACCAGGAACTAGAACCTCCTTCTGTGCCAGTAACTGTCCAAGATCTCCTCTACTTTCTATTTTTCTTCTTTGTCAATGATGATCAGTAGGGGGGGCAGTTATAGTCCTTATCCTGGTATAGAGTCTTCTAGAGTGGTAGAGAGCTTTACTACATTGAATACAGGATGAAGTTTCTTTATTGTGTGTAGTAGTTTGAGATGGTATGCAAAGAGTCCTACTTGGCATTCCATGATGAAGGGTCTGAGGCAACAATGCAACAGTTTCAGAGACAGACATGTTGTCTTGATATTGGATACATCTAGGAATATCCAGTCTCCAAGGTAAAATACCAGGGCTAGAGACCTTCTTTGGTTGTAATAGCACATTATGTCTTCCTGTGCCTTCCAGATAGTGGACTTGGTCTCTTTGACTGCTGCCTTCATTTGCTCTGTAAACTCATTTACTGTCTCCAGTCCAGAGGGTTGTTGCTTGGGTTTGAAACCTATACAGGGAGTATATCTGGTATTGAGCAGGAATAGAGTCTATTGGGTAGAGGTGTGCACATGGTTGTTGTGCTGGAACTCCACCATGGGCAACAGGTTGTATCAGTCGTCTTGTTACTCATTGACAAATAGACATAGTGTTATGAGATAGCTCCTAAGAAGGAAACTCTTTCTCATATATTCATCAACTTGAAGGACTTTACTGGTTTCTATAAAGGACTTAAATTATAAATAGTGTGGGAATGCTTATATAAACTATATAGTACCTAGTAAGAGTCTTGTGATCATGGGAGACAGGTGCACAGACCATTGAACATTTGTATAAGTAGCTAGTAATTCTAATAGAGAACTCTATTGAGTTCTTTCTGAACACTTATCTCAAGTGGTCCATAAGCCTTTATGACTAAGCAACAATACATAGGTACTGATCAAGCTCTTGATTAATGTACTCTGTTTGTCTATTGGTCTGTGGATGCCAGGCTATAGAGGAGGCTAATTGTATCCCCAGTAGTCAGTAGAGTTCTTTTGTGAATAAAGCTACAAACTGAGGTCCATGGTCTGAGATTACACACTGAAGGAGTTTGTGGAGCTTCTACATGTTGTAGAAGAATAATCTTACTGCTCCTTCTGCAGTCACCATGGTGTGCATCGGAATGAAGTGGACTTGCTTGGATATTGAGTCTACTACCATCATGACAGTGTTACATTCAAAGGATTTGGGAAGCTTGACCACAAAGTCAATGCTGAGGGTGTCCCATCTTGTATCTGGCACAGGGAGTGGGTGCAACTCTCCTATCAGAGGGTATCTCACTACCTTTGTCTAGAGGCAGAGATCACAGGTACTAACATACTGCCCCATGTATTGGAACATTTGGGGCCACCAATGGTTGTGGGATACCAGTTCTAATGTTTTCCAATAACTGGAGTGTCTGGTGATCTTGGTATTATGACACAGAGCAATGATATTTCTGCACAGGTCCAGAGTCCAAGGAATGTAGATCTTTCCTCTGAAGTAGAGTAGCCTGTCAATGTTTGACCACTCCAAAGAGTGTACCATCTTGCTAGTGGAGTATTGGAGTTTAATGGTAGTCTTGGCCACTGGTTCTTCTAGATCTCCAGTATGGTTTCTCTTCTGGACCTTGGCTAAGATACTATGTTCAGCTCTAACCAGCTCTGCTTCTTCAAGGGCTCAGATAGCCAGGACTTCAGAATGGAGCAAGACAATATCTTTGTTGTCCAAGGACCTATCATTGTGGTTGGGCCTTCAGAATAGGATATCTGGCTTATCCATGGATTGTTCTGGACAGTAGAAGAGGGTGAAGTCAAAGTAGACCAGATAAAGGGACCATTATACTTGCCTGTGGTTCAGCTTCCTCGTGGTCATCAAATACTCCAAGTTCTTGTAGTCTGTCCAGATTTGTACTGGATGAGTGGTGCCTTCCAGGAAGTATCTCCTGTTATTGATAGGCAGTGAGTATCCTTAGTGATTACCCTAGGTGGATGTTCAAGAAGAACTCGATGGAGTTCTTTGTTGGATTGGACTACTACTTATACTATTTTACAGTGGCTGTACTACTTATTAGTCCACAATCACATATTCTTCCAGAATGTTTTGTGATCACTTGACCTTATCATGTGATCTGATTACCTAAGTTCCCATGCTGTCTATATCTTAACCCCATTGTACAATTTGGGGTTTTGGTTTAAGTGCTTGAATGCATGGGAAAGTATTTCCTCTTTGGAGGTCTTATAACATGTGGCCCTCCCTTCAAGTTTCCTTGTTCTGAGGAATTTTTCCATTGACTTCAGTTCTCATCCCACCTCTTTTCTCTTTCTCTTTTGTATCTCCTTTTTCCCCAACCATATAACAATTTTGCCATGAATTCCCTAGGTAATTCCCAACTAAATTCCTTCTCTTTTTCTTCCAGCTCCTGTCATCTTAGTTCCTTAACCTCTTCTCTGTACTTTCTCTCAAACTCTTCTACCAACTCTTTCACATTCTCTAAGTTTTCCCTATTCTCCCAAGTGTCTTTTTCCACCATGTATCCCTTTCACCTCACTAGAAACTTTTCCTTCCCCCTAATTGTCCTTTTGTTTAAGATTTTTTCTATCTTGAATTCCTCCTCCCCTTCAATAATGACTGGTTTTGGCAGTATCTTCTTCTGTCTCTCTACCTGTGGTTTATAGAGTCATACTCTACTTATGTTAACTACTGGGTGTATTTTAATAGACTTAGGTAGTTCTAACTCTATCATGTTACTAGAGACAATTCCCTTGACTTTGTAGAGGCCCACAAAATGCTCTGTTAACTTCTCTGATCTTCTTCCTTTCATCTGCCATTTCAAGTTCTTTGTACTTAGTAGTACTAAGTCCCCTACTCTGTATTCCTCTTCCTCTCTTTGCCTTCTGTTTGCAAACTTCTTCATCTCTTTCTGTGCTTTCCCTAGCACTGCTTTTGCTTCCTCCTAGATTTTCTTTATTCTTTCTGTGAATCTTCCTGCTGCTTTGTACTTTCCCTTTCTTCTTCCCTCAAATCCCATTCTTAGATCTTGACCATAGTTTGCTTTGAATGGCAATATTTTTGTTGCCATATGAATTTTGTTATTGTAGACAAATTCTGCTGTTCCTAACCAATCCGGCCACTGCTCTTGTCTATGGTCGATGAAAACCCTTAGGTATTGCTCTAACTCCTGGTTTATCCTTTTTGTCTGTCCATCCATTTGAGGGTGATAGGCTGTTGAGAGTTTTGTCTGGATTCCCAATAAGTTATTCAGCTCCCTCATCATTCCCACTGCAAACTGTACTCCCCTATCCAATATGATGCTTTCTGGAAGTCCATACAACTTCCATACATGATCTCAAAACAGCTTTGCAAGTCCCTCCACTGACGTTTTCTCTGTTGTTGCTATGAAATGTGCCATTTTGCTAAAATGGTCGTATACTACTAAGATAGCATCATATCCTTGGGCTAATAGCAGTTTGGTAATGAAGTCTGCCATGATATAGCTCTATGGTTTTTCTGGGATTGTATTGGACATCAGCTTTTCTGCTAGTACTTTGCTTCAATTCTTGTATCTTTGACAAGCATTGCATTCATCCACATATCTTCCCACCTCTTTCATTATCCCTGGCCACCAGTAATTCCTGGTAACCAACTCTGTCATCTTCCATCTCCCTCTATGCCCTCCTACTGGGGTGTTGTGGTACAATCATATTATCTTCCCCCTGAGTTTTCCTTCTGGTATATATATCCTTCCTTCCATTATTACTATCCCATCTTCTATTTCCCATTCTTCATCTTTCAATGTCTTTATTCCTGCTCTCTTCAACTTTTCTATCATTTTTACTACTTTCTCATCCCCTTTCTGTACCTTCTTAATTCTTTCCTTTAGGTTTCCTTCCTCTATTATTGTTTCTGCTCCCTTAATCCATTCTGGCTTTATCAATTTCTGGTCCTCATTGTCCTTTTCCACTCTCTCCTGCCAGTCTAGTCTCTTGCTTAATCTGTCTGCCTTCCCCATGCTCTTCCCTGGAATGTGTTTTAATGCAAAATTAAATTGTGATAGGTATAGGGCCCATCTTGCTTGTCTACGGTTTAATTTTTGGCTTGTCATAAAATACTGGAGGTTCTTATGGTCCATCCAGATTTTGAATTCGAGTTTCACCCCCTCTAAATAGTGCCTCCATGCTTTCAGGCACCTAATAACTGCCAATATTTCCTTATTGTGAATCTCATAATTTCAGTCCATGGCATTTAGTGATTTGGAGATAAAGACCACCGGACTCCATTTCCCATCCTTACACTTTGTCAACAATACTCCCTCTGTTGCATAGTCTAAGGCATCCACTTCCACTCTCATCTCCCTATCAATATCTGGGATAGCTAAGACGGATTCTGTGGTGAATACCACCTTAAGTCTTTCAAACACCTCCTCCTGTTCCTTTTCCTATTTCCATTTCTGTTCCTTCCTGACCAGTATATGTAGCAGTACTGCTATTCTAGTGAAGTCTCTTATAAACCTTCTGTAATAGTTGGCAAGGCCTAAAAACTTTTGTACTTCTTTGATGTTTCTTGGCGCTGGCCAGTTTAGTACTCCTTCCACCTTTTTCTTTTGCATTTCCACCCCCTTTGGACTGATTACTACTCCTAGAAATTCTACTTCTCTTACTTTCCATTTACACTTTTCTGGTTTTACAAATAGGTCATTCTCCTCCAACCTCTTTTGTACCTCTTTTACTAACTCATTGTATTCTTCTTCAGTTTTGGTGGCCACCAAGATATCATCGATAAATGTCGCCATGTTTTCTTGGTTTATGAGATCTTTGAACAGGTCATTCATCATTCTTTGGAAGGTAGCGGGGGAGTTCATTAACCCAAAATACATGACTGTGGACTCATAAGCTCCAATATACATTGTAAATGCTGCCTTCTATTTGTCTCCCTCTTTGATCCTGATATTATTGTATCCCCACCTCAGATCCAGCTTCATAAATATCTTCTTTTTTCCTACTCCATCCAGTATGTCTGCAATAAGGGGTAAGAGGTATCCATTCTTTATTGTCCACTGATTTACATGCCAATAGTCCTGCACTATTCTTCATGTGCCATTCTTTTTTGCCACAAAGTGTACTGGTGATATCTGGGGTGACTTAGAAGATCAGATGTATCCTTTCCTCAACTGGTCCTCTATAAACACTTGTACTTCTTCCCTTTCTTCTCTCAACAATAAGTACACCTTTCTCTTCTTTGGTGAGAACCCTTCTTTCAATTCTATGGTGTGGTCCCAGGTCTTTTGCATTGGCATTCTTTCCACCTCCTTTTTTCCAAATACCTTTTTCCACTTCCAAAACCCTTTGGGTACCAATCTTTTCAACATTTCTTTGTCCTCATCCTTTTCTACTTTCTTTACTCTCTTCTCCTTTCCTTCTTGCTTCCTCTTTCCACATATAGATGGACAACAGATCATTTCTACTTCCTCTTTTTCCCAATCTATCTCTGGGTTATGGGCTGCCAGCCACAGCATTCCTAGTATCACCTTTATTTTTCCTAAATTATACACATCCATTCTTGTTCTTTCCACATGTCCTTTGAAAAACATGTTGTACTCTATCTGGTGTGTTATAGCTCCCCCTGCATTTACTGTTCCGTCCACATTTTTAACTATCAGGGGTTTTTTTAACTTCTCCATTTTAAACCCCTTTTCTTTGGCAAAGGTCATATCCATGAATAGACCTATTGCTCCACTATCTAGCAATACTTTTACTACTACCTCTTCATGGCTTTCCAACTTTTCCAGTTCCACCTTTATCCAGACTTTTCTTAGCAGCCAAAGTGTGTACTATATATCTCTTACTCTCTCAGTTGTATTGGTGAAATTTAATTTATTGCCCAGCTTTTCTGGGCACAATACACTGTACAAATTATTGGAGGCCAGCTAAGAGCTTACTGTCCTCCATTTTCTTTTGCCAACTCCTGCAGCGTTTCCACTACTCTTCCTTTATGCCTTTCCCAACAATTTTTGGCCATATGGCCCCACTTCCTACATACATAGCATGTCCTGTCCCCTCCTCTTCCTCTGTCTATATCCATTGCATTTGGGTCTCTCCTTGGACCCATTTGAGTTTTCCCTCTATTGGACGTATTTCCTTCTTCTCCTCTGTACCCTCCTCCTGTTCTCTATGCTATTTGCCCCCCTCTTCCCCAATACAATCCTCCTCCATACAATCCTCCTCCATAGCCTCCTCTGGGCTGTGCATTTCCTCCTGGGCACACCGTATTCCTCCCCAACATCTTCTCTTCCATTCTGCTTTGCCTCTGATTTCTATTCAACCTCACTGCTCTTTCTTGCCACTCTCCAATGGTAGTCGGCAGCTCTTCTGCTTCTGTCAGCTTCCTCCTAATACTCCCATTTAATCCTCTTTTAAATTCTTCAATGAGAGGTCTTCTTTCATAGCCGCTCTCCCTAGCAACCTTTTTGAATTCTTGCATATACTCATCGCAGGTCCTCCCCCCTTGCTCAATTGTTCTCAGCTGTTCTATTTTCCTTTCTTTCTCCAATGTCTCCCCAAAGTTGTTCCTTATTTTTATAAACAGCTGCTCCACTGATTCCACTTCTGACTCTCTCTTGGCTAGCTTATCCAGCAAGTTATCCTTCTATGCCTCCGCTATTCCTCCCTGTACATATGACAACACCCAGGCCATCTGGATCATTGCTACCTCTTCTGTCATCTTCATTCTAATGTATAGGTGAGCTGTGTTAACAAATGTGCTTACCTCCTCCATCTTCCCACTGAAAACTTGAGGTCTTGTAACCTTCACTCTGCTTCCCTGTTGTTGAAGGAGCATAGTACTAACCTGCTGTTACAGGGTTGTGATCATAGTGAGGAGTTGCTCCTCTCTAGTGGGTGGTAGTGGTTGGCAAGAGGTAGGTGCCAGAGAAGGTTCCCCTTGTTGCTGTTGTTGGTGTTGTTGCTATTGGTAGGACATATTGCGTGGTGGTGGTGGTGATGATGATGGGGATGACAATCTGTATTCTGATGACTCTTGATCCAGGGTGACTAGCTAAGGCTATATCCAACAGGGCACAAAATCTTTACCTATCTGGACTCCTACTGCCTTACTGACTACTGCCCTAATCAAATTGGTATACAATTGCCTCTAAGAAGAGGACCCCTAAGCTAAGTGGTTTCCTAAAGAATAACCACTAATCTCCTGCATGTACCACTCACAATAGAGTGTAGTACAGAGTTTATATGGAGAAGAAAGTAAAGAACAATGTCCAATTACGAGGTCAGGACTCAAACAGGATACCTGGACTTGGTATCTAGTCTCCTCCCTCAGTCCCAAACTGACTGAGAAGTCCCCTTTACAGCTAGGGCCTGCTATCCAAAATGCTTGTAAGCACTGTACTCACTAGCAAGAGAGATAAGAGAGTAAGTGGGTGGTGAGGCCACGAGGTATGAGGTCACTGTTGGGTATTGAGTTCTTATGTTATTGATAGGCAGTGAATGTCCTTAGTGATCACCCTAGGTAGATGTTCAAGAAGAACTCAATGGGGTTCTTTGTTGGATTGGACTACTACTTATACTGTTTTACAGTGGCTGTACTACTTATTAGTTCATGATCATATGTTCTTCCAGAATGTTCTATGATCACTTGACCTTATCATGTGATCTGATTACCTAAGTTCCCATGCTGTCTATATCTTGACCCCATTGTACAATTTGGGGTTTTGGCTTAAGTGTTTGAATGCATGGGGAAGTATTTCCTCTTTGGGAGTCTCATAATATCTCCACTCCTCTATGGCATGGATGATAGCCAGTATCTCCTTGTCATGGATCTTGTAATTTCATTCCACCAGGGACAGAGATTTGCTGTAGAAGGCCATGAGCCTCCATTTGCTGTCTATGGTAGACTGCTGGAACAGGACTACACCTGTGGCAAAGTTCAAACTGTCTACCTCAATCTAGAAGGGCTCTGTGTCCTGTAGAGAGACCAATACTAGAGCAGTTGTCATGGCTATTTTGAGGGCTTTGAAGATGGTTTGCTTGCTATCTCCCCAGTTCCAAGCCTTGTCAGCTTGAGTGAGATCAAAAAGGGGTCATGCCATGGTCAAGAAGTCCTGTATGAACTATCTGTAAAAGTTAACAAACTCTAAGAAGGTCTGAATATCAGTCTGTAATTCCAGAGTTGGCCACCCCCAGACTTCTGTGACCTTAACCAGATCCATAGAAACCTTGTTCTCAGATACTACCAATTCTAAGTACTTGATCTGTTTCTTCTAAAAATTGTACTTCTCAGGGTATAGGTACAGCTTGTGCTCTACCAGGATCTCTAGCACTCATCAGACAGCCTTGGCATGCTCTTCCACAGTTCTAGTAAAGATGAGGATGTTGTCCAGCTAGACTACTACAATCCCTTCCACAATGAGGTCCCAGAAGATGTTGCTCATCATTGTTTGGAAGGTGGCTGGGCTATTGGTCATCCTGAAGAATATTACTAGGGGTTCAAACAGTCTGTAGTTGGTATGAAAGGTGGCCTTCTGTTACCAAGGAACAGTGAATGTTCTTAGTGATCACCCTAGGTGGATGTTCAGGAAGAACTCGATGGAGTTCTTGTTGGATTGCAGCCCTACTTATACTATTACTACAGTGGCTGTACCCTAGAGTCCCATGGTCACATGTCCTTTCCAGAATGT
>Ga0153949_1000881_pt1 | contig 10804 bp, 8 predicted proteins | sample TSNJ033MetaG_FD_104705 | JGI IMG/M metagenome (GOLD analysis project Ga0153949, IMG submission 104705) | Attine ant fungus gardens microbial communities from New Jersey, USA - TSNJ033 MetaG | ecosystem: Host-associated > Fungi > Mycelium > Unclassified | place: USA: New Jersey, Wharton State... | reverse complement strand
TATATGAACCACGATATCGAGGACGCCAAGCGCGCGGGAGTGCTCACCGACGAGGACATTCCCTGGAACGTGCGCTACCATCTGGGGCGCACAAAGTCGGAGCGGATCACCGGGTTCATTGAAGCGCTGGTGGGCAACAGCGGCAAGGACGTGAAGATGGACGCCCTGCACCAGGGGCTGTTCGACGAGCTGCGCGCCTTTCTGTTCGAGGCGGTGTACACCAATCCCCGGGCCAAGCGGGAGGAGGGCCGCGCCAAGGGCGTGGTTCGCCAGCTGTACGCCTACTTTACGGCCAACAGCTCCCAGCTGCCCGACGAGTACATCAAAATCACCGAGGAGAGCGATGTGCACCGCGCGGTGTGCGATTATATCTCCGGGATGAGCGACCGGTACTGTGTGTCGCTGTACGAGGCGCTGTTTGTCCCCAAGCGCTGGAGCGACGGCTAACGCTGTGTTATATACATATTGCGCCGCCGGGCCGCGGCGCCAAAAGGCAGGAGGACGCCGTGATTCCCGAAAGCTTTATTGAAGAGCTCAAATACGCAAGCGACATCGAGGAGTTGGTCTCATCCTATGTGCGCCTCAGCCGCAAGGGCAAAAACTCTAAGGGGCTGTGCCCCTTTCACTCGGAAAAGACTCCCAGCTTCACGGTGTACCCGGAAAACGGCAGCTATTACTGCTTTGGCTGCGGGGCGGGAGGCGACGTCATCACCTTTGTCCGCCAGGTGGAAAACCTGGAGTATGTGGAGGCGGTGCGTTTTTTGGCCCAAAAGGCGGGCATGCGGATGCCCGAGGACGTGCAAAACGACAAAACCGCCATGCACAGGGCGCGGATACTGGAGATTAACCGCGAGACGGCCCGGTACTATCACGGGGTGCTCATGGATGAAAAGGGCGGATCCACGCTGAATTATTTGCGGGAGCGGGGACTCACCCCCAAAACCGTCAAGCGCTTTGGGTTGGGCTACGCCCCCCCCGGCTGGAACAGTCTGCGGGATCACCTGCGCTCCAAGGGCTTTTCCAACGAGGATATACTGGCGGCGGCGGTGGTGAGCCGGGGACGCAACGACAGCATCTACGACCAATTCCGGGACAGGGTGATGTTTCCCATCATCGACCTGCGGGGGGGCGTTATTGGCTTTGGCGGGCGCGTTGTGCAGGGCGGCGGGCCCAAATACCTCAACTCCCCCGACACCATGGTGTTTAAAAAGAGCCGCAACCTCTTTGCGCTGAATTACGCCAAGGCCACCCAGTCGGATACGCTGCTGCTGGCGGAGGGATATATGGACGTTATCGCGCTGCATCAGGCGGGGTTCGACAACGCTGTGGCCACCCTGGGCACCTCCCTGACGGCGGAGCAGAGCAGGCTTATCGCCCAGTACGCCAAAAAGGTGGCCATCGCCTACGACAGCGACACGGCGGGGCAGGCCGCCGCAAAGAGGGCGCTGTCGTTGTTTCAGGAGACGGATGTGGCGGTGAGCGTGCTGGAAATCAAAGGGGCCAAGGACCCGGACGAATACATAAAAAAATTTGGCGCCCAGCGCTTTCAGGGCCTCATAGACGGCGGGAAAAGCGCCGTGCAGTACGAGATCGACAAGCTCAAGGAGCGCTTTGACCTGGACTCCCCCGAGGGCAGGGTGGCTTTTTTACAACAGTTTTGCAAGCTCATGGCCGCTATCGGAAGCGATTTGCAGCGGGAGGTTTACATCAGTCAAACCGCGCGCGAGCTGGATGTGGGCAAGGAAGGACTGAAAACAACCGTCGAATCCATCCGAAAAAAGCGTTTTTATGCCGAAGAAAAAAAATCTTCACATAATCTGCGCGCTTTCGCACAGGATAAAACTGGAAAAGCCCGAAGCAAGGAGGGTGAGCTGCGGGGCGAGATGGCCCAGAGAGCGGTAATTTCCATGCTTGTGCGCCATCCGGACTATTACAAGGAATTAAGGGGCAAGCTAACTCCCGAGGACTTTTACAACGAGGATTTGCGCGCCATTTACGGCGCGGTAATTCACCGGCTGAGCGAAAACGGCTCGCTGGAGCCCATCTATCTGGCCGGGCAGCTGACGCCGTCGCAGATGTCGCTGTACAGCCAGTTGTCCGCCGCCGGGCGGGAAATTCAATACTATCGCCAGCAGGCGGACGAGTATATGCAAGCTATTTTGGAACGTAAAAAGAATAAAACCCCAGACGAGGTGGCACAAATGGAACGAGCGGAGTACCAACGCTACATAACCTCTCTGACGGCGAACAAGAAATAGGAGGAGTTCTGTTGGCAACACAAGAAAAGAAGCAGCGTTTAATCGATGAGATGGTTGAACAGGGGAAACACAAGGGGAAGCTGACAACCAAAGAGATTAACGACATCCTTGAGGAACTCGAGTACGACATGGATCAGATCGACAAGCTCTACGACACCTTGGAGTCCCTGAACATCGAGGTTGTGGAAAATCTGGCCCAGTCCCTGGATTTGGACGCCGCGACGTCCAACTCCTCCCATGAAGACCTGGAGGTGGCCCTTTCCGCCGAGGGTATCAACATCGACGACCCGGTAAAGGTGTACCTCAAGGAAATCGGCCGCGTGCCGCTGCTCTCCTCCGAGGAGGAAGTTGAGCTGGCCACCCGCATGAACCAGGGCGATCCCTATGCCCGCAAGCGGCTCAGCGAGGCCAACCTGCGCCTGGTGGTGAGCATCGCCAAGCGGTATGTGGGCCGCGGAATGCAGTTTTTGGACCTCATCCAAGAGGGAAACCTGGGGCTGATTAAGGCGGTGGAGAAATTCGACCACACCAAGGGCTTTAAATTTTCCACCTATGCCACCTGGTGGATCCGCCAGGCCATCACGCGGGCCATCGCGGATCAGGCCCGCACCATCCGCATCCCGGTGCACATGGTGGAGACCATCAACAAGGTGAAGAAAATAAGCTCCCAGCTGCTGCACAAAAACGGCCACGAGCCCACTGCCGAGGAGATCAGCCTGGAGCTGGATATGCCGGTGGAAAAGGTGAGGGAGATCATGCGCATCTCCCAGGAGCCCGTGAGCCTGGAAACGCCCATCGGCGAGGAGGAGGACAGCCACTTGGGCGACTTTATCCCCGACGACGACGCCCCCGCCCCGGCGGAGGCGGCCTCCCACACCCTGCTGCGGGAGCAGCTGGGGGAGGTGCTCTCCACCCTTACCGACCGCGAAGAAAAGGTGCTTCGCCTGCGCTTTGGCCTGGAGGACGGGCGCAGCCGCACACTGGAGGAGGTTGGCCGGGAATTTCGGGTCACCCGGGAGCGTATCCGGCAGATCGAGGCCAAGGCGCTGCGCAAGCTGCGCCACCCCAGCCGATCCAAGAAGCTGAAGGATTTTCTGGAATAAATATATCATTCGGAAACAGTATAAATATAGGGCAGAGGTGTAAAATACCCCTGCCCGATCCATGTTGACGAGGAATGGTGATTATGGCGAGCGTGACCATACGCCCCGGACAGCCCCCGCGATGCGCGTTATTTCTGCGGAAATAACATTAGCTCGCTAACGCTCGCGCGCATCTCGCGGGGGAACTATGTTCCCCCACGTGCCCCCTCCAGCCTCCGGCGGGGTCGTAGCCGGAAACAAAGCGAAAGACGGAACCGAACGCGAAAGCCCAAAAGGTAAGAAGCCGCGCTTGATTCGGCTTCGTGCGGTTTGCACAAAGCCTTCCCGCGAGGAGCGGGACTTCCGTGAATGTCAAGAGAGGTAAATTCTGAAGCACCATATCCTTCTTACGGCCTTACCGGGGGTACCAGGGGGCGAAGCCCCATGGTGGTTTTTGGTTACTTTTGGGCGTCCAAAAGTAACTGCCCGCCCCGGCATGAGGGGCAACCCTCCCCATTGCATGGGGGAAACAATCATGCGGCTGCACTGCCGCAAAAAAACGGCCCTGCGCCCAGCAGCCCCCGCCCCAAGGGGCAAAATATAACATGCGGAGCATGAATAAAGCAGTGAGGACTTACAATGACCAAGGAAAATAAAATTGTATTTATCGTGCGGTTTGTGGTGTTCGCCGGTGTGGTATTCGCCTATTTTTCCGTGGACGATTTGGCGGCGGTTGTGGAGAACACCCCGGTGCTGGGCGGGCTTACACCGGTCTACCTGGTGTGGCTGGTGTTTGTGGCGGGCATGGCGTTTCAGCTGTTTCCCAATTCCAAAACCGGCATGGGGGGCGGCAAGCAATTTGCCCGCAACTACCAGGCGCCCCGGGAGGAATACGACCGGGACAGGCTACGCCGGACCTTGGCCGGTATGAACGAGGGCGCAAAGTCCGTTCTCCGGTTTTGGCTGGGCCTTGCCGGAATGTGGGCGGCGTTGTACTACGGCGGTTTTCTGGGGCGTAGCGAGCTGCTGCTGGTGGTCATGGTCTACTACCTCTGCGACTCCTTCTGCATGCTGTTTTGGTGCCCTTTGCAGCAGGTGTTTATGAAATCCCGCTGCTGCGCCAACTGCCGCATCTACGGCTGGGGCCACTTTTTGGTCTGCGGGCTGCTGGTGTTTTTGCCCGGCTTCTTCACCTGGAGCCTGGCCCTTCTCTCCCTTGGGCTGATGATCCGGTGGGAAGCGGCGCTGATGCGGCACCCCGAGCGGTTTTGGTCCGGCTCCAACGCCACCCTTCGCTGCAATAACTGCACGGAAAAGGCCTGCCAGCGGGACAAGCTGCCGGGCCGCTTTCGGCGCATTCACTCCGATTCCCAATAACTCCTCCGGTTTTTATACTGAACACTGATTAAAAAGTGATAATAAATTGCGAGGATGTTTTTCGACCAGCTAGGAAGACGACGCAGGCGGGCTGTCGCCCGGCAAGGAGGATGACAACGCTGGGCGGACAATAGACCGCAAGTTATGTCGCTTTTTAGTCAGTGTTTAGTATTAAACCGGTATTTTAAACCGGTACCCCGCGCCCCAGACGGTCTGGATATACCGGGGCTTGGAGGGATTGTCCTCAATTTTTTCGCGCAGGCGGTTGATGTGCACGGTGACAGTGGCGCTGTCGCCCATAGACTCCATTCCCCAGATGCGCTCGTAAAGGGTTTCCTTGCTGAACACAATGTCGGCGTTGACCACGAGAAAATACAGCAGCTCATACTCCTTGTTTTTGAGCTCCACCTCCGCTTCGCCAACATACACGCGCCGGGGGCCGGGCAGTATGCGCAGCTTGCCCAGGGACATTTCGTCCACGGGGTTTCGGGTATTCGTGTCGTGGCAGCCCACAAGGCGATCAAAGCGGGCCAGGTGGGATTTGACACGGGCCACCAGCTCGCTGGGGGAAAAGGGCTTCACAATGTAATCGTCGGCGCCGATGCCCAGCCCGCGTATTTTGTCGATGTCCTCCTTTTTGGCGGTGACCATCAGAATGGGGATATCCAGCGTCTCCCGCAGGGTGCGGCAGATGGTGTAGCCGTCGGCGCCGGGGAGCATCACATCCAAAAGAATCAGGTCGTATCCGCCGTGGAGCGCCTTGTTCATGCCCGCGAGGCCGTCAATTTCTATATCCGGCTGGTAGCCGCTCATATTGAGGTAATCCTTTTCGATTTGCGCGATGGCCACGTCGTCTTCAATAATCAGTATGCGTTTCATTCCCTTTCCCCCTCCCCCTCATCCGCGAATTTGGGCAGCTCCAGGACAATGCGCAGCCCGCCTCCGGGCGCGTTTTCCGCGCGGATGGATCCGCCCATGCGGTCCAAAATCTTGGCGGTGATGGCCAGCCCCAGGCCGCTTCCCGTGCTGGGATTGTGCCGGGAGGGGTCCTCCCGGTAAAACACGCCGAAGAGCTTGTCCAAGTGCTTCTCGGGCACGCCGGGGCCGTCGTCGGTCATCCAGACATATACATATTGTCCGCCGTCAAAGCATAAAACCTTAACGGTGCACGTTTCCTTGTCCTTGTAGCGCAGGCTGTTTTCCAGTATGTTCACAAAGGCGTTGCGCAGCTGTACGGGATCGGCGTACACGTAGAGGCTTGCGGGCGGCTCACTGAGGTGGACAGCCAGGCCGCGGTTTTTGTAATCCTCCTCCATGCGCGCCATGGAGTACAGCTCCTCGCCGATGTTTAGCTTTTCGTGGTAAAAGGGGTACTCGTCAATATCCAGCTTAGAGAAGAGAAACAGCTTGTCCACCAGTTGGTCAATGTCCGCGGCCTTGTTGCGGATGATGCTGAGATAATGCAGCTGCGCCGAAAAGTCCTCGGCAACTCCATCCAGCAGCCCCTCCACATACGCCTTGATGGAGGTCAGGGGCGTGCGCAGATCGTGGGATATCCCCGCCAGCAGCTCCTTGCGGCTCTCCTCGTCCTTTTGCTGGCGCATAATGAGCTTTTGCAGCCGCACGGCCATTTCGTTAAAGGATTGGTACACGGGGGTGAATTCGTCGTTGCCCTTGTATTGGATGCGGTAGCCCAGGTTTCCGTCCTTTAACTGGTGTGCGCCGTTGGCCAGGCGGTCCAGCGAAGTGGTAATGCGCTTTGTGATCGCGTGGGTGAGCAGGCGGTTTGTGGCGATGATCATCACCATCATAACACCCAGAACAAGCAGCACTTGGGAAACCATGGGGCGCCCATACCCCCGCCCGGCTTCAAATTGGGTATCCACCATCACAACGCGGTATTCCCGGGCCTGCTCGATGACAAAGCGCATGTGATTGATGGTGATGCTGCCGGTGACGCCCTCCGCGAAGATGAAATCAAAAATAGGCTTGTTGCCCGAAAGCAGCTCGGAGGCGTTTTCGGGATAGATGAGCTGGTCGTCCCGGACAATCACCATATAGACGCTGTTGTCGATGAAATCCGCGTTGAATTTATCCACACCGGCATAGAGGGCGTCCAAATTCTCGTTGCGCTGGAATTTCAGGATGATTTCGAAAACCCTGGGAAAAGCCTGTTCCATGGGCACCTCGCTGCGCCCGGAGAACACAAAAAGGATGACATAGGAGAAAATCATGCTGAGCGCCACCGGAATGACCAGCATCATCATATTGGACAAAAACAGCCGCCTGCGAATGGTCACGCCCTCACCTCAAAGCTCCATGAAATATTCGCCGCGTAACGGCGGTAAATAAAAAACAATTCTATCATACCACATGTTCCAAAGGGGACGCAACACCACGACAAAGGCATGAAAAATGAAAGATGAAGAATGAATAATTGTGGAATCCGCTGCGGCGGATGAATTAAATTTTAAAATTAACATTTCTCAAACATTTTATATGCAATTCTTTAACAACTGCAGATTAGTATTATACCAGCAGAAATTCCTCCTTCACCGTTTTAGAAATGTTTTATATTAATTTAGCTTTAGTTTAGGGTTGGCTTATTTTGAGTTTACTGTTTTGACATACGATTTCATAGGTGTAAAGTAAATGGAGAAGGAGCCAGGTTAGAACAATGAATACGGTGATTACGATAAGCAGGCAATACGGCAGCTGCGGCCGCGCCATTGGCAAAATCCTCGCCGACCAGCTTGATGTTCCGTTTTACGACAAGGCGGAGCTGAAAAAGGTCACGCTGGAAAGCGGCCTGGGGGATTCCATGGAGGAGGCGCTGGGGTGGCAGCACGCCGGCAGCCTGCTCTATTCCCTGGCCACCAGCGCGTATTCCTTCGGCTATTACGACGCCTCCCGGGACAGCCCCATCAGCCAAAAGGCGTACCTGGTGGCCTTCGAGGCGGTGAAAAAGGTGGCGCGCAAGGGGCCCTGCGTCATCGTGGGGCGCTGCGCCGACTACGTGCTGGAGGGAGTGGCGGACCGCATCAGCATCTTTATTCACGCCCCCATGGCCCGCCGCGTGGAGACGGTGGTGCAGCGCCTGCATGTCGGCCGGGAGGAAGCCGAGGCCAAAATCAGGGAGATTGACCGGCTGCGGCGCAATTATTACAACTACTATACCACAAAGGACTGGGGCGATGTGGACAGCTACCACCTATCGGTGGACAGCAGCGTTTTTGGAACCGACAACACCGCGTCGCTGCTGAAGAAATTTGTCGTCAGCGTCGAGCGGATCCCCGTATCCTCCCAGGGGAATCATTCCGCTTTACTGTAGGGGGAAATATAGGCAAGACAGATTGGAAAGGATTGTGAGTAATATGAAGAGACGCATTGTCTCTGCCATGGCTTTGCTGTTAGCGGTTGTGCTTTTGTGCCCCGCCGTCCAGGCGGCGTCCAATGACATCAAGGTGCGCCGGGTGGAGATCAGCACGGATTCCATCACGGTGCGGGTGAACCAGGTGCGCACGCTGTGGGCCTATGTCATACCGGTGGACGCCACCGACGACACCATCTTTTGGGACTCCAGCAACACGGAGGTTGTGCTGGTGAACGCGGACGGAGAGCTGACGGGGGTGAGCCCGGGCAAGGCCGTTGTGACGGCCACCAGCCAAAACGGAAAGGCGGCGACCTGCCGGGTAACGGTGCCGGGCACGGTGGTGACGGCGCTGGAACAGGATTTAAACAGCGCCGACATCGGGGAATCCCAGGCCACCGGCGGGGAGGCTCTCATCTCGGCGGTGCTGCGGGTGGATGTGGAGAAGGCCGTCAAGGCGGCGGTTTCGGGCACCACGGCCACCGTCAGCTACCGGGATAAAACCAGGGTGAGCACCACGGCCCTGCGGGCGGCGGCGTACATAGCGGGATACAACGGCGGAGCATGCCGCATCAAGGCCATCACCCCCTCGGGCAGCAGTACATTGAACGTGTGGGGACAGCCCACCAACACCGGGGCCGATCAGGGCTGGCTGCTTATCGATCCCGGCAAGGCGGGCGAAAAGGACGCCACCATACGCCTGGGCGTGGACGTGGAGTCCAACACCACCCTGGCGCTGCAAAGCGCGGCGAAAAAAATCTTTGGACAGTGCGCCGTCCTCAAGCTGGCGCAGCAGGGCTCCTACGGCATGGACGTCACGGTGGCGGCCAAGGTGGATTTGTCGGGGCTCAACACCGAAAAGCTGGTGCTGTACTCCTACGACAGCGAGAGTGGAAACTATACAAAGCTCGCCAATCAGAGCTGCAAGGTTCAGAACGGATACCTGTATTTTACAACCGGGCAGGGCGGCTACGTGATCGTGGCCTCAAAATAACCCGGCGCCGGTGAGAAATATAGTAATTTAACATATATAGCGATGGAGGATAGTTTCATGACGAAAAAGCAAAAAATTGTAGCGGTTGTTTCTTCCTGTACCGCGGTGATTGTAATCGCCGGCTGCTTGCTGGGCGCGGTGCGTATGGGCGGTGGCGGCGGTGCTCCCGGCGGCGCGGGCGGCGCGGGGGACGAGGGAACGCCGTCCCAGACCACGGTGGAGGTGGCGGCGCCCACCACCGGCAGCATCCATGTCACCGGCGAGTACATCGGCACCGTAGAGCCCGACCAGCAGGTCATCGTACACCCCAAGGTGTCGGGCGAGGTGCTCAGCGTCAACTACGCGGTGGGGGAGACGGTGGAAAAGGGCGCGGTGCTCTTCTCCATCGATTCCTCCGCGCTGGAGTCCACCATCGCCCAGACAAAGGCGACGCTGTCCATCTCCGAGGCCAAGGCGGCGCTGAATGTGGAGAGCGCCGAGGATGCCCTGCGGCATTCTGAGGAGGATTTTGAAACCTACCGGGGCAACCTGGACGAGGGGCTCAACTCCACCCTTCTGGCCAAGGAGGCCGCCGTGGAATCGGCGAAGAACAAGCTGCAGACCGCCAACAACAACCTGCGCGCCGCGCGCCGCACGTACCGGGACGCGGTGGACGGCGAGAGCAGCACCGATTACGACGACGACGGCATCCAAGCTCTGCGCGATTCTGTTTCCTCGCTGGAATACTCCGTGGAGAGCGCGCAGCTGGACCTGGAAGCGGCGGAGGCCGCTTTGGAGGCAACCAAACAGCAGATAGTCGAGCAGATCACCTCCAACGAGCGCACCGTCACCTCTGCGGAGCGCGGCGTCGCCACGGCGGAGATCAACGCCGACCTCAGCGATCAATACATAGCCCTGGAAAAGCTGGAGGACGACCTGGGTGATTACAATGTGAAGGCTCCCATCAGCGGCATTATTGAGCAGCGCAATGTGGAGGCCTACGACATGGCGTCCAGCGCCACCGAGGCGTATGTCATCTCCAACAAGGAGCTGATGACCGTGTCCTTCAGCGTCACCGAGACCTCGCTGGCCACCATGCAGGTGGGCGACACGGTGACGGTGGAGAAAAGCGGGGAGACCTGTGTGGGCACCATTATCGAGATAAGCACCATGGTGGACTCCGCCAACGGCTTGTTCACCGTTAAGGCCAGCGTGGACAACGCCCCCTTTACCCTCTACAGCGGCACCAAGGTGATGATCATCGCCGACACCGAAAAAGCGGAAAACATCATGACTGTTCCCATCGACGCCGTTTACTACGACAACGGCATGCCTTACGTTTATGTATACAGGGACGGGACCGCCAACAAGGTGATGGTGGAGACCGGCATCTCCGACGACAACGACATTGAGATCACCTCCGGCCTGAGCATGAGCGATGAGGTTATCGTCACGTGGAGCTCCAATCTCGTCGACGGAGCCGAGGTGGTGCTGAAGGGCGCCGCCGCTGTGGATACGGAGAACAGCGGTAACGGCGAGGGGGTCAGCGAGTGAACCTTACAAAGCTATTTGTCAAACGGCCCGTCATGGTGTTAATGGTTATCGCGGCGGTTGTCATATTCGGCCTCATCGCGATGACCTCCATGGAGCAGGAGGCCACCCCCGACATGGATATGCCCATGATGATTGTAATGGCAACCTACAGAGGGGCCACCCCCGAGGACGTGGAAAAACTGGTCACAAC
>Ga0153949_1000876_pt1 | contig 10830 bp, 10 predicted proteins | sample TSNJ033MetaG_FD_104705 | JGI IMG/M metagenome (GOLD analysis project Ga0153949, IMG submission 104705) | Attine ant fungus gardens microbial communities from New Jersey, USA - TSNJ033 MetaG | ecosystem: Host-associated > Fungi > Mycelium > Unclassified | place: USA: New Jersey, Wharton State... | reverse complement strand
GGGACACGGTGAAGGGGAAGTACATTTGTTGGTTGCCGTATGTGCCGGTCACGGTCTTGCTGATGGAGAGCATATCGTTCGCAGTGGGGTCAACGTCGGTGGGCGTATACACATAACTGTTTGTAAACACCATCGCACTGTAAGTGCCCGTCACACTGGTGCTCGTCGTCGGATCAGTTTTGCCGCTGCCGGCAGTTCCGTCGTCCTTTAAAACAATGGTCGTGCCGATGGCCTCGACATACAGGCTGCCGCTTGTGCTGCCGTTGGCCACATAGACCGAGATGTCATACGATGCCTGGGAGTAAGTCATGCCGGCAGTAGAGCCCGCTGATTCCGTAACAGTGTATGTATACACGCCCGCGTGCGGCCATGTGACACCGTCAAAGAGGCTGACGGTGTCGCCTGTAACGGTTTTGACGCTTGCTGTGGTTGTGCCCGTATCGGAGGCCGTAAACGCCACGGTTTTGCTGGTAATGAGCGGCATAGTTCCCTGCGCGCCCGTGGAACTGTCGCCGTCAACATCTTTCTTCGCGAAGGTAAACGTGAAAGTCTCTGCGGGTGTGACGGTGCCATCCGGCATCTGGAGCGCCTTGGTGATCACCGCCTGCGCCGGAGCGTTTTCCGAGCCGCTTATCGGGCCGGGCGCGGCGAACACGGTCGTCATGCTGCCCAGGCACAGAACGAACGCCAGCGCGAGGGATAAAAATACTTTCAGGGTTTTGTATCGTTTCATGTTGTTTTCTCCTTACTTAATTTTTTTGATTGCTATAATATATATGAACATGAGGAATGGGGTTCAGGCTTCCGCATCACCCACGCTATATACTCCGCTGTCTGAGGATAGTAATGACTTTCCCCATGGTGTCCTTTATATCCACCGCGCTGTAAACACGGCTGTCTGTGGCGTTTTCCCGGGCATCTCCCAATACGAACACCTGTCCTTCGCCTACGGTGAGGGGGAAGGTCGCGCCCTCAGCGTACCGCTGCGTCTGCTGATAGATTTCCGGTTCCTGCTGCAGCGCGCCGTTGATCATGAGGCCATTTTCAGTGATGTCCACCGTATCGCCGGCTGTGGCCACCACCCGCCGCACCTGTGTTTGTCCATCAAAGGTGAGCAGGAGGACATCGCCCGCCGCGTAGGTCTTATCCAAGCGGTAGAACAGTACTAGGTCGCCGTCCTGTACCGCCGGGTTCATGGAGGCATCCGCGCACCTGTGCAGTCCGAACATAAAGGTAAATACCAGCAGGAAAACGGCGAGTATCACCGCGATTTTTATGAGCAGAGACAGGGCCTCTTTTAAGAGCGAGGGTTCTTTGGGACGCTCCCGGCTCCTGTGGGAAAGGCGCGGAGGCGCCGCGTTGTTTCCGATGCCGCCCATATCAGCTCTCCCTCGCGCGGCGGCGGCAAACTGCCATGATGATCAAGCTCGCTGCCAATGCCAGGGCCGCCGCCAGCAGAACCATTCCGCCGCTGCCTGTGGATACGCCGCTCGGAACAACGCTTCGCGTGTTGATGAAATCAAACGTCCTGTCCGCACTGGTCATATTGCGAATGGTAGTATCGGCTCCGGATTCGCTGGTTCCGACCTCGCTGTCTATGAAAGAGGCCATGTAATTCGTGTCCGCCGTCTGGACGACGCGCACCTTGCCGGAGTTGGAAACGCCGGATATGGTTATCGTTTGGCCGTGGGCCAATGTAACCGTGGCTTCGCCGCTGGAATCCAGCGTCAATGTGCCATTCACGGGGGCCGTTGCACCTGAACCGGCTATGATCCCCCCCGTATAACTAAACGTTGCGCCAGCAAGCGTCGTTCCTGTGCTGTCCTCAAAGCAGACCGTGTAGGTAAAGGGCTTTGTCATATCGCCATACGCGCCAGTCACCGTGTTGGAGATGGTGAGGTCTGCGATGTTGCTTTGGTATATATACGTGATTGTCCTGTTGCCGCCGGTCAGCATAATCGCAATACTTGGCGTACCTGTATGCAGAGGATAGGTGGGCAGGTCGGTATCCAGCTTGTATCCCTGGTAGTCAACCGTGGTCGGTATGAGCGCGCCGCTATTGTGCACGATGTTGAAGGTATCGCCAATGTCCCATATCTGCACTTCGTCAGGAAGTCCGGAGATAGGGCTTCCGTCGGTCATCTCCCACTTGCGCGTGACGTCAACATCCTCTTTCCCGTTAGGGGTTTCACTGCCGCTCCCGCCGATGTCGCCGCTCTTGCCGGAGTCCCGGCCGTAGACCAAGTAGATGGTTGTGCCGCCCAGCGGTACCGTAATGCTTGGGTTGGTGTTGCTTTGCAATGTTCCCGACAGGCCCACTTTCCAACCCACCAGCACATAGCTTGCGACCTGCAGCTCCGAAGCCGTGGGGCTGTAGGTAGTACCGAAACCCGCATTACAGGCGAGGGGCGTCGTGCCGGGTACGGCGCTGTCATCGCGCAGCACGTAGTTGAGCGTTACCATGAAATCCTGCCGCTCATATTCATAGGTAATGGTGAAGTCGGTGTCACCTGCCGCTATCGCTATACTCGGGCTGCCCGTTTGCAAGGCGCCCCCATCAATCCTGAATCCCTTGTAATCGTAGCCGATTATCAAGGTGAAAGACTCCACGAAGCTATTGTCCACATTGACCACTTTTTTACTTTGCTCGCCTGGGGGATACAGGTTGACGTTTTCAACAGTATCATACCACTCCCTGGTGACCACGACATCCTCGATGCCATCGCCCGTTGTGCCTGGGTCGGTCGGGTCGTCGCCCGTTGCGCCCCGGTCAAGCCCGTAGACAAGGGTAATCTCGCCCGCATCAGTTACCGGGCTGATCTGTGGTGTAGTGATAAGTACCGTGGCACCTGCCGAAGGTGCGCCAAGATACCAGCCTACATATGCATAGCCGGTGATTGAGGGTTGCGCTGGAGCAAAAGTGCTGTCGTATACCGCGCTGGATGTCGTGCTCGTATCCACCGCCACGGCGTCACGCCCGACATAGTTCACCGTCATGGTATAGCTCTTGGGCGTCCACCGGGCGTACAATGTGCCGGTAGAACCGGAGAACAGGTTGCCCACAACAGTGGCAGAATCCGCCTGTGCGCCGCCCGTCGATGCCGAAGTATTAAACCACCCGGAAAAGTCATAGCCGGTCCGTGTCGGGATGGGCAAAGTCCCAAAGGTATCGGTGGGCGCAAAAACTGCCGAAGGAGTCGTCACCGTGCCGCCGTTGGCGTCGAAAGTGACGGTTACTCCCGGCGCGTAGACGTAGTACACATTCTGGTTGCTCGTGATCGTCAAGGATGACGGCGTACCGCTGGTAAGGGTATCTCCGGCGGCGTAGCTACCCGTCTTGTAGCCCTTGTAAATGTAAGTATAACCGCCCGACGTGTAGCTTTCCGGGATTCCCGATGCGGTATAGATACCGTTGGCCGGCAGATAAACAATGTTGTCCGCCATGCCGAAGCCGGCGCCGTCTAACCCCACGAACTTCTCCGTCACAGCGTAGTCAGTCGTAAAGTTACCCCACACGACTGTGGCTGATCCAAAACTGCTCTGAACGGTGAAAGCTGCTGAATAGGCCGTGCCGGGGGTGAGGCCTGCGATGGTTATAGAGGGTGAAGTGGTCGAACCATCCAACTTCCCGGTGCCTATCGTGATTCCCGTGGCGCCGGTGATGTAAACAGGGGTTGATGTGCTTGTGAGCGGATTGGTATCCATAGACGTCGCATAGTTGTGTATATCGAAATATCCATCTACGAGCGTTCCGTCTATGACATATGTGCTATTAAGCGTGGCCGTCGTTCCGCTGATTCCGCTAAACGATATTGACGCGTCGCTATCCATTGGTTGTGTCTTTGGCATCATCCGCATAGCCGCGTCAATATCCTCCGCAATCGTATCCTCGGCTACATCAATGGGCTTGGAAACGACCTTTGACCAATCCGGCGTAAAGCTGAATTTGTTATCGTTCCATATACCCACCAGTGGCAGCAGGTATTCCGTGCCGTTTTCCTCGGCCTTGATGCCCACGACATACCGTCCGGGTGATATATTCTCAAATATGTATTTGCCGTCCGCGTCTGTCGCGGCTGTCTGTACGGTGTTATCCGTATCTCCCTCTAAATATAAATAGACGGGATAATACGCAAGAGGCTGTTCGCCCCCGTCATAAGTCCCGTCCTCGTTAATGTCAATCCAGAGCACACCCGATATGCTGTTGGCGTATGTAATATCTTCCGGCTCGCCGCTTTCCTCCGGTTCTGTGCTTTCAGATGGCCCGGCGGGTTCCTCCGGCTCCGGGTCTTGTGCCGGCGTTTTCTCCACTGTCGGCGTAACCTCCGCGCTTGGCTCGGACGTTTCACTTTCCGTTTCCGCGCTGGACTCGTCCGTTTCCATGGAAGCGAACGCGCTGTACAATGGTATTGCACCTATCATCAGCACTACCGCCAGCATAAGGCATAACAGCTTTCCCGTTTTTGAAAAGCTTCGCCGTTTCTTTCTCAACTTTGTTCCCTCGCTTCCCTACATCTCTCATATAGCAGTCTACCTGTTCTTTTTTTAAGAGATAGGCATTTAATTTCCGTGAAACACGGCAAGAATATCATTGAGAATCGCTTCCCTGCTATCAAAATGATTGTTGGCGGCGTTAGTAATGCCTGCCATCGCGCCGATTTCACCCAATGAAACAGCGCCGTAACCTTTCTCTGAAAAAAGCTTGACCGATGCGTCAAACATGCTTTGTTTCGTCACACTGTATGGCATTACGCACACCCCCTCTTTCTTTTTCATACGCAAACAGCGAAGATAATGTCTGTGCCTTTAACGCTTCTTCAATCGTACTTTGCAGTTCGGTATAAAAATTATGTACGGCGCAGAAGGATATGCCATCTCTGCTGCAAAAGCCGTTCCCTTCGAGACAGCGGTTGATTTTAACCGTGCCTTCAAATGTCAGAATAATATCATAAAGCGAAACCTCTTCCGGCTCCCTGATAAGGACATATCCCCCAAAGGGGCCGGCAACGGTAGCCACATATTTTTCAGTTTTCAGTTTGCGGCCGATGTTATATATATATTTTTGCGGGATTTTCAGCTGCTCGGAAAGCTCACTTGACGCTATCACAGCTTTTTTTACTGCTAAATATGTAAGTATTCGGATCGCATAATCTGTAGTCATCTGTAGCTGCATAGTCAACTCCTTGTTCGTGTATATGTATACTCGACAAGCAAGTAGTAAATACTTGTTAAACATAGGGGCAATGTCACTTGCCCTTATGTTTTTCGTTTTTTATACATACAGGACAATGTTCCTTGAAAAAAACCTTTATGGTCAAAAAGTATACTCAAACGCGCCTTGTTTGTCAAGTCGTTTAAAGTATATTCTCATAAATTTTTCTGGTAATTTGCGGAATTTTAGTCTAAGCGCTCGATTTGTTAATGGTTTTTGAGTGCTCATAAAAGTAGGAACGCCTGACGTTCAGCATCCGGAACGCATCCGCTTCCGTGATCTCCTTGTGTGTAACTTGTAAACTAAAAGGGCCGGTTTATAGCCAATAGGAATTCCTACTATCTAGGCAGGAAAAAAGCACTCCGTATATACTTCTGGAAGAAGAAAACACGGAGGCGGAAGAATGGTAGGGGTAATCATGTACGGTAAAATACAAGAACTGAAAAGGCTGGGATACAAGAAACAGCGGGTAATAAAACGGAAAAAGCGGCGATAAATCAAACAAAAGAAAAACTTCCATTCCGCTTCATTCCTCTATGGGCGTCAAAGTCTATTTCTGTGGCGATGAGCGGTATACTGCTTATGCAGTTTACTTTTTACGCTACGGAAGTAGTGGGACTGGATATGGGCATCGTCGGCATTCTGTTGATGGTATCCAAGCTGCTGGATGCTGTATCGGGTCTTGCGGTAGGCTTTCTAGTAGATAGGGCAAATTCCCGGCTGGGCAAAGGCCGTCCATATGAGCTCTTTTTAGTGCCAATGTGGTTTTGTGTTGTACTTTTGTTCAGTACTCCTGATTTTGGAATGGTAGGAAAAGCGGTTTATGTTTTCTCGTTTTACTCGCGGTGTTGGTTATGCTGGCATGTACAGTGGGCAGCATAATTTTACCGCAGCTTATGGTTTCGTGGGGCACACAGTCCGGCGGGTGGCGTATGATTGCGTTGGCGTACGCGATACCTATGTGTGTGCTTGGCAAACTGCGTTTTTTCTTCATCAAGGAAAAGAAACTCGAAGGCAACGCCAGCTTATCCTTATCAAAAAGGAGAGCGAGAAGGTGAATAGATGAGTTTAGGAAACCTTATTAAGGTATTTGCAATCGCATTCGGTATAATCGTGGTAATTTCCACCATTATCAGCCTTTTTAACCGTGATAAGGGCGCGAAGGCAATGAATGTGCTTTTAAAGGGTTTACTGGTAGCGGCTGGCATAGCAATTATCTCTATCCTGCTGGCAAGTGTCACGGGGTATAACTTAATACAAGATGAAAATGGGAGGTACAACTTTATGAAAAACGCCAATATTCTTAGTGGCACAATGGATTTACAAAACGACATCCAATCGCTGGACTTTGAACTGATTTCCGAAGATATAAAAATCGTCACTACGGCTTCGGACACATTCAGGCTGGAATACAGTTGGCTTGAATGGGACGAAAAACCGTCGATAAGCACCAAAGGCGGAAAGCTCGTATATAAAACCGGCGAAAAGCTGCGCCATGTGGTTTCCTGCCTTTTCACAGTACGGCTAAACCGCCAATCATCCTTTATATGCCAAAAGGATCGTTTTTTGAAAATGCTTCCGTGCGTACTGCGTCCGGGAATATTGAAGTGAAAGACATTGAGACGGAAGCGTTAACCGCATATTCTACATCCGGAGCGATAATAGTAAAAAAATATCGGTTAAAACGCTTATGGCAGAAACATCTACCGGCATCGTCACCTTGAACGATTTGAAGGGGTTAGACTTTACGCTTCGCACTTCATCGGCTATTGTGCGCGTCGAGGATGTTTCATTTGAAACATATGATGTAACAGCGATCAGTGAGGAATGCTCGTTCAAAAACGTGTCAGGTGGAAGTTTGAAGGTTCAAAGCACAACCGGGAGCCTAAGCGTTGACAACTCGCAATTGGATGGATTTAATTTTACAACGTCAAGCGGAAACGCGAGCCTTACGGACTTGACGACAAATGAAATCCTTATAAAATCGGACAGTGGAAACATTACAACAAAGAGGCTGGACGCGGCAAGAGGCAGCTTCACCATGCTTAGTGGAAACGTGGATTTAGATTTGACCGGCTCCGAGGATGAATATTCATTTATCATCAATTCCCCGCTTAACAATGTATATCTAAACAATAAAAACATTGACAGTGGTCAGACATATTCGCCTAATATTAATGTTCCCACAAGAAACGTATATCAGTATACTTCAAGCCCTATGCCTAATGTCACCGCTATCCTGCCTACTAATGTGACAGTTGGCAATGGGGCAAAGACATTCACTTTCGACCTATCCGGGGGTGGACGGGTGAATATCACAACGAAGTAAACGGATTGCCTTTTCTATATCCATTGAGAGGAGGTGAGAATTATGCTAATCATACCCATAATGGTAGGTGTAGCGGTTGTCGCCGTTGGCGGAGGGGCTTTCGTTCTTTACAGAAAACGCCGCAAGTGATCTCCTGTTTATCCTAGCTTTTACGCAAATAGGACACGTATGACCGTTGTCTAGGTAATAACATTCTATTGCGTGTGAACGGATAGAACAAGCCAAACGACGGTTTAATAAAAAGCCGTCGTTTTCCATATTCATGGGAGGCTAAATAAGGCACACTCTTTTTCGGAACATGGCGGCAATGGAGGATGCCGCCATGTTATTTTTTTGTTACGAAATAGCATTTAGCCCTCACGGTGATTCATCAAAAAAAGTCGTACTTTCCACATGGGAACTTGCGGCCTTGAAGATGAACTAACTCGGTTAAAAAATAGGAACTATACGTCACAGTACAGGTTTGCCCGGCTGCATTACGACCAATTGGTCGTAATGCAGCCGGTTTTTTTGTTTGTGTAAGCAAAAGTTTTCCTTGCTCCAACGGGACTTTATTCTTTCTTAGCAAGCATAGGAAGCGGATACGAATGTGTCAAGTAAGGAGCAACAAATTTTTTCCGATTGCTATCCAAGGAAACTGAAAAGCTGATTTTCAATATACGACTCCAAGGATTTTATGCGCATAGACTATTATTCAGTATAAACATAATGGGAAACGAAAAATATTAAATTGCAATATCCTTTTTATAACGTATAGTTTTGCCAAAAACACTGTCTTCGTTAACATAATCACCAGAAAGATTTCTTCCTTTATTACCAAATGCTGTCTTAACCTCATCGGGTTGAACAGAAGCAATAGGCACAACTATTTCTACTGAATAATTGCCGGAAAGCATTTCATTCTCAGGTGGATTTTTAGAATCAGAAAACTGTTCACTTCTAAATTGGCCATTTTCTTCAACAGTAGCTTTTGATTGCGCATGATATTTTCGATCATAAGAGTGCAAAGTTATCATCAACTGGGTCTTTTTAGGAAGAGTGCTTGTTCCTGTACAAATAATGAACTTCTCGTCTGTGAATATGGCATCAACAGTGAAATCAACATATAGTTCTTTGCCTTGCTCAGGTGGTAATAGCTTCATGCTTTCGGGAATAGGATATGTTTCTCCGAGCAGTGTGCTTTTTCCGTTATATGTAGCCACCCCATCCTTAATACTTATTTTAATGTCAGAAAAACGCTTTAATGCCAAGGCATCAATTTCATTTAAACTAAGCATAGATTTGGTTTTGCTGTTTTGTACTAAGGTATATGCACGATTTATTTCGAGAAGTGGTTTTTCAAAATATTTTGCCGCATCAAAATACACCAATGCTTCTGCTTTATCAACGGATGGGTTGTTCTTGCTATAGTCATCCCAAATTGATTCCATATATTCATAAATTTCTTTATCATCTTCCATTGGCGGTATAAAAACGCCTCGTCTGGATTCTAAAGATACATCTGTTGACGGAACAGCTTCAAGAGTAGCGTTTGTAATTTGAATGTCTTCAATATCTTTTGATGGAATACATTTCCCTGTTGCATCCCTTTCATAGTGGCGTGAAAATGCGATTCGTAAATCAAATTGAAATGCCGATTGAATTTCTCCAGTAGTATTACATTTCATATCTTCATCGTAGTATACACCTGAAAAATTTGCGGCGCCTTCTAATATTACAGAATACTCAATATTATCTTCCAACTGCAAAGAGGCACCTTTTACAACATATCTCACATTGTCAATTCTAAGTAATCTGTTAATGTCCTCAGGAAAAGGGAATTGTAGGATATGCTCTGGTTCATTACCCCACGATAGAAAGGCTTGCATAATGCTGTCTTTATTATTCCGAACTGCAATATCAACGTAATCGTCTATTTGCATTTCGAGAAGAGCTTCACCCGTATCTATGGCTTTGATATTGCTAAGATATTCAACAAAAAGCTCACTTGTTAAGATGCAAATATCAAGTCCATCAGTTTTCTCGCTAAATTCGTTAAGCAGTTCCTCGCATGGAGATACAGGGCGCTTGCCATCTAAGACAAACCAATCTTCTTTTATATCGGCAGTAACAAAAACGATGGTACGATGTTCCAAACATCCATAATCTATAATTTGATTCCACAGGACAAAATCCCCGAAAACATCCGTTCCATACTTTTTTGATTCCTTATTGTTTTGAGGATCATCCATATATCCAGGTGGTGCTTTATAGCGATACCGAATAGAACCCTCGGTATATATACTCATAAGTTTACTTGCTTTATAGGAATCTTGAGTGTGCGCTGACCAAATGAGATTGATAAAAGCAGCGACATCGGAAGTCGCAAGGAAAGAATTATTGTCTCTCACAACGTTTTCTATATAATTGCTAATAGTTTCTTTGATTCTTTCAAATTCAGAATTTGCAGTATCTGAAAGTCTTGAGGCTTCTGCAAATTTATGGCGAATAAAAACATCTAGTTGTGTTCTTACATTGTTTGAGCAATTATTTATAGTGTTTTTAATAGTCGTTCCAGCTGTTTTAAGATTTGAAATTCGTTGCCCACTGACAATGGGCATATTTTTATCAAGTTCCTTACGCACTTGCGCAGGCAATCTTAAATCATCATTGACAGTTTGATATAAATGCAAAAGCTCTGTGCTTGCACTCTTAGAATATCTCAACAGGTCGAGATAAATATTCGTGTCAAAGATAATAATCGGTCTGCTGGCAAGAATACTCCGAAACGTTTCTTCTGAAGTAAACATCAAGCTAAACTCCTTCATATACACTCTATATTTTAAACTTCCCATTATGGTACATATAGAGAGTAAGCATTCTTGTTGAGTGCTTGCTCTCGTTCTTTTACAATGGGAGGAGAAATGGCCCGACGGTTCTCATTATGGATTTCGCACCCGGTAGCAATAGAGTCGGCCATCTCCCGTTGTAAAACATTCGATTAAGCTGGTTGAAACTTTGCTTTCGCGTCACTTGCCATATTGATTCGCAACGAGGTAGATGGATGCCATTGCAAAATAATACTGGAGGAATGCACATGATTAGTGTCGGCATAGATGCCGCAAAAGGAAAAAGTACGGTCTGCATAATGAAATCCCACGGTGAAGTCATTGTTCCGCCAAAAGGCCAAAAGACATAGCGCATACTGCATCAGAACTGCAATCATTAGTTTTCCTGTTGAAATCATTTGGAAAAAGCGTAAGAGTCGTGATGGAAGCTACGGGAACCTATCATCGACCAATATTACAGG
>Ga0153949_1000875_pt1 | contig 10832 bp, 9 predicted proteins | sample TSNJ033MetaG_FD_104705 | JGI IMG/M metagenome (GOLD analysis project Ga0153949, IMG submission 104705) | Attine ant fungus gardens microbial communities from New Jersey, USA - TSNJ033 MetaG | ecosystem: Host-associated > Fungi > Mycelium > Unclassified | place: USA: New Jersey, Wharton State... | reverse complement strand
TTGCTGCTGGTTGGGAGACCTTTACGAGAACAGGTGTAGCACTACCACAGGAAACCGTCGAGTGCGTGAAACATGAGACCGTAGTAACTATTGGCTGCTGACTGCTGACCCATAGTGTCTTACGTTCAGAGTGTGACTGTGCACTTTTTGGTTCTGTGAGGTATGCATGAGTCCGTCATTATCCTCGCAACTTCATTGTCCATATGCTGCAGTTCCCCTTCACACAAGGTCGTTGGGTATTCTTCTCCCATCGTCGCCCTCCGGAAAGAGCTCGATCTGTATGCGAACGTCCGCCCAGTTACCTCTGTATGTCTGATCTACATGTCGACTCTGTAATCCTCGTTCTAATTGCTTCTAGGTCGCTCTTGATCCTGGCTCAAAGCCATCAGTCGATCTGGTTGTCGTTCGCGAGAACACCGAATGTTTGGTGAGTCCTCTTAGTAGACATATGTCTGGATCTCATCTAGGGTGGTTAGTATGTCAAACAAGAAACATTATCTGTTGGAGAAGACGGAAAAGAAGCACGTGCAACCCGACTTATTACAGAACGTGCATCCAGGAGAATTGGACTATTGGCATTCAAACTTGCTCAAGCTCGCCCTCGCAAGGTTCGACAATCGCGAGTCTGCACCAATAGACATTAACACTTTTCTGATTCCAGCATCTCACAATCATCCACAAGTCAAACGTTCTTTCAGTATCCGATGGTCTGTTCAGGGAGACCGTCCGAGGTGTTCCTAGTCTGCCAGAAATGGACGGCAAATATAATGATGTGACCATTGCCGAACAACTTGTTGACAGCGCTGTCTATCGGTGTGTTTGTTGAACTTTGATCGTGGTTTGATCATTGACCACTGTAAAGTTTGTTTCGGGAACCCGAGTAGGCAGTGGTACTCACATGCATATATCTTGGCTGTACTCACCTTTGGATCCTAGGGTCTTTGATGTTATGGTTGCTCCTAATTTATACGGAGATATCATCTCGTGAGTAGAGCAATCCCTCCCCAGTACTTTCTAATAGTATCAAAGGGACGCTGCTGCTGCTCTTGTCGGTTCCCTTGGTCTCATTCCTTCGGTAAATGCTGGTGATGACTTTGTGATGGGTGAACCGTGAGTTGTCTAGCTTCTGTTGTACCTGATGAAGGTTGATTCCTCTTTATAGTGTTCACGGCTCTGCCCCTGACATCGCAGGAAAGGGTATCGCAAATCCTTTGGCTTCTATCCGCTCTGCGGCACTCATGCTACGTCATCTTGGATACACCAACGGTGCAAACAGGCTAGATGAAGCTGTAGATGCAGTACTCAGAGAAGGGACTACGTTGACACCCGATTTAAAGGGCAAGAGCTCGACTCAAGAAGTTCTCCAAGCTGTTTTGAAGAGACTGGTTTAGTGGATCACAAATACCAATCAGAGTCAATCTAGCAGCATACAAGCCTTGAAGTTTGGATGATGATGTATTCTTACCCATTATTGCTAATTCAAACATAGTCACTGCATGATTCCGCTGCGGAAGAAATAACCAATATTTGATTTTGGGTCTTTGGCACTACCAATCTTATTCTTAGTAATGATCTATGTATATCTGTTCTGGTTCTGCTAATTATAATCTGGATTAGTAAGCTGGAACATGAGAGCTATCCTCGGTTCGGCGTTCCGAAAAAAAAGATGTTAGCAAGGATGCCCTTCCAGGTTGTTTATTATCGACTGTTGATAGTGGTTAAGATGTCCGTGTCCTGGAAATACAGGATATGTGAGTTCAATCTTTAGAGTTCGAATAGAATGGACATGTCATGTCAGCTGTCTCACGGCATGTGTGTCGAACAGAAATGAATTCTAAATATCTCTATGCCTCGTGCAGAGGATGGTCCACAGAAAGTTTCTTTGACGCCTGTTTTGAACTGGATCTACTCGACAGGGACCCCTGAACTTTCTATCAATTGAAACAACCCCTCTAGCTGTGATTAATTTCGACGACCGGACCGAAAATTAAAGCTCCTGAATTATATGGCGAAGAAAGCGAGGATGAAAGGGAAGGATGATGGGAAGCCGGGCAAGGGCGGAGGAAACAAGCCAATCAAGGTCGTGACCTTTGATACTTCGAAGAAAGGTTCGCACCAACTTTCAGTGAACTCGTTGAGATCTTTCTGCAATGACCCTTGATAGGATTATTTGAACAGCGTCAACCCGATGACAGGAAAATGTCAAATCCAGCTATATGGGGAGAAATGGCAGTGGATGGAGACTGGGGCCAATCTTCTGCAGTTAACCCAACACTTCAACTCCTCCCAACCTATTCGTCTTTAACTTACCCACAGCGTCCACGTCCATTATCAGCTTCGACTGACCCCTTGGTAACTACATTCAACGATAAGACAATGTTGGATAGTCCGTATCTCCAGAAATCTCATCCAGGTCATAATCTCGAGTCACTTCCGAGCGATGCAACATCACGTATCGTACCTACGTCGCCTTCACAAACTTCAATCTACGTTGATCCGCAGTCGTTGACATTCACAGCTGCGGGGATGACGATGCAAAAATCAAAACCACAGGCACCAATACAGACACAGAAGTACACGTCGGCTAGCGAACAGGCTCGGAAAAACATGAAATTACCTACTACATCTCAGTCCAGGCCCCTGCCAGCCCCGTTGGAGGTCACTCCTCCTGCAAGCGCCACATCCAAATCAACCCTCACTGCTCAGCAGTGGAAAACTTGGGCGAAAGGAACATCAACTTCTGCTCACGCATCTCATCATCGATTTGGGAGCCGGGATGACTATGCTGTTGTGGCAGCTGCGATAGAAAGGGATGTTAGAAAGGCCGCCGCTGCAGGTAACTACTCTCTTCAAGCCGGATGGCCTAATTCCTCTCAGAGTGGGGGATATGCTGATCCTCCAAAAGCGAGCGGTTCAAGCCACCAAGGAGATAGTACTGGGTGGACTCAGCCGGGTGCGAGTGGTTGGATGATTCCTCAGAGCAGTAATGTCAGTTTGGATCACAAATTGAAGAGAAAGAGCGACTTGAATAGTCGATATCAGCAGTTGCATCGGCATCAAATTCACGCTCAGTCAAATCAACACCACGAACCAACGAGCAAAAACTGGGAGGACTGGGCTGGTGGCCATGGTGAGGAGACCAATTCTGACGACGAGTGGAACAATCAAGATGATTGGTACGCTGATGGACATTCGGAAGGGTGGGGAGCTCAAGGTGATAGTGGATGGGGAGAAAAAGGAGGTGATGGTTGGGAAAGCGGATGGGATGATAAGTCTAGTGGCATCCAGAAAGGCAAAAGTAGTTGGAGCGGCAGAACAGAGGGAGGCAGTTGGGATACCAGGCCAAAAGGAAGCGAATGGGACGGTAAGTCAAAAGGAGGTAGATGGTCCGACAAGTCAGGAGAAACCTTCCAAGGCAGGGATAAAGGCGGGACCACCTCCAATCCTGACCAATGGGTTGCCAGTTCAAGTGGCTGGGATCATCAGGAGACTGATAATTGGGGCATCAATCAGGGAACTTGGGGTACATCCGAGATGATTATTGATCCTCCAGAGAACCTTACGGTAAGGGAAGCTACAGCATTCTCAAATCCTCAACGAATTGCTCAGACATGAACAGAAACATCAGACACAAGGTACCTCTTCGAGGTACCCTCATGCTGTCACATTGACTGATAATCCAGTACCACGCAAAAGTCATGAATTTGAGTCATCGTGGGGGCAACATGACGGCTGGGGTCCAATTCAAGAGGTGGACGAAGAAGACAAGTCTAACAACGATGATGAAAAACCAAAACATGACCCATGGAGTTGTAAGATCGACAATACCGCATATTCGATGCCCTCCAAGACGCTAGCGTATGCATACCAAGATACCGCTACATCATTGCATCAGGAAAAACCAAGGAATAGCATGAACAATTATATATCTACTGAATTCGTGGAGTCTCACGGTAGAGCGTTAAAACCTGTGGAGCAAGCATTGTTCGGCAAAGCAAGATGGGCAAAAGATCGGATCTACTGGACATTTCCTCCAGGTAAGGATGAGCGTGTTTCACAACTCTTATCGTGGATGGAGAAACTTTCGCGTCAGCTTGGTACTTTTGGAGTGCGCGCCAGTCATGCTGAATGTGAGAACTTAACTGACTCGATTTTGAATTTCTAGCTTCACAAATTCTTGCAGTCAAGAGAACGTGGGGCACTTATCGTCAATGCTGGTTTTCATTTACCAGAACTTCCTAATCAGCCTGTCTTTGACTGGCTGACATTCGACCAGCTTCAAGCAACAATGGACAAGACCATGCAAGAATCTGTTGTATTCTACGATCCAGCCACCCAAGTCATTGTCTTTGTTTTGCTCCCGTCAAAAAGTGGAAACAGTGTGGCCATGTGGCGTAGAAAGATCCAAGTGCCCAACGACATTAGGCTCGTATATGAGCAATATATAACTCAAGCTATTGCAGGTCTGAGAAAAGAACTCGACTATACTGTATATGTTGACCGGTGAGTATTATTCCAAGTTTCATATGTAGATTTTTTCATTGTATCGACCCGTGAAGGTTGCCTCTGAAGCCTGAGGACCCCGACAAACGCAAGTCTAAGTTAAAAAAACCCTCCAGGCTTTCCAAAGGTACCCCGACGCTACAACAAAAGAAACGAAAGTGGTGGCAAGTTTTAAAAAAATTATTCTTACCCTTTGTCCGCAACTCTGATTGATATCTTTTTTACTTCTCACTGGTCTGTTGTATGCTTTGTGCTCTAACTCGCTCTCGTTGCAGCCTGTACTTTGAATTATACCTTTACTGTACTATAACATATACCATCTGATTTTGATGTAGTAGCCTTACCTGGCAAGGGGATTTATGATATTTACATTGTGACAGGTATTCTTCCATAACGACAACACTGTTTTTTCTTCCGTTGACAAGCTTCGCTTCAATGCTTCAGGGATATCACACATACATGCTGAGCAAGTAAGAACGTGTACAATGCTTCGTGGTGGAAAAGGGAAAGACAACAAGGTGTAAAATAGCACTAGGATAATCAATCTACACGGCCGGATATCCTTATTGCCTCAACACGCTAATCAGACGGATGCCATGCTAAATTCTTTTCGACAGGACACAAGCTACGACCTTCTTAGGCGTTGGGAATCTTCTCTGATGCTGTAGCTTGGTAGGAAACAAAGTTGCGAATGGGTCTGTAGTAGCACATAGAGAAACTCAAATTGAAGCGTTGGGATGCATCTTCAGAGGACGGGACTCTGCAGGGTCCATGAACGAGTGCTGGAGCTATGGCACGTATGATATATCCAAAAGCGGCTGAAGCGCTGAGTAACTGATTCAAAAGCACCAAATCACCTAGTAAGTGTTTCGGTTGTGTTTCGGTTGCGGCAAACAGAAAGTGATGGCGCAAGTTATATTCTCACGCCTGGCTTATCCTTTGATCCCTTCAAGTCTCAGCATTCTTTTTTGTATACCCTCCTGTCGCTAATTTTCAAGCGCACAGGACATGCAAATAACCCAGCTCTGAACTCTTTACACCGTTGCTTCTTATTTACTCATCCCCGATTTCGAAGCTATGTCAAACACCGCAAACACATCGTCGTATCCAGAGAAGGATTCGGATACTTTTGTCATTTCAAACACTGCAACACTGACCGTGCCATCGAAAGGCACATCTCCAACTGCAAAACTAGAGAAGCAGACCAAAGAAGAAGCACTAGAATCTCATGAAGTCATTGATTTACAAGCCTTCAGCGAAAAGAAGCCCTGGATCGAGGAGAGGATAAAGGTGTGTTACATTATTTGATTTTTGGTTGGTCACAAACATTTGTTATCTCAGTACTTGGAAGAAATGCCTGTCATAAAGGTTTTTGCTGGACTTGAAGCGGTTCGCGCCTCTGTAGAGGTCGTGCCCGAACTTCCTTCACGTGCCGCCCTCGAGGAATGGCTTGCAAAGCACGATAGCGTTGACAAGGAAACCGAGATATTTGATACAGCCGAGCTAGAGAAGCTGAGGCAATTAACCAAGGGTAAGCTTCAGTGTACTGCGAAGCACTTACGGCACTAACTGCGCTCAAAAAGCGGCCACACATCGGAACCTCTCTCCACAGGATACCGACGTTATAGAATCAACTCTCATGACTATCTTTTCGCTTGACAAATTGTTGCAATTACTCCGAGAGCATTCAGCATCACTTGAATTAATGGCGACTAGGTTAACATGGGAAGAACATCGATCAGCTGCTTGGGTCGAGCGCCGGATGATTATTGCCGATTTGACTCATTTCATAACGAATCGTGCCCGTTGGAGTACCTCCGTCTACGACAATCCAGTCAAGGATGATTTTTCTCTTGTTAGACGTGGCTCGGTCAACTCTTTCGCTTCCGCTGGATCCGATTCTTCGGTAAATGTAAATTCAGCTACATTCTCTCGTAGTGCTCGTTTCAAATTAGCGGAAATGTTGTCGCGTGATGCGGCCCATTTCGGAAGTCGTGTTACCGCTCTCCGTCATGGCAGAATTGCATCAGCGGGCAAGGCTCTAGATAAATTAATTGATCTGAGTCGAACGCCTGTGCCGGAGGAGCTCTTGGATGAGCAGGATCGTCTCGAGGAAAAAGGAATCATCGAGCTGGAGCAGATTGGTAAATTTGCCATGAACCTAGTAATGCAATGGCGGAAGTATGTTGATTTCTCAGACTTGCCTTCAATTGGTCGCTGATATCATGTTAGAGCCGACGAAATCCACATTGAGACAACGAAGGATCAAACGACAGCGCAGAATCTTCTTGAAGAAATTGAGACAGCAAAACTTCACCATCCACTTCAAAGACAATGCAATTCGTTTATGTCGCGTGCAGATGTATTATTTAAACGATTGTCGGTCAGGGTCAATCCTGTGACCACGCCTCACTTTTTCCCTCGTCCTACCCATCCTCTCTTTGAGGATCAGCAAGAGTTCAATCTACGCCTTGCCCAAATGCTAGCCACAGAAATTCAATCAGCCATTGACCTGGTCAGTAGAGTTAGCATCTCTGCCAAACAGTATCAGAAGATGTTTGAGGCAGTGCAGAAGCTTGACACTGCACTGGAAGATGCTATTGAAATGTCACGAAACTTGAAGGCATTCCAGAAGCAAATGGAGGTTGGGGTGTCCAACATTAACGGTGATGGCTCTGCGCCCGATCTGAGCACTGAACGCTGCCTGGAAACTAGTCGTCATAGTGTGTTCTTGGCGCTCTGGCCCCCTTTGTCGGAAGAAATTACAGCAGCTCTGAAGCGCACGGATGCCATTGTTCCAGAGCTGCAAACGTCGTTGGTTCTTTTTGATGCATCAGGTGTCAAAGATCCAGAGTACAGGAGTCAGGCTATGGCTGAATTCCAGCAATTGTGGGGAATGAAGAATTTGGTGGAGGTTGCTTTCCAAAAGATGCTTGATAAGTTGGATCATTTGCGAGAGGCTCGAAAAATTGCTTCCAGCATTGAGACGATCAGACAATGTTTCTGTGACTTCAGTCTACAGGTCAAAGAGGTTATGGAACAGGCACGATGGCGTCAAGACACATTTCACAATAATCTGCCATTGACTCCCGAAAGCCCAGCCATATCAGTCGAAGATGATTCGATCCTTCCACCTCTTGATTTCGCAAAGCAGTTAGCGATGGTCAGAGAAACTATCGTGAACGAGGCCGAGCGTCCTTACATTCTACTATCACAACGTCTAGAGACTCCTCTTAGAGAGTATTTTACACGGAAAATCGCTTTATTGAAGGGTGTTGCTTTGGCATGCAACGACATGTTGGATATGCTGGCTGCTTTGCAGCATCAGGCCTCATCCATGATCTCCGCTCGTGAGGAGTGTCACGCGCTCCAGTTACGTATCGAGGATGCGAAGATTCGCTCAAGTTCAACCCTCGAGGGCATTTTGGCACACACTGATCGAAAGCTTATGACTGACAGAGTGACTATTTTCGACCGCGAGGTGGACTGCCTCCAAACTGAGGTCAAAGCTTTTACTGAAGGAATTGTCTTCAAGATCCCTTTTGTCGCTCGCCAGTCGCCCTCTACATCACTAGGCTCTAACAGGCAACGATCATTGTCTCTCGATCTGGATGATGCGCTCATCCGTGACCATAAATTCCATTTTGACCTCCTTTCTGTTGATGCTGCTGTCCGAGCTGATTGTAACTCGTTCTCCATGAGGCTTGGAGGAGAAATTGATGGCCTTGTCAGGTGTAGCCATCACCTCGCTCTTGCGCGGTTGTCTAAGGATCTCGACAGTGACATCGCAGAGACAATTGCCCAAATCTACAATGTCAACCAACAAATGAATAAGTGGAAGATTCGTACGGAACAACTCACGAAAGATGGAAGTAATCTCGACCTGCTCAATGGCCTTCTTGAAGAGGTTGAAGAATATTCGCTAATTCATCGTAAGAGCATCATTAAACGATTCCCATTGCACCGAGAACAGTTGCGGAGGATGGAAATACTTTCAACTACTCTCGATCAGCCCATACGTGAGACGCTCTACATGATGCGTGTCCGTTCTGTGGATGACCTAGAGCTGCGTTTTACCACATATTCTGAAAACATTGCCTCTTTCAAGAAAGAGCTGGACCAAACCATTCGAACCGGGCTTTTCCGATTGGACGAAGCGAAGCGAGAGAAAGAGCGAAGAAAAAGAGAAGAGACAGAACGAAAACAAGCAGAAGAGGAGCAGCGGAAGCGAGAGGAGGAAAGTAAACGCTTGCGAGAAGAGGAGAAAAGACAAATGAGTGCGAGACTGGCAGAGGAAGCTCGCATACAACAAGAAAGAAAGTTGTTAGCAGAAGCGAAGGCGGAGAGGTATAGATTGGAGCAGGAGAGAGTTGAAGCAGAGAAGAGAGCACTTGCCAAAAAACAAGAGGCACAAGGTGAACGACTACGTCTGGAACAACAATATTCCGCAACGATGGAGACACAATGGTTGCAAGTGCAGAAGGAACGAGATGAACTTGCGTTGAAGCTTCAACAGTTGCAAGAGGAGTTGGTGTCGACTAAGAGGCTGCAGCTAGACCAACAAAAAACCTCGGCCGAGCAAACTGCGAGGACTGTGTCCGATCTGGAGAAACAAAGACGGGACCTTGAGGATCTTCTTAGAGAGTATCATGACAAACTTGATGCCCTTAAGACTCTTGAAAGCCAGGCTCAGACAGAAAAGGCTCACAATCTGCTAGTTCCTGTAGACGCCCAAGGTATGTAGTTTTATGTAGTTCTGGGAAAATCTCATTCAATGGTCCTTACAGATGTTTTCACACATGAGGTGCCATCAATCACACCTAAACTTCATTCTCGGGAATCAGTGGAATCTGAGACCCGTGTTTCTATGCTCAGGAGACGTTTGAGTGCCCTTGCACTACAAGATGTTGCTAGTTCGTCTAATATCTTGCCGACCAGTGACCAGACGAGATGTTTGAGGAAAGAATTGACGGATTTAGTCAACGAGGTTGATTTTTTGCCCTCAGATAAGATGACCAATGCGGTTTTCCAGTCTTTTCAAGCTGAGCTCGATGTTGCTAAAGAACAAATCCAGCATTTAGAACGGTTGTCTGGGCTCAACTCTCGCATCCAGAGTTGTGATACCGCTTTGAGTGATCTTCTCGAACATATCGACAATTATCCTGCACCTCCTGCCGTATCCAAGTCTTCATTTTCAACAATGAATATGTCAAGTCCGGAAAAACAACTTCTCGCGCGCGTCAAGTCTACTAAAGACGCCATCGATTCAATTGATGGTTTCGCTCAGCCACTGTCATCTGATACTCGAGTTGCAGCAGAATGCTCAAGGATGTTGCAAACCTGGAATGATCTGACTGACATGGCAAACGATCGGATTGGCAGGAGATCCCGACCGGGTAGCACGATCGACTGTTATGAAAGCTCTAGCGGGCGAAGTGCCACCTCTGTCCAGACGTCGAACAGTGGAACGACTCGTTCTTCTCACAGTAAAAAGGAGTCATACAGTAGCCTTTCTCTTGGGCCCAAACCCTCACGACCAACGCGAGGAGGATTGCTAGCACCACCTTATCCCATGTCTACTCAACGTAATGTCAAACCTGGTAGTAGCGTGGTCAAGCCACGCCCCCCAAGCAAACCCTCGACGACTTCACGTTCAGTATCAAACCCTTTCAGCGCTTCGTTGTATCAGCCAACTTTCTCTTCCCGCCAACGTGCTACCAGTTTGTTATCATCCAATAATGCACCCCTTCCACCGCTTGCTAAGAGACCGTCCCATAATGTACTTCGCTCAAAGACACCGACAGGTTCCCGGACACCGCGTCCAACTTCTCCAATCACGTCAGAATCGTCATCATCCCGTTCTATTTTGCGAACATCACGACATTCTCGTGCTTCCCGTGCTTCCATGAGTGGTAATAGTGGTTCGACGTGGTCACGCGCTCCCAGAGACTCCTTGTCTTCGATCCTGCCGCCCAGTGCTGCGACGTTCCAGAAAAAAGAACGATCTTTCCCCAGGAAGAAATATGTTCCTAACCCAAAGAGCAAGCTTGACGTCGCAGTCGGGGATGTGGTGAACAATCTCCCTGTTGGCATCAACATTGAAGGTTTGACAGAAACTTGGCAAGACAAGAGCGGCAAATACTGGATTGGAAACCAGGATCCAAAGCTTTGTTTCTGTCGGATTTTACGGTCAGAGACAGTCATGGTCCGTGTCGGAGGCGGTTGGCAGGAGTTGTCCACGTAAGTCGGCAATATTCTGGATTTTTTCAGAGCGCTAATCGACTTTTTTAGATTCATCAAAAATCACTTTTCTGAAAGCTTCGAAGTTT
>Ga0153949_1000874_pt1 | contig 10837 bp, 12 predicted proteins | sample TSNJ033MetaG_FD_104705 | JGI IMG/M metagenome (GOLD analysis project Ga0153949, IMG submission 104705) | Attine ant fungus gardens microbial communities from New Jersey, USA - TSNJ033 MetaG | ecosystem: Host-associated > Fungi > Mycelium > Unclassified | place: USA: New Jersey, Wharton State... | reverse complement strand
TTAAACGTTGCTTCTTTCGGTAATACAACCAGCTCTGAATACCGTGAATCCTCGATATAGAGTTAGTGATTGTATCTCGTTGAGCTTCAAGCTTTTCAATTTGCATTGAAACCTGATAAGCACAGATCGGGGGACGTAGCAGCAGCAGATAACGGTGTCGTTGCCTCATCTTCTGTCTCGACACGAAGGCTGCTATGTGTGGGGGCTATGACGATCGCGAAAATGAATGTACGTGTACACGGGAACGAGTATGCAGCTCAAAACCATGAACAGCACGTCCCAACTCGAATGCAGACAGAGAAAAACAATACAGGGGGGAAGTATACGCAGGTTGGCCATAGAATCATCATAGTACCCATGTTAATTTTGTCGATGATCTGTATGAAAACCCCTTTGGAGCCTACTCTTCTAACACTTTGTCTATGAACCGGTTTGCTGGAGGTACCTGATGGATCGAGTAATGGTTTGAACCGGATACTGAACTGGGAATACGTCCAGATGTTGACGGCATGGATAATCTATTGAGAGGTTTGTTCACCGCTGAGCCCGTGACAGTACTTGTTCTAAATAGCCTCCAATTAGATTCATGACGACTGTCCTCCTCTATTCTTGGTGCCATCATTCTTACAGCCGTTGTATTACCCTGGTTTTTTTACGATGATTATTATCGCTTATGTATGCTGCTGCCGTCTGATGCACCCGTGCTCGCGAACTCAAGGTCAGTCCCAGGGAATTCTGCGTCAAACACCGATAACGCCTGTATCATTCTCTCTAGTGACTGGGATTAATGAAACTGACAGATGCCATGTCTGTGTTCTCAATTCTCAAAGAGTCTGCGCGGCTCAGCAATCATCCCAACCCAAGGGGGAGCTAGACAGATTTTGACGCGATAATGAGAATCGAGTAGACATTTGAAAATAGATCATGCTGGCTCACAGTCACTAAATCAGGTCCGGTTCTCACTTCGACGCCAAGCCCTCTCAAACTGGTAGCCCTTGTCTTGGTATCCGCTTGGCTTGAGATGCTTTGCTACCGTTCACTGTACAGCATATTGAATGTTGAAGGGAATCGGTTCACCATTCTCATTGTGGACTGGATTTGGTCTAAGAAATGTCCTGACCATCGTAAGCCATGGTGTTTTTTTTGTGGTGATGATACTACGAGTGAATCTGACGATCAGGAACGAACTCATTTTATGGGGCATTGACAATGTTTAAGATTTTTGCGTGGGTCGCTCATCACGCAGTAAGCAGAGCAAACACATCATCATATGAAATCCTCCTTCCTCGGACACGAGAAACCAAAGGCTTTCCGTGGCCCGCCAAGAAGTCCTGCAGAGCTCAGGGATAAAATACACGTTTCAGAATCTGATCATGAGTGCCTAAACAAGTATCGACAACCTTGTGTTGGAGGGCCAGTCTATATCTTCTTTATCGCCAGTTCCTTACGTCAATCGCCGAGAAGATTTTGAACTATGATCATGCATTCCAAGGACGATTCGAATTTGTCGATCGGACAGGTGATCCCGCTTGTTAAACTGAAATGGTTCAAATCAGCTATTATTGAGTTTTCCGTGCGCCGAGTGAAATTATGATGATCATGATTATTCTGGATGAAACTACAGATGGGTCTTTTTTTTCCAGAAAAAAGTTCTTCCCCTTGATAATCACTCGATACTATCTGATGATCACACATGCACGCGTACAACACGCACACATGCAATTTTTGGATTCAAGGAGTCATATGACCAATAATGGGCTATTCTAATCGACGTCATCAATATGAAAGTGTTACCCCAATGTGTACTCTGCTCTTCTATCATTTGTTGCTGTTGTTGTAATGGCTCATGATACCACCGTCAAAACACGCTTCATAGGGATCATGATGAGAGGTATGATTGCTTTCAAATCTAAAGAGAGAACACCAACCGTCGCATGTATAGCACATAAGTCTTGAGTTGCCTCGCCCTTTATTTTACCCACCCACACGTATATTACACCCCGGAACGACCATATAAAGGATATCATCGCCGAGGACGTGAAGAAGAACAAACATTTTATATATGATAGCCAGAGGTATTCAGATTACAAACAACAAAAAAAGAAAGACGGGATATATATATATACGATTACCAGAATGGTATTTAGTCTGTCGTAAACAACCTCTTCAAAAACTCGCTCGCAGCATGTTTAACCGAATTATCCACATTTGAATTAGTAAGCAACTCCTGACCCAAAAGAGAGTCAAACTCTTTTTTTTTCAAACCAGCTGGAAACAAAAGTAACTCACAATAGCTCTATCTGCCTTTTGCTTGATATTAGCAGACTGTTTCGAATGTTCAAACTCTGCAGCTTCCCTCTCAAGTTTGATCCTCTCCATCTCTCTTCTCTGAAACATTTCCTTTTCTTCCCTTTCTTCTCTCCTTCTGAGATATTCTAGTTTCATCTTGCCTGTTTGCGTTTGTACCTGAAGAAATTGCATGTACGCCGAAAGCATATTCTGAGTGATGGAAATATTGACTACAGGAGAATCATTGGAGGACGATGACGAACTCATTGTCGTCGCCGTTGTCGAAGAAGAAGCAGACGATGCAGAAGAGGAGGATGAAGACGATGGAAGAGACGACAAAGAATTGGAAGTAGCAAGAGCATGAGAAACTGCCGCGCCCATACCATTTGGCGACGACGTTGAGACAGGGACCTGATGGTGGGTGCCTGACGAACCCGCAAGTGTACTTGAGTGAGTCATATTAGGAGTGCCTGCAAACAAATGGGGAGCACGCTGAGAAGTGGAAGGAGCATTATTTGTCATGCCTACACCGTTCAAAGCAGAGTGAATAGAAGACGGGCCGGTGGGAACGGTGGCAGGTGAAGGAGGTACCAGAGGATTGTCCCTCAACGTCTGTTGGGGACTGATATAAGTCAACTGAGGGGTAAATCCATGTATAGTGGGATCTGTCGCCGAGAAATCAACAGTAGTGGTAGTGGTGGTTGCAGTGGTGGTATTGGGGGTATTTGTAGGTGCTTGTTGCTGTTGTTGTTGCTGTTGCTGTTGTTGTGGCTGTGGTTGTGGTTGTTGCTGCTGTTGTGATTGCTGATCGTCGGCATCGGTATCATCGGGTGGGCCAGCCTGGTTGTTGCTGTTACTGCTAGTGTTGCGTGACTGGCTCGGTCGGGTAGTGGCTGGGTCACCGTGCCATCTGAGCCAAAGGGAGATTAGACGGACTAGGGCAGAGTAGAGGGAAAGATTACCGGCGATAAAACAAATCATACCAGCCCCTGCGGTGCCAGTGTTCGATGGTGCGGGCGGTGATGTTACCAACGTCAGAACCTTGCTTGCGAGCAGTGGCCAGGCGGCGCTCATATTCTCTGAGACGGTCGGTCTCTGAGAGTTGAGCAAGGGATGAGTTGGATGGATTGGATTGCTCAAAAGCATAAATCTGCTTGAAGAGATTGAAATTGCGCTCATAGCAACCTTTCAGGGCCTGGTAGGTCTTTTTACTGCCAAAAACGTGGACGGCGCACTGGGGGGGCGAGTCAGATTTAGAAAAGGGAAGAGAAGAAAACAGACCTCGCGAAGACAGGAGTTTTTTGTTGCACGGAGAGCATTCCAGTGGTCGTCGTTGGCGGGGCCCATGAGCCAGGTAAAGAGCTTTGACTTTTCATCATCAGTCCAGTGCTTTGCGCCCTGGGCAGTGGGGTCGAGGTCGTAGGAATCGTTGTCATCGTGGTCGCGGCGGCGCTTGAGCGGGGGGTGCAGGGGGTCCTGGAGCTTGCGCTTGTTGGGGGACGGGAGGGGAGCGAAGGGAGCGAGAGGAGAGTGGCCGGGGGGCGAGGTGGAGAGATGCCTGTAGTCGGGAGTTCTGTAAGCAAGAAGGGCGTGGTTGAGAGCCTGGGGAACGAGGTGAGCCGGGGCCAAACAACGGACAAACACTCACCGCATCGTCTCGTCGTTCGTGGAGCAGGCTGTACGCCATCGTCTCACTACAATCCTGCGTTAGCTCAGCCACCGCCGACGCAAACCAAACAACACACCTACGCCCGTCCATCTGGTTCACATTCACTCCAACCCAAACTGTATCCAACTAAATACAAACTTGCTGACTAACTCCCTCCACGCCACCCGGCCCTTCCGGTTCTTTCCCACGTCCATACGGCGTCCACTGCAGCTGCTCCGCCCGCAACATCCCCTGCCCCCGGTCTGTCCATCGCCGCATGAACTCCCGCGCCTCCGACCGGTCAAACCGCACCCGACGCCCCTTCCCAACCACTATCCCCTGCTGACTCAGCGTCGCGCTCACATCCTCCACCGTCATCGCCGTCCCTGCACTGATCTCTGTCCGCTCACGTCAGCACACAAGCCACCACGTGCAGATTCCCACTCACCCTCTAGCTCCGGCTGCTCCGGCCCGTCTGCTAGATATCGCATGATTGCCAATCGCCAGTAACTCTGGTACCCAAGGGCCCCCAGCCTCGATAGTGGCTTTTCAGGTGTCCCAGTCCTTTGCTCCACCTTGGACAACAGGTAGCCTGCCTCCCAGTCAGCAAATAGCCTGCCACCTCTGTCAGCACGCACTAAAGTCAATCAGCAGGTTCCCCCAACCCTGCCTCTGCCGCACTGGAAGTGTCATGATACAGCTCAGGTTGTATTCCTTCACACTTCGCTTTTCTTTGCTAAAGTATCCCACAAATCGCGCTCCTCTCTCGTCCACCTCTGTCATCACATAGAATAGAAACGGCTCCACGTCGTAAAACAGCGACTTGTGGTCCAGAAACATCTTGGATAGCAGACACAGATTTTGACAGTAGATCTGCCTGCCTTTCAGCCTCCTGTCTCCATACGCACACTATACTCACCTTGTTCTTCCGTCCGTCCACCTCAAATATAGAAATTACCCCGTCTCGGTAAATCTCGTCTCCAGGTGGATGCCTCACTTTGCACTTTAACCGGTGGCGTGTTCCTTGAAACCGGCTCTTCATATACTTCAAGCAAAATTCGCAAATCCACAACCGTCCATCCGGTATGCTCCCGTACTCCTCCGGAAACGGTGCGTCATACCACGTCTTGATGTCATACGGTCCAAACCGTATCGTCTTGATTCGAAGCGTCTCTGGATCATTCCGAGCCGTCGCTCGTCCTCCACTCGTCCAGGACCCAGGTGACATCGTTTCCACCTCGTGTTGTATTAGCTGAACTGTCGACAATCGCGTTGGTCTATATCCTCCTTCCCAATTCGTCATCGTGCTCGTCCCAGCTGCTGCCAATGCCACTTTCTTCTCTGCTTCAACCCGACTCCGTTCAAACATCTCCTTGTCCAGATTTGTCACTGTCGTCCTGCTTGTATCTCGGTCCGCCTCTGCCAATATCCCATCAAACATTCCGACACTCTCTTCCTGCTCGTCCCTTTCCTTTCCTTGTCTCGTCGTCATCGGCAGCCGCAGTCGCACTCGCGGAATGGCACCTGGCGAACTCGATGCTAATTTCCGCCCACGCTTACGTTTCCTCGGTTGTGGTGGTCCCCTCGGTGTGACCTCCATCTCTTCCTCTTCCTCTTCCTCAAGAGGGCGCTGTTTTCCTGCTCTTTTCCTGTCCGATCCACGTGGCCGCCCTCTGGTAGGACCAGGAGTTAGGGTGGCCGGGTCTCCGACCGGCACCTTTACCTCTACCTCCACTTCTTCCTCTTCCTCCTCCTCTTCCTCTAGAATCAACACCTTTTTCCTTGGTCTGCCTTTCGACCTGGGCGTCAGAGCTATTGGCGAGCCCTCACGTTGTTGTGGGTCTTCATCAACCACCATCTCAAGAGGGACGGGAACAATGATTTCTGCTTGTACCACATCCGTACATAGTGGACAATACCATTCGCCCTCTGGTAACTCGTGGATCGGAGGTATCATACAGTAACAATGCCACCCTGAGATAAAACTTGAAAACACAACTTTGAGAGAAAATGTCATGTGCTTACCGCGATCACACCGATCGCAGAAGAGAATCCTTGACTATGAGCATCCACAGATGAGGAGTTTGTTACGATGGGAGGCGAATCCACTCACATCATCGCCTTTTTCACCACAAAGTTCACAGTTTTTGCATTCAACACATTTCCACTGGTATGAAAGAATCATGTCGCCAATCTTGGACAGCTGCATGCAACTTGGATGGCCTGGTCATAGTTAGTGAATTGTTCTGTAAACGCGCGAAATGACATGTACCGCTCCGACCACATTCATGACAAGTAGCCATGGTCTCTGGTTCACCCAATTTGTTCTTTGTGTCTGTGCCTTTACAGTGACTGCATCTGCGCCGTTTTTTTCTCGGACCTTTGAGCAAATGTGGTGGTGGAGGTTGTTCGGCTATGATAGTAGACAAAAATGGAATCGTGTTCTGGGGTGCGAAAGGATCCCCTTCTGGGAGTCTGGAGTGAGACCAATCATTTTGGGGCTGTTGTTGCACAGGCTGGTAGTCTTGTTGTGGTTCTGGCTGTAGCACCTACACGAGGGATCGACACCGACACACCGATCTGAGCAGAAAATAAGAGCGCACCTGAACTAGAGGGCCATTGAGTGCGGGGTCGATGGGGATGTCGTCGTTTGTGGCAGCAGTTGTTGCAGGGGAGAGAACGGCCTCTGGATCGTCTGGAGTGAGAGTCGGAAAGGCAAGGCCGGGCATAGCGACGACCGTAGTTTGCTGCAGACGTTGTATGGCGGTGCTTGGCCGTCTGGCTCAGCTGGAACATGTGACCTGGCTCGGAGGCATGTGACCTGGCTCGAAGACATGTGACCTTGCAAACTGGGTTGCTCGGCCAAACAGAGGCACACAGGAGGGCATCTGGAGAGTCGAGGATGAATTTGGCCCAGCAACCACGATTCTCTCACTTCTCCTCTCATCCTTCATCACCAAGCTGCAGGCCATGTCGGCTGTAGTCCATCCCACTCTCCCTCCTCAGCCTGCCCCTCCGTATCCTCGTCAATCGCTCAATGTCCCCGTCAACGGCCAGGTCCAGGTTTCTACCAGCATGGCTGCAGTCGGCTCCAGCAACAAGCCCACGGCCTCCACTGGCATGCTCAAGCGCAAGCGCGCAACCAGATACTCAGTCCAGTTCTCAGAGGTCAAGGAATTCGACCAGGACGGTCGTCTTCGTGATGTCATCGTCATCGAGGATACTCCGCCCCCGCAGACAATCTCTCCAACCACAACCCACAATCCCAACTGTTCGAATTCTTATCAGCCCCCTCTCTTCTCTGCTCCCATACGCACACGTGCTCGTGCTGCTGCAGAAGCACAGGCTCTGTCTTCTGGCTCTTCCTCCATCATCGCTCCCCCCATCCCGAAGAAACGTAAGCGCGAGCCCCAGGAGGGGGTCCGTGCGCCTCCCCCTAAGAAGCCTGTGCGCAGCTCCCTCCATGTGCAGGCTTCTGCTCCCACCAAGCCCACCGTCGATCATAGAAACGGTGCTGTACAAGACGACGTGAGTTGTCCTGTTGCCATTGGCTTTCTCCTCTCCTCTTTCTTACCTTGCTTCAGCCATCTAAAACTAATTCATCTTGCGATGACAAAGAGGGACACTATATTATCGTTCCTGATGACTTAATATATCGTCGCTGTTAGTATTTTTTTCTCCTAATCACTCATCGATGGTTTACTAGTTTGATTTAGATCGCACTGTGCGCTTGCTTGGTCAGGGCACCTTTGGCAAGGTGGTTGAAGCCGTCGACACACAGAACAACCAAAGGGTCGCTATCAAGATAATCCGAGCGATACCCAAATATCGTGATGCCAGTCGGATAGAAATCCGTGTCCTCCAGAAACTCAAAGAGCGCGATCCTCTGAATCGAAAGTAAAAAAAATCTCACCCGATCTAACCCTAAGTGCTCATTTGTCATCCGCTAGCAAATGTATACACCTCCTGCATTGGTTTGATCATCGAAACCACATATGCCTCGTGTCCGAGCTCTTGGGAATGTGTGTGTACGACTTTCTCAAAGAAAACGAGTTTGCTCCGTTCCCCCGACATCACATCCAAGATTTTGCGAGACAGCTTCTGGGTAGTGTTGCTTGTACGTCTCTCTTTGCGATGTCAACTACTTTGATTGATCTACATCACATCCGCAGTCCTTCACGACCTACGTCTTATCCACACCGATCTGAAACCGGAAAATATCCTCCTAGTGCATAATGATTACAAAGTTGTTCACGTCTTGTCCTCTCATAAGGCAAGTGTACCCACATAGCACCATCTCCTCAAATGCTCATATGTTGTGTGTAGCGCAATGTCCCCAAATTAAAGCGTATCCTCCATTCCACTGATATTCGGCTAATAGACTTTGGTTCTGCGACGTTTGAGTCAGAATACCATTCCACGGTCGTATCAACGCGTCACTATCGTGCACCCGAGATCATTCTAGGTTCGTCGCATCTCGATCATGGCTTGTCAACTATTCATAGATTGAAACAGGTCTTGGCTGGTCATTCCCCTGCGACGCCTACTCCCTCGGGTGTATTCTTGTCGAATTCTACACTGGTGTTGCACTCTACCAAACTCATGACAACCTTGAACATCTTGCCATGATGGAAATGGTGATGGGCAGAATGCCTGAACGATTTGCGCACATGGGTCAACGGTCCAAACCTGAATTTTTCAGCAAAGAGGGGCAACTAGGTTGGCCTAAACCGAAAGCGACGAGACAGAGTAAGAGAGATGTGAGGAATACGCGTCCTCTGGAGGAGGTTGTTCCCCCGATAGATAACATCAATCGACAGTTTCTAGACCTGGTTAGGCGGTTGCTGGCTTTTGACCCAGCCCAGAGGATTACCGTTAGGGAGGCTTTGAATCATCCATACTTTGCGTTGACGATTCCGCAGGAGATATGAAGTTCTGTTGTGGTCGTGTCTCTTCTATTTGATGTATCGGTTTGGTTTGGTTTCTGTTTTTTTGGGTTCGCTCTTGGAGCAAGTGCTTCATTCATTCATTCCTCCTTCGATCTTTTTTTTATTGCCCACGCTACTACCTTCGTCACTCTTCGCGTCATACTCATCTTTTGTATGTTTTCTTCTCCCATCTGCAATGTCCTGCAATGTCCTGCTATGTCTCCTCGCTGCTTTCTAATTCAGCGATGATGATAGTCCGATCGCTGTCATGTGCGTTTCCTCTCATCCATTGCCCCACTCGGCTCAATCGACACGTGGTCACATTCCTTTTTTTTCACACCCCAAAAACATCGCTTCGTTTATCTCGGTGTAACTCCAAGCTTCCCTGTCTATCTACCGACGTTTTCCGCAACATTGTCCGACGTCATCTGATCTCTCCCCATTACCACGCAGAAGGAATAGCTGCTGAATCGTATGTTGTTTTTATTAGTTGGTTCTGTGTAAGTAATCACGTACGCTCACAAGGCTTTTTTGTTTCGTTCAAAGATAACGCAAAGTTGTGTACACGTTCTCTTCTCTCCCTCTTTTATACTGCCATGTCTAGTCCATCTTTTTGTCTTGTCTTATAAATGTGTATGATCTGAAAAAACCAACCACTTTTCTTCCCCGCTCTGTCTTGTTTTTTTTCTTTTAGTCATACCAATTCTCCGTAGTATAACAACCTCATTCATTCTTGTTTTGAATTTTTTGTTGTTGTTTAGGGCAATAGCTGTCAGATGGAAATATCTCTTTTCTCACAACTTTTTTTAATCCCTTTTGTCCTGGTCAAGGAAGGGAGAGACCGAGTTTGAATATGAATGTGATTGAATATGGGTAGGCAGTTACTTTTTTTCTCAAGGATGTAAAGAATGACCGTTTGTTCGTCGTTTATGCGTCTGTTCACTAGTTTAGTTTGCGTTGACCGGACAGAATAGATAAGTCTAGTTTAGTTTTTTCTATGTTCTATTGTTCGCTTCCGGGTAAGGAAGAGAGGGAGGGCAAGGGGTTTTTCAAGGAACAGCAGACAAGACAAACGAGCAACGGAACGGGAAAGAATCATGAGTGGCCTAGTTTGGCGGTCTTGATCATCATCTGTTCGAGCGGGATTTTTTTTCTTTTTGGTATAAGATTTGAACCTCCTTTTTTCGGGGGATGTGAATTGACATTGTATGTCAGATAAAAAAAGACCAATTCCACTTTAGGTTAAACCCTTCAACGCTTTTGGATCGTCAAAAAAAAAACATCTCAAGGTCCAACGCGATTGCGCGCAGTCGTGGTTTTCCTCTTTTTTCAATTCTGTTTTCTCAATAAATAGACATGGACATGGGTCGGGATCGTATCGACTTTGAGTCCAACTCGAAACGATTTTGACATGTTTGTTTTTCTATTCGGGATTAACTGATAGTCATAAGGCCTGACTGAATCATCCGATAATAATAATAATCTCTCATCGTTCCACGTAGTTGATCCCCTTTCGCCTCACCCAGCTTATTAATGGAGTGGAGCTTTTGGACGTCGCTTGGATGGTGATCTTACATACAACTTAGTCGTGTTTGGAGCCGTAAACTGGGGATGATGTAGTCAATTTTTTTTCTACAGCGGGCAAGCAAACATGAGGCCAGGGGATTGATATCACATCTCCAACTGCGTACACATCATACAGGTTGCAACACTTCAGCACAAGAGAACGACAAACTGTCCTTGTCGCACTGTCTTTTCGAACTCGGGACCACAATGGGTGGCCGCCGGAACGAACCGAATGGGTCTAGAATTCATTATGTCAGGAACGAACGAACGAACGAGGTTCGGTTCACTTGCTGCCTCCTGAAGGCAGTTGAGGTACAAAGGAAATGCTGAATTAAATTATGCGAATAAATCAAACATTCAAATACCCAAGAAAAATAGAGCAAGCAGCAAGAAGCAGATACTAGCA
>Ga0153949_1000871_pt1 | contig 10855 bp, 16 predicted proteins | sample TSNJ033MetaG_FD_104705 | JGI IMG/M metagenome (GOLD analysis project Ga0153949, IMG submission 104705) | Attine ant fungus gardens microbial communities from New Jersey, USA - TSNJ033 MetaG | ecosystem: Host-associated > Fungi > Mycelium > Unclassified | place: USA: New Jersey, Wharton State... | reverse complement strand
ATCGACGCCCCAACTCAACATGTACCTGGCAGTGATGATTACCTCGATTTTACATCGCTTCGCACCATTCATGCTGCATATCTGGACAGGCTTTTGCATGGCTGTCTCTTGAACAACTCATCAATGATGTCAATCGTCCACTCCATCTTGGAGTCGTGTGAACAGTTTGTGGCTCAGGTCGAAAGATGGGGTGGGGATGTTCTTCCTGCTCTTTTATTCGAGGGTAGTTTGGGGAGCGGAAGTGACCAAGTCGGGGTATTGGTCCAGGAGCGATGGCAGGTTGTATCAAAATTGAACAAGGTACAGAACAGTTTCTTTTCTCCAATGCTATTCTTATTTTACCTCTAGACCCTGCACCACCATCTGGTGTCGTTTTACGAACAACTCACAGTATCAACTTCTCAGAAACCCTTTTCGGTGGGAGTAGATACATCCAAATCGATTCTGATGAATGCAAGCATCGCCAGTCAAACGCTTGCTCAGGGTCCGCCCAAGAATGTCGCAAATGCAGAGGCAGAAGCTCGAAGGCACATTGAAAGGTTGTTGTTGAGGCTGGATTTCAATGGAGGATTCTCTACACCAAAAACAGTCCCCATTCGTGAAGGAGACGAAGAAATTCTTGTAGAGGGAGGAATAGTGTAGCTGTACGATAAGATAAGATACATCGACACCGCCACTGCGATGAGCCAGCGCGAAATTTCGGCTGTTCTCGGCGTCTAGTGCGAGCACGACTTGTCCCACAGTTTTTATTAGCCCGTTCACACGACGCGTAGAGGCTGACACGCGAGAAGTGATTATTGGTGAGAATGAACGCGTGGATGTGGACAACGAACACCCTAAGAGTGATACCAAAGGTAAAATACATATTCGTCGTTCGCACCCTCTTTTTTTTTTTTATTATCGATGATGCGATTTTAATCAGGGGCCGATAACAAGTATGGCTGTCCGACCAAACAATGTTTTCATATCTCGTCTCCATCAGCAGATCCGTCTCCTTTCTTCTCCTTTTACTACCATGACTTCCCGTCAGTATCCTTTCCTTTCCTCGTTCTCTTTCTCTGCGATCGACTTTGTCTCATCTATTTTCATGTAGAGTACACCTCCCGCCTCATCGGCGCTCCTAACACGCTCGGTAATTATTGATTTTCTTAAAAGAAAAACCTGCCGCCGCCTCTCTCGACTGACAACGGAGAATACAGAACATCGTGTTTTCATCGAACAAAACGGATCGGTCGTTTCCCCCTGGCACGATATCCCCCTTTTCGCTGATCAGCCTAATGGGATTTTCAACATGATCGTTGAAGTTCCTCGTTGGACCAATGCCAAGCTCGAAGTTTCGAAAGAAGAGTCGTTCAACCCTATCAGACAGGATATCAAGAAAGGTCGTTTGCGCTATGTCAGGAACTGTTTCCCTCATCATGGTTACATATGGAACTATGGTGCTTTCCCTCAGGTAGAGTGGTTAACCCCATTTCCAGAATCTTTCACCCACACCCACACGCGCGTCCGCGCACGCGCACGCATTTACACAGACATGGGAAGATCCCACCCAATCTCACGTCGAGACCAAAGCCAAAGGCGACAACGACCCGCTCGACGTCTGCGAGATCGGCGAACAGATCGGCTACGTAGGTCAAGTCAAACAAGTCAAAGTACTCGGTATCATGGCTCTCCTCGATGAAGGCGAAACGGATTGGAAAGTTCTCGTCGTGGACGTGACCGATCCGCTCGCTTCTAAACTCAACGATGTAGAAGATGTGGAGAGGCATTTGCCTGGTTTGATTCGTGCGACTAATGAATGGTTCAGGTACCAAGCAAAAAAAAAAAAACATTAGTTGAGAGAGAGATGTTGACGGTGGTTTTAATTTAGGATTTACAAGATTCCGGATGGAAAACCAGAGAATACGTTTGCGTTCTCTGGTGAAGCCAAGAACAAAAAATATGCTACCGAGATTATTCATGAATGCCACGAAGCATGGCGTCGGTTGATCACGGGTGAGACGCCTAAACAGACTCCTTCCTACGATCTCTCCATGTAAGTCTCCCCACGCACACACCACTTTTTTAAAAATTTTTATCTCTGCCATTTTTTTTCTAGTCGCAACATTACCATTGCCAACTCTCCTGGATTTGTCAGGAGGGACGACCCCAGTTATACCAGCTTACCTGCTGATTCTAGGAAACCCCCTGTGCCTGTCGATCCTTCTGGTGAGCCAGATTTCTTTCTTTAAAAAACAATCTTCCTGTCGTCTCATATGAACCACCCAGTCTCGAAATGGTTCTATATCTCTTCCGCTCAAGTTTAGTGACTTCTAAATTCAGCCATCGCAAAAATATATATATTATTTTGTTCGCCCAGGGAGCGTGATTGATGAACTGTTACATTTCAAATATGAAATTATACTATATCATTGCAAAGCAGAAAGCAAAAAAAAAAGATGTTGAAAATGCGCATCTTAATGAGATCTTTCATCCCACTCCGGTGAGAGTGGAGGATATCGACAATATTGGTCAGAGATAGACGCGACAGTCCATGTACCTATCAAAAGTAGACACTTGAACCTCCATCAAAGGGGAAGGAAGAAAAAAAAACGAACCTTCCAATGCGGAGAAGACGGAGTAATCAGTGGTTGGAACTCGGGAAACAGTGTGCGTTTCTAGGACTTTGCCCGGTTTGCCTCCTTTCTTGAGCGTCAACTCCGAACGCTGGTACGTGAAAGCAAAAGGAGGCTGTCCAACGAGATTGAACACAATTTCAGCTTGGTCACCTACAAGAGAGAGAGAGAGAGAGAGAAGCATGAGAGAGATACACAACCACCCATGAGATCATGACAACAAACCTTCATGAATATCTTGAATCATACGCTTTCCTTGACCGACTTTGGCTGAAGGTAAGGGATGGATCATGTACCGAATATCCGTCGCCGCCGCCTTGCACGACTTTTGTTGATGGGAAATGGAAGTAATGATAAGTTCTCCAGGTTGGAGTTGAGGCAACGAAAACGGTGAAGTCTTGACTTCCTGAGAATACTTTCGGCTACCTATACGATACCTATTCTCAAACGGGTTAATAGAGTTCCCACCGATTATTAAAGTAACATACCCAACGGTCCAAGGAGGTATACCTTCGAGCTGGAACTGCACCGTATCACCAGCACAGATATCAGATCTCTTGTCAAAGGGAATAATCGCCGCTGTCTCAGCGACATCGACCCATATCGTGTTGAGCATAGAATTGAACACCGACTGTGCACAATTGGAAGAATCCACAACAGATTCAATCGTCACAAGGTATGAACCGATGGATTTAAAGCGGTACGGTGGTATAGAAAGTCGCCAAATATGTTTATGAACTTTGATTACTTCGGTCACAACCTCACTAGCAGCGATATCTTTGATGCTAAGCGTGAGCGTGAACGGTGGCGTACCCTCAAAAATGATGATACCATCACTTGAAGAGGGATCTAGAGGCGTAAAGGTATCGTTTTGACAGTAGGTTATCCTATTGCGGTTCTTAAACCAGACGGAGGGCCGTCGCATAACTTCCTGTTCAAAGACCAATCGTTGAGAACGAGGAATGATACCCGTCTCGGGCTGCTTGAGAGGATAGGCAGAATCGCCCATCCGTTTCACTTCATAGTATATACGTCCAATTGTGGAAGTCTGAAGTTGAAACCTTGTGCGCGATTGTATGCTATTGAATGTAGGCTGGTCAATAAGCTTCGTGCCTCCAGCTTCGCTGTCTTGAGCAATGTTGTATATGATTTGGAAAGGTGGACGGCCAGTCAAGTCAAGGTCAACGTGGTCACTGGCACCCTCGCAAATTGGCGGAAGAATGTGAGAACGATTACTAGGATGGTAATGGGCAATAGTTGACGATGACAACTTGGCAGAAGGACGAGGTATCCAATCGACATGATAGGTCACCTGCCCAGAAATAACAGATCCTGGACAGAGAGCGTCGTCGATACCAATGATTTCGTATGTCCCTTGGTCAGTCACTCTCAAGTTATCATTCGCGGAATAGAGTGTTGCCCTGAAGATCTTCTCCTCGCGACCCTTTAAGCGGTATCTCAAACGCCAGGGCTGAAGAACGTATGAGAGAAAGTAGTAGAATAATGAGCTCAAAACTACGCACCCCATCTCCCGTAAGCCGCAGAGGAAGGCTAGCCTTTTCACCTTCTGTGATGGTGACGTGACGTTGCTCGACTTTTCCGTAGAATTGAGCAGTAGGCTGTTGCCACCAAGTTAAGCGATTGAGTTACCAGCAAACGTGAGATCATACCCATGTTCGTTTGACGTAAACAGCGATACCCGAAACGCTGACTGGCCGTTTGCAATAACTATCTTCAGCACTGACTGTAAAGAAAAATGGGCATTATTTTCTCATAATTTTTGAGTAAAGGCACATACCTAAATTGATTTCGAAAGTGCCACTGGTCTTTTGAAGGTCCTCAGGGATGGGTATCTGAACACGGTGTCGAGAGTCTTGAACGCCAGAAACACGGAAACTGTCTGAGCCCTTGGGCCCGATAATCTGAAATTCAACATTCCACGGTCCGGTTCCCTGAGATCAACCCCTGAGTATTGCATATGTAAGTATGGATGGATGATGTGCTTACTTTGAGCTCAAGATCAACAGGAACGGTATCTCCTGCACAACTGCTTATAGTCTTCTTTGACGCAGACCCTGCAAATTCAACCGAGACAAGTGGATGGACAACTTGATCGATAATAGGTCCATCCAGTTTGACCTTGGCATAGTTCGAGTCACTCATCGAAACGAAGGTAAAGATGTAATGACCACTTTTGTCGGGTTGCATTGCCAACTCTCCGCGCGAGTGAGAGAAAACCATGGAGCGCTCCAGGGGTGGCTGGTCATCGCGCTGTTCTGTGTAGTAGACACGGAATGGCGCTTGCCCGTGAAGAACTAAAGACGCGGATACACCGGTGTCTCCAGAACTGAGATACATGAATGATGGCACAACTCTAGGGTTAACACACTCACCATTCGTGAATTCGTTTCCATTCAATGTGGGCAGAAGGTTTCGGCTGTTCAACAACTGGACATACATCAGGGGCAAGTACGTCTCCGTGACAATACTGTAGTATAGTAAGTTCAAGAGAACCAATATATGCCTGGGATGCGTACCTTCCCCTTTATGCCAGTAATGATGTACTCTCCAGGAGCATTTGCTCTAATTGTAAGGTTTTTCTTCTCACCTGGAGTTTTCAGGACCTCCTTCCAAGGCTTTAGATTTGAGTACATGTTCGATCCACCAATCGACTCCTGGGGCGGCTTATAACGGATAGCAACCTCCCAAGGTGCATCAAACTTGTCCAGATCCTTTGTCGTAAGCTCCAAGTCAGAATATGACCCGATAAGTAAGGGTTTGGGATTCTGAAGATTGCAGCTCTTGAAAGAAACCACGGGGCGACCTAGAACTACGAAGGATCTAGTCGTCTTGGTTTTGCTGACTACATCAAGTCTCCCAGCAGCTGGATCAGCACCAACGGACACCGAGTTACCCTGACCATCAACAATCTCTTCAAGTGCATACAAGTGCGTTCCGGGCTCATTGAGGGAAATCGAAAGAGGTATCTCGACAGTTTGAGGTTCGAAATTCCTCCTCGCCAATTGCAACCCTTTGTGATCCTCTTTTGATAGACTCAAGCGATAATCCCCTTCAATGCCCTCTACCAGATATTGATCTCTCTTTCCGTTGATAGTCTTCAGCCAACGCAGACTGAGTGGGGGGGTTCCCGTGACGCTAATCAAGAGATCCAGATTGTTATCTTGACCTGAACACCAGACGGAATCCCTATCCGTTTGTTTTCTCGCATCCACGAATGCCACCTGAGGGCAAGGGACAACTACCACCTCCGAGGGCTGGATTACGCGTGCCTCATTGTGGGCTATGTCCCAGACCTGCTCAAGTCGAAAAATCCCGGGCTTTAAGATACGAATGTAAACAAGAGATTGAGACTTCTGCAATGTTGGAAGGCCCGTTTTTCGGCTAATTTCGTCGTCATCATCATCATCATATTCATCATCATTATCTTTTTCTTCTTCTTTAGAATGTGCCTGAGGCGAAAGAACAGACGTCAGCTGCAAAAAGTCCTGTAGATTTTGTTCAAGATCTTTGGCAGTGACATTGACGAAGTCCTTGTCTGTAGGTGAGTTTAGAGGGCTGACAGAGTATTTGAGACCAGCAATATTAGTATTGTTCAGAAGCACTGGGAGAAGCATGTAGCTTGACAAGTGGGAGAGACAATACTTTTCGGCATCGGGATTTAAGTGCGCAGTGCTTATCGGTGACATACGAACTGTGTGTTGACCAAGGAGATGTTGCTCTTGATCATCGCTAGAGCTCTGAATAAGTCCAAAGCTAAAAAGAGCGGGGACATTGACGAAGGAGAAGTATTTTGAGTTGGAAGCGATTTCGAGTGTCCCTAAATGATATAAGCCAAAGTAGACACAAATAAATGATAAGGAATTATACCCGACGGTCCACTCTGCGAGGTTCTGAAACTCTTGGAAAAGCCCACGTTGAGACTGATGCCACCGAACATGAGACCGTCGATAAATATGGAAGAAAAGAGAAGAAGAGCAATTGTTGCTTTGCTGCAGGTCAGGCGTGGAATGTGCAACAGGGAGAGGGCACCAATGAGAAGGCAGTCGACAATTATCCACTTCCGACAAAACGATGGTCGATTGTCACTCCAGCTTAGCAACCAGATAAGGTCAAATAATTTGATACTCTAAGTCTCGCATCGGTGGTGAGTGGCAGGCTAGAGTAAAAACAATACACACCTGACATAGTGCCCCGAGGCTGAGATAATAAAGTCGTTGTGAAGGGAAATCAAGGTAGACTTCAGGTATCAGTGGCTCGTCTTTATGCTCCGGAGGGTCCTGCTTAAAGGCAGATGATAACATTCTGGTGATGTTTTGAGCAAAACCAAAAGAGCTGGACCAGGCGCTCTGAGTTACACGGTAAGACGCGCTAAGCTTTCGGCGTGATGCAAATTGGTCACGTGGTATTTTCTGCAATTAAGTGACATTTGTGCGATACTTTACAGACCGAAACGAAGGGTCCTCTCATGATTTCTGGCTAATTCTTGGATCTATGCCAGATCTGACGCCGACATAGGCCAACTATTGATGGCTTATTTTGAGGGGGACGAACACCGTTTCGCCCCATTCATTAATGGTAAATTCCATCACTAAACTGCTCATATGCTGCTCATATCCGTTTCCAACAATGCCCTTTAAGTATTCCACATGATTGTCGTAACGTTGACCGAGTGCCCCCACCTTGCCTGTCTAATGAAAAGCCCCTTCTTGACACACCCACCGCCGAATCAATCAAGATTGATATGGCCAATAGCTCAATTTTCTAATCATGTAGTGATGCCCTATAGTCAATGTCTACAAGTTCAACAGCTGAGGAAGCATTCACGCTTAGGTAATCAATATTCTGATCTCAAAACATCCATGTGAGCGCTCACAAATAAAACAAACTGCTTCCAAAATCCATAAGTGGAAGAGGGTATCAACACCATTGATAGAAGCATATTCCTCCACCTGACTTCGATTCTTCTTCTGACTTTTCCTTTGGAGATCATCCAACGATTGAAGTACCTTACGCAACATGATGGATACATCCCTTCCTCCCCTTCCAGAAATCACTGATCAGGACTTGGTTCTATCTGTCTTCGTGTATCACGAGGATATGCTCGGATCATCGGAAACCGAACAGTTCAACGAGGCAGGGCGGTTGGCTCAGCTTGGTAAACGGGTCATCGATCAAGCGATTACTTTCCACTATTTTAAGAAGAGAAACCCCGTTCTCTCTGCGGAACAAATCGATGTAAAGATTTCCAACTTTTTCATTGTATACATCTAATTGAACTTTGCTTGCCTTTAAAGAGTTTGAGAGATGTCAACACTCCCGATTACCCTATTCTTTTGGTCCAGTACGGTCTTAAAAACAAGATTCGATGCCCGGCTCAGGATGCTGCATACATAGACACACAGGAGGTACATCCCCCAAAAAATCTACTCTAATAGTACTGACAAGTCCACAGGGTGCGTTTTATTTCTTCTGCAAGTATATGGGGGCTGCTTTCCTCTTGCATGGGATGGCCAGTATTCAAGAATGGGTCTCGCAAGTGATTGAACCAGGGTCTGAGGCGCCCCGGGTACCAGTCGGTCAACCTCAAAACCGACCACAAGCGAGATTACACTCGGTGGGACAGCAACCCCCACCTCCGCCAACCGCCCCACCTCCCCAGCCGCCTCCTCCTTCGTACTACTCTTCAGGCCAACAACCATTGTCGCTGCCATCAACTCAAACCACTCACCAAGTCTTAGCTCAGTTTAACATGACAGCTCACCAGCGGGGCTATTCAGTGACTTACCCTGCCCGTAGCGAGGGCGCTCATCACAATCCTATATGGCATGTTAAATGTTGTTGTAAGCTGCAACCTTTTCTCCTTGTTGGCTACTCACAAGACGTTCAGTAAATGGGGAACCCCGTGGTGAAGGGACAGGCAAGAACCAGAAACAGGCAAAAGAAGCAGCAGCTCGCCAGGCATGGAGTTCAATGGGATGGGGACAAGGTAAATTATCACATTGATAACCCATTCATTGGTCACTAAGCCTTGTCTATAATTCAAGATTCTTAATATAAAGAGACTCGTTATCACTTGAAATTCGTTTAAATGCATTTAGATCGGTCTCTGCGGACGAATCGATGGCAGATTCGGAAGTTACCATCATCTATGTAGATATCTAGATACCTTGACTGTACATCACGAGCTCAAATACCAAAACACGAAATAAGCACCAATTAAGCCCAGAAACACTCTGAGCTGAGGATCGAGATTTGATATTCCCGCTCTCGCCCGATCAACACCATCTGAAGTGCCCCTTGCTGGAGTTGGATCACCATTAAGGGTCCGCCCCGTACCAGAAAACGCTGAATTAGAGGAGCTAGCATGTTTCCGAAGCATGCTCTCGACGGCACTGAAAATAAGAAAATGAGATTGTAGTGGGTGAGAAGAACCTGAATTAGCACCTTACTTTTTATCGGCACCTTTCACTTGATCCACCTTTGTACTACCTTTGATAAAAACGAATGTAGGCCTATATTACAGTGAGAAGGCATTGGAAGTGAACATTGAAGGTGTTCACATGGCAGATATAGAGTATCGAGCCGCAACATCGCGTGCAGCATCCACGTCACATTTGAGGAAGTTCACATTGGTGTATTTCTTAGAGAGTGCCTCAAATGCAGGGGCAATCATATGACAGGGACCACACCTAAAGTACATAAGTACATCTGAATGTTCTAAGTCCTGAGTGATCAGACCATGTAGCATGGAAGTCAATGACCTATCAAACTCGTTGATTCGAGCATTCGCGGAAGGCACCAAGAGTCACATACACTGAGTTTCTCCTTTGAACTGGACAAAATCTTGTCTAATTGTGAGGTCGATTGGATATGAGTGATAGACATCGTATACAAACAATGTGCACTCGGCTGCCACGTAGTACCTTGGCACGTGTTGATGAAGAATTCTGTTGCTTGATTCGCATCCAGGGTATGACATCACTGATCCAAAGGAGCAGATACAGTCAAACCTCTGACAAGGCATACCCCTCGGTCATGGTCAAAGTTGGTCAAAAGTATGCCTTATTAGAAAGTATGCTTTGATAGAAATTCACCTTTTTTCAGCTGGAAATTGACCAAAAACAGGTTTATTTATGAGCCTACTACAGTATTTCTAGTAAATTAAGCCTTCCAACATGTTCTGCTCACCACCAACATTCACACCCAACTTAGAACAACTCTAGCCAACCCCTCAAAGCTTGGGTGTAGTCAGCAGTATACTGCTATGTATATCATCCACTGCATTGTCATAAGTCGCCTTGACTATGACAATGAGCTATAAATAGAATGGGTATGGACTAGAGTTGAACCAGTAGCAGATGGACAGCTTGTAGTTTAAACAAGAACAAATACTGTACTTGTATATATAGTAGACTGCAATTAGACAAGAACCCTATCAAGTTCTCTTCTAACCCTAAAGTATTATCTTGAGTTCACCCCTAACTTGAGATTCTTGAGTTAGTCACTGACAGAAGAACTCGATTCCATACTCCAGACACTGTTCACTTTGAACCCTACTTAAACTTTATTCTTTTATCATCTTTGATTGGTGATCAGCTTAATCACTGATTCTCTTGGATAGTAAGCCCTAGCTGTAAAGGGGACTTGGTAGTCAGTTAGGGACTTGTTATCAATGAACAGTGAATGTCCTTAGTGATCACCCTAGGTGGATGTTCAAGAAGAACTCGATAGAGTTCTTCCTTGGATTGGACTACTACTTATACTACTTTTACAGTGGCTGTACTGCTACTAGTCTATGATCACATATTCTTCCAGAATGTTCTACAACCTTGTGACCTTATCACATGACTTGGCTTCCTAAGTTCCCCTACTATTTATATCTCAACCCCATTATACACCTTGAGGTTTTGGACTAAGTGTTCAAATGCACAGAAGACTTTTTCCTGCTCAGGGCTCCCATAACAGGACTGCTAGTAGAAACTCAGTACCAAACCCAGGTATTGTATTCAAGACCTGACCTAGCAATTGGGTGGTGCTCAGTAGATTACTTGTACACTTTTACTTTATCAACCTTGTACTAGGGGGTCTATTGTGATCCATAACAAGAGGAATAGCAGCACATCCATAAGAAGCTGCTTAGAGTAGGGATCCTCTTCTTAGAGGTGATAGTATAACCCTAGTACTAGGGCAGTAGTCAGTAAGGTAGTAGAAGTCTGGTT
>Ga0153949_1000857_pt1 | contig 10923 bp, 10 predicted proteins | sample TSNJ033MetaG_FD_104705 | JGI IMG/M metagenome (GOLD analysis project Ga0153949, IMG submission 104705) | Attine ant fungus gardens microbial communities from New Jersey, USA - TSNJ033 MetaG | ecosystem: Host-associated > Fungi > Mycelium > Unclassified | place: USA: New Jersey, Wharton State... | reverse complement strand
CATTTTCTCTTTGCCTACCCGAAAGTCCATTCCGCCAGCAAATCCGTGGAAAGTGAAAGCATATTCATCACCGCAGCTGCTTCCATGGTAACCGCAGGGTGCCAGTACTTTTTGAATCGCCTTAGCTTTATCAGCCGGGCTTCCGTCAATCCGGCATGCTCTTATGGCTCTTTGGAAATCATTGTACCTGTAGCTTATCCAGCGGCGGATAAACCATGTCACGCTGAACTCATCCTTCTGTTCAGACTCTGGCTCCGGCGCCGGAGGTTCAGGCTCACCCTCCCATGGTTCGTCAAGCCAACCGCATCGACCATTGCAGGGTTCTCCGCACTGCCCACAGCACTGTACTCCGTCGCTCCCGCAGCAGGAACACGTCCCATACCTGCTTTTGCCGGTTATGCAGCCTCTCTGGAATGGTTCCTGTTCTTCCTGCTCAGGTTCCCTGGGAATCCACTTATCTCCCATGATACAGTAATCTTCTGGCGTATCCGAATATGTACAGCTACCGGCCACATCATATCCGCAGGTATCGCACGGAAATCCCTCCTGCTCCGGCAGTTGCGATTCGCAACTTTTTTCCTTACCGGCTTTCTTGATTTCCCGGGCCGCCTTGACTTCCGTGTCCGGGGTAACCAGCTCCCGCTGCTCCGGAGTCATGGCCACCATCTCGATCAGCAGACTCAGGGAATAATCCTGATACTGTTCCGCCAGCACCGGCTGACCGTTCTCCACAATCCCGAACTGGCTGGCCACGTTGATGCACCGGCTGGCCCAGCTCTTGTCCTTGCCGATCTCACCGGCCATGAATGTATCAAAATCGGCATAACCGTCCTCCTGATACAACCGGTTGTCCCGAATCTCTTTCAGGTAGTGGCCGATGTAGATAAAATTCTGCCTGGTATCTTTGATGCAGACCCTGATCACGTTCTTGGCCGTGCTATATGCTTCACTGCATTTTATTTCATCCATGTTTCTGCCTCCTCTCGTTTAAGTTGCAGATTTTTTCACTTTCTCAATCCTTGCCTTTAATGCTGTCAGTAACGAATCCTGGGTGCTTTGTTTGTCCTCCAGGGCGGCCATAACATCCTCATCCGCTCCTCCGGTCACCACCAGATGATGGATGATCACATTTTTCGTCTGGCCCTGCCGGTGCAGCCGGGCATTGGCCTGCTGATACAGCTCCAGGGACCAGTTATGCCCAAACCAGATAATGATATTTCCGCCAGCCTGCAGATTAAGTCCATAAGCCGCACTGCCCGGATGGGCTAACATCACATCGATTTTCCCCTCGTTCCACTCAGTGATGCTGGACGGGGATTTCAGATCCTCGACCCGGAATCCTGATCTGGAAAGACATTTCCTGATACGTTCCCGGTCGTGCTGGAAGTTATAGAACACCAGGACAGGATTGCCCTGGGCTGTTTCCACGATTTCCCTGAATGCCTCGATCTTGGCACCGTGGACCTCTACAACCTGCCGGTCCCCATCGTAGACCGCTCCATTACAGAACTGCAGAAGCTTATTGGTCAGGACGGCTGCGGATCCTGCATCGATGGTGTTCTCATCCACCTCCAGCAGCATCTCTTTTTCAAATTTCTCATAAGCCTTTTGGTCTTTATCATCCAGCTTCACATAAACCACATTGTCGATACGTTCCGGAAGCTGCAGGTAATCCCTGGCCGACAGGCTGATACAGATATCTTTAATCCGGTCCCGGATCTGCTCCTCTGCTCCCGGCAGCGGGGCATAGGAGAAAATGGTATCCCGGTTCCTGGATGCCGGCGAGAAATACTTCTCACGGTACACCCCGATCCTGCGCTCCAGACGCTGCCCCTGATCAAGAAGGTACAGCTGCGCCCATAAATCCAGTAATCCATTAGGGGCCGGAGTCCCGGTAAGCCCGTATATCCGTCCGATGTGGTTCCGTACCAGCGCCAGGCTTTTAAACCGCTTCGCCTGATGGCTCTTGAAACTCGACAGCTCATCTACCACAACCATGTCAAAGGGCCAGTCATTCCGGTAATAATCCACCAGCCAGGAAACACTGTCCCGGCTGATCACATACACATCCCCGGGAGAATTAAGCGCCCGGATCCGCTTCGGTGCGCTGCCAAGAACCGGCACAATGCGCAGCAGTTTAAGGTGATCCCATTTACCCGCTTCTCTCGTCCAGGTGTCCTCCGCCACTTTCTTCGGGGCGATGACCAGGACCTTATGTACCGCAAACCGGTTATATCTCAAATCGTTGATGGCAGTCAGGGTTATGACCGTCTTCCCTAACCCCATGTCCAGGAACAGCCCCAGAGCCGGGTCCGTGATCATCCGGTTAATGCAGTACCGCTGGTAATCATGCGGGACGAACTTCATAAGGTGCCTCCTGCTTCCAGGATGCCCATAATCTCTTTCAGATGTTCACCCGCTGCGCCCCGGTTGATAGCAAAGATAACCGCCGGAATCATCTCCGGAGAATCCAGCACCGTCACGAAGCATCCCAGCTCCCGCAGTTCCCGGATCCGGTGTGCCTGCAACGGTGTGGGCTTCTTCCCTTTCTGCTTCAGTTCCACGAATCCCATCTTTCCACCGGGCAGAACCACCAGCCGGTCCGGAACCCCGTCATGGCCCGGGGACTGAAACTTGTAAGCCCTGCCGCCTTCGGCCTTTACTGCCTTCCTGAATTTTTCTTCTAACTCCTTTTCTAACATAATCCGCCTCCTAAAAAATCCGGTGAAACATTCCTCGCGCGCGCGTATATGTATATATTGCGTACAGGGGTACGTGGGGTACATATTCCCTTATTACCCTTTATTTTATATTTATATATAGAAAGAATGTTACCTTTGTTACCTCACCTCTAAACCCTTGTGGAATCTAGCTTTTTAGGGTAACATTAGAATGTTGTCGCATGTTGTCTTTGTTACCCCTCTCACCGGGAGAATGTTACCTTTGTTTCGGAATGTTACCCCTTCTGCTATAGAATGTTACCCCCATATAGCAATCTGTCCAGGTTCGTTTCATTCCGGATGTATCCCCGCTGTGCCCCGTAATAACTTCCGAACTTCAATGCTCCCGAGGCTCTTTGCCATTCCTCCAATCCTGTGAGAATGGAATTGATCTCGCCGGCATCTGATTTCTTCATGAACTTTAAATCCCCGCCAAAGCATTCACACCAGATTTCTGCGGCGCATATCCGGTCCCGGTGTACCAGGGTCAATTCATCTGCTTCCCTGAAACCAAAGTTCAGGAAATCCCGCCGTGCGTTTAAATCCCGCTTATTCCAGTCAAACGGTACCAGTCTCTCAAGGAACTCCCTCACGATCCCCTCTTTCGGATTACTTTCCTTATGCTCATCCTGCTGTCTGACCGCCTCATCCGCTACGGTACCTGCCAGATACAGCGGTTCTCCGCATTTCCAACGTACCACGGCCTCCGCCCAAATCTGATCCACCTCTTCGGGTAACTGCTGGAATACATTTTTAGTCACCGCGCACACTCCCAGATCCACCGGCCAGAATCGCCGGTTGCCCGTACGGTCCTTTAGGAACTCTTTATCGTTTGTGGTCCCTACAATGATGCAGGAACGCGGGAAAGCCGCCGTGCGGCGCCCGTAAGGCACCCGGTATACATCCTCGGTCTTGCTAAGGAACTGCTTGACCGTGTTCATCTCCGACTTATTAAGGCCCGTCAGTTCCCCCGCTTCTATAATCCAGTACCCCTGAATTAACTCTGCGGCATCCTTGCCCTCGAAAGTGGCCAGACTGTCCGAGTACCAGTCCTTTCCCAGGATCCGGAAGAACGTACTCTTTCCCACCCCCTGGGCACCGGACAGGATCACCATGGAGTCAAACTTCACCCCCGGCTGCATGACACGGGCCACGGCAGCCGTCAGTGCCTTTCGGATCACGGCTCTGGTATATTGGGTATCAGCCGCACCGAAGTACTCAATTAACAGGGTATCCAGCCGGGGAACCCCGTCCCAGGCAAGCCCGCCCAGATAGTCTTTGATTTTATGCTGTTTGTGCGTATTTGCGTAAATAGCCATAGCGTCGTAGATCTTTTCCTTCCCTGTAATGCTGTAAACCTTCTCTATATAATGCCGCAGGCCGGCATCGTCTTCATCGGCCCATGGCCGGAGCCGGTATCTCCCCTCCCGGGGCTTCTCCCACGGCAGCAGGGTCTCTACTACCGGCCGGTTCCCGAACTCATCATGCCAGAAGTGCCCGGAAAGATTCGGATCATTCTCCAGGATGATCAGCACGTTATCAATCGTCTTTAGGGGCACCCCCGTCTGTGCGCTGCATTTTAACCGGCCCATCCAGTCCAGATCCTGCGGGTCACCCTTAAAGCTTTCCGAGAAATCCTCCTGGGCCTTTTCATACCGTTCTACCGTCACCATCCGGGCCACCGGCTCCTGTGTCAGTGCGAACTCACACATAGCCTTAAAGGACGGCAGCTGGGTTACCGGGGTCTCCGGTTTGGCTTCTTCATCCGCTTCATGAAATTTATGCAGGCGCACCAGATCGAAGGCATTGCAGAGTTTCCCACTCGACGGATCTGTTGCATGATGGCTGTACAGAAACTTTCCATCCTCATACAGAACGGCTCCGCCTACGGTGGAACCCTCTGTATAGGTGTAGCGGCCATCGTCACACGGAACGTACGCATCCGGGATGAAGGTGGCTATCGCTGTTTCGATATCATAGGTTTTGCAGAAGGCTCCGACGACGCCTGCTTTTTCTAATGGATCCCCCTGCTTCTTTGCCGACCGGCTCCGGAGCTTTGCCGCCCCCGGTACCTCCGGCCACTCCGCTACGTTCCGCCAGTCCTGATACATTCCGAGCATACCGTCTCTGGAAAGGAATGGCCGGTCGCCATACAGGAACACGTACTCACTGTCCATGCTGCAGCTTGGCCAGTACATCAGCCGGACCGGCTCAAAGGTGGTTGGATCAAAGATCTGGATTCCCAGGAATGCCGCCAGCTTCCGGGCAATGGGTTCATACTCGTCCGCGGAGCATTCCCGGTCAAGGGGAACAATAATCCTAAGCCGCGGTGCACCGCCTTCATGCTTTCTGGTACTGTAAATGGCATAGGCACACCCCAGGCCGTCCACCGCATTGATAACCGCCTGGGTGCCTCCGGGAATGATGTTGTCAGCGTCCAGGGTGACCAGGAAGCGTTCACCGGCGTTCTCATTCCGGCGGCGTTCGCCCTTCAGGATACCGCCCACATAGCCGCCGACATCCTTTAGATCATCCTGCCTGGCCTTTGTATAAGCCTTGTACTCTGCCAGTGTCTCGCTGGTCCGTTCCGGCCGGGAAAGCTTATTGACAAATTCGGACCATAACAGTTCTTGCTGGTGCCAGGAGGTGGCCTTCCGGCTTGACCCGGTTGATATCTTTATTCGCTTGTCGTTTATCATGGCCTGTCTCCTAATCCTTTTTATAGTAATCGCCGGTGAATCCGTCAGCGTTAAGCGGAAGTCCTTCCGCCCACCTGGGAACAATGCACATCAGCCGGATGGCCTCGTCCAGACTTTGCGGTCCGCCTTTTGGAATCTCCAGCACTGCTTCGTCGTGGATATGGAAATTAATCCTGTATCCGGACGTGTGGAGGTTCATGAGAGCGTTGGCCAGACAGTCCCTGGCTATCGCCTGCACGATGTTCTCTGTCAGTTTTCCGCCGTAGGTCTGGATCAGCCCCCACTTTTTACTGGTCTGGTTCTGGCCCATATGATGGATCCGTTTAAAACCCCTTTCATCCCGGATGAGCTGCGGCTGCACATAGAACAGTGCCCGGCCACTGGGGAGTGTGATCATAAAGTTACGGCTGTCCCTGCTGAATGATATCCCATGAGGGAGACCCGAAGCATAACCGGTTTCAATACACTCGACCGCACGGCGCTCCACGGAATACCACAGATCCACGATCCGCCGGTTCGAAGCTCTCCACCGCTGGACGATGTCCGGAAGCTCCTCTTCCTGCAGGCCCATGTTCAGGGCGCCCATCTGGATCAGCGCACCGGAGGCTCCCTGGTATCCCAGGGCCAGCTCCGCAACCTTGCCCTTCGCCCGGAGCGCATACTCCGGATTACCCTTTTTAATCTTTTCCAGCGGCACTCCGAACATCGTGCTGGCGGATGCCTCATAGATCTTACCGTGGGTCCGGAATACCTCCAGACGCCACCGCTCATCTGCCAGCCAGGCAATCACACGGGCCTCGATGGCACTGAAATCCGCCACGGCAAACTCACACCCTTCTCCCGGAATAAAGGTTGTCCGGATCAGCTGTGACAGGGTATCCGGGACATTGCCGTATATTATCCTGAGGGCTTCGGTCTTCTGTTTCTTCACCAATTCCCTGGCAGTGTCCAGGCTTTCTATGTAGTTTCTTGGCAGGTTCTGCACCTGCACCAGCCGGCCGGCCCACCTGCCGGTCCGGCTTGCGCCGTAGAACTGCAAAAGCCCCCGGATCCGGCCATCACTGCATACCGCCGCCTCCATGGCCTTGTACTTCTTAATCGATGTCTTAGCCATCTCCTGACGTATTTTTAAGACGGCCTGCAGTTCTTCTGTTCCTGATTTTGCTTCCAGCAGTTCTGCGATCACCTGCTTATTGAGGCTGTCCAGATCCATGGCAGAGTTCTGGCAGATCCATTGCTTCAACTGGGCAACACTGTTTGGATTATCCAGGCCGGTTATGTTCCTGGCCTTTCCGGATAGTTCGTCCGTCATCCGGGCACTGACTGCCAGGGCACCATTGACCAGCTGCGCATCCACCGCCACCCCGTTCATATTGATATGCTGGTCAATCACCCAGAGGTTATGTTCATATTCCGGAACCGGATACCGGGAAAGCACTTTTTTGATCTCCCGCTCCGTCACGACATCCTGCCTGCAATAGTCCTTGAACAGGTCCCACTTGGCCCCGTGATGCTCCGGCAGATTTCTGGTACGTCCACCGTTCCGCTTTGTAGGGGCGCATGGTACGCAAAAGTATTTGATCAGGGCTTTTCCTGTGGACATCTTTTGCCGGTCCTGGGAGAATTGCATAGCCTCGCCAACACCGGCCAGAGAACCCGGATATCCGCAATACAGGGAATGAACCATGGTGCAATGCCATTGCTCCAGTCTGGTATCAAAGAACTTGCTGAGGCAGTAATATTCAAATGCGGCATTGAAAGCCGTTTTTATGACGTCCGGCCGGTGCAGATCCATGACGACAAAGTAAGGGATCCTCTCTCCCCTTTTCAGGTCCACGATCTGTACCGGCTGGTCATCATAAGCATAGGCAAACAGTAATATCTCAAAATCCGGAGACTGCACGTATTTGTACAGTCCCGATTTCTTTAAGTCCACGCTGCTGTAAGTTTCAATATCAATGCTCAGGGTATTCAAATTCCCATCACTCCTCCGGGTACTGTCGGCATACCGGTTATCGGATCAACGGCCGTGGCTTGCTGCTGTACCGGCGGATACCCGCCCGGCATCGGCTGCTGGTATGGCTGCTGTGTAGGTGCCTGGTACGGCTGCTGCGTTGGTGCCTGGTACGGCTGCTGTGCCGGTGCCTGATACGGCGGCTGTGCCGGTGCCTGATACGGCGGCTGCGTTGGTACCGGCTGGCCGTATCCGGGCGGCATAACGGGTGCTGCGGGCTGGGTGTATGCCGGCAGTTGATAACCCTGCTGTACCGGTGCCTGATAGGCTGGCTGTGTATAGGACTGCTGTGCAGGTGCCGGTTGGCCATAATTCTGCGGATACCCTGCCGGGATACCTCCGCCAGTATAGGCATTTCCGCCACCGAAGTCCTCCTCGGCAGTGGATCTGCCGGAAAAAGGTTCGCCATCTGCAAGCTTCTGGATGTTATTCAATCCGCACGCTATTCCCTTATTCCCATTGGTATTGTAGGCAAAGAAATCAACGGTAGCTCTGGCATAGCAACCCGAATAAAAGGCGTTCGGGTCAAGAATGGTCTGGACATTCTGATCCACAACAGACGGCCTCGCCGGGCTGGACGCTCTTAAAACCCAGTGACCTCTACACTCTTCTCCAAAAGGTTCTCCTGACTCTTTCAGGCCGTCACCATCGAAAATCGGTAATCTTGGCCTTGGGGGTGCCTGGCCGCCAAACTTAGTGGGGATCCCCTCCTGAATGGCCTTATTGATTTCTGCCATGATGGTATTGTAGGTAGTGACGTCTGATTTAGGAATCAGCATTGTAATCCGATACTTTGCATCCCCTCCTCCGGGTGGTACCTGGGGTGTAAACACATGGGCATAACTCGCCCTGAATTTTCCTGTTAACATGCAGTCTCCTCCTTGTATGCATTGTCTCCGCCAAAGTCTTCCTCGGCGGTTGGTTTTAACTGGTATGCCGGCCGTTTATCAGACTCCGGAGCAAGGGTAGGTTTCCCTGCCGGTTTCTCTATCCATTTGGCCAGTATGTTTTTATAGTCGTCCCTATTAATCAGCTGCTCTGCCTGGGTTAACGTGATCGGCACTTTCTCATAGAACAGGGCTTTCTTATATCCGGCTTCTGTCAGTGCTGCAAAAGCTGCATCAATATCCGTAATTACCCGGTTGCTCCGGCCTTCCACAAGCTTCCATCCCGGAACTTCATTCCCGGCCAGCAGTTCTGCCAGAATGTGCCTTTCTAATTTCTTTACCCAGGCTGCAAGGTTCTGTGCCGCACCAAGGACCAGGGCAGCTTCTGCCAGGGAGAGCAGACTCACATCCGGATACTCCCCGGTAATGGGGTCCGTGTAGCGTTCCAGTGCCATGTTCTCGTCCTTACGATGCCGGCATAATGCGCCGGCGGCACAAAAGCAATCGTCACACCACTTCCCCTGGCAGAAGTCACCCTCACCTTTGAATGCCAGCCCGGCTCTTGGCTTTACGAACACCTCCCCCCAGACAGCCAGCTCATTTGCATTTGTCTCCCACGTCGAGGGGTTACCGGTTCTTGGCTGTACAATATGCAGATATATCCTGTCAATCGGGTAGATCAGCTTATAAGCTGCCATAACACCAATCGCATACAGGCACATCTGCGGATTCCCTTCTGAGCTCTTTGGAATCCCTTTCCCATACTTGAAATCTATCACGTGACACTCGGTGCCGCTTAGGATAATACAATCGGAAGTACCAAACCCCTCCGGAGCCACGTGACCATAGTCCACCCGTTTTTCGATCGCTATGTACGGTGGTGTCGGATAGGCATAGGCAATTTTCTGGATATACTCCACATATTCATCCGTATACCGATCCATCTCATCCTGATACAGTGGATCCTTTTTCAGTTTGTTCAGCCTGGTTTTAAATGTCCGTTCCGGCATGCCCGGTTCAATGAACAGCTTCCGAAGTTTTAGCTCACAGATGTTATGCGCCAGGGTTCCTTCCTCGGCGTATTCACTTGTAGTCTCCGGAAAGGTCTCCTCCAGACGGGCTGACGGCGGGCAGTTCAACCATTTTTCTGCACTGGATGCCCCTAACAGGGCGTGTGCCCTTTCTTCTGCGCTCAAATGTTTGCACCTGCCTCTCGCAGCCGGATCACCACCTCCGGATAACGTTCCCTGGGAATCTCCATCAGGCTGCTTGCCCCGAAGCTTTGCAGGATGGACATCAGCACCTGCTGCTTGCCCTGATCCATCAAACCGGTCATGGCTACGGCCAGCTGATCCTGGGTGTAGGTCTGCGGCACTGCCGTGGTCGGCACCTGCATAGGCGGGGGCAGTGCCGGTTGTCCCGGCATCTGCTGTACAGGATTCTGATACACCGGGTTAGTCGGCCCCATTACAGCCGGCGCTGCCGGTGGTGCTATCGGAGCCTGCATGACCGGCGGCTGATACACCGGAGCCTGCCCCTGAGCTACGGTCTGAACTGGCTGCTGAACAGGTACCTGACTGTTCTTTGAGCCGTTGATCGCGGCGGCGAGGTTGTTAATCGCTACTTCCAGCCCTTCTGTTCCAATAAGCTTAATTGTCATTTCCATCATCGTTCTTTTCCTCCGTTTGATTATTTTCCTGGTCTTCAGATGCACAGGTGCATGTCTCACCCGGATCCAGGTTTGACCCACAGCGTGGGCATTTTCTGTAGTAACTCATACGCGGTACCTCCTTAATGAATCTTCTGCATGACATCGCGGATCATTGCGGCCCCGCTGTCACCGGCTACGTTGGCAAATTCAGCAACGCCATTTGCATACTGGATAACTACATGTTCCTCATCAGGTGAGAGGTCCATGGACACAATGTCCTTTCCGGCTCGTGTGAGCTGCACTGCTCCCAGGAGCCTGTCTAAAATGAAACGCTTATTTTCCACTCTTGCATTTCCTCCTCAAATCCCTTATACTAAGGGCGTGGTTTTACTTGTTATTTTCTGATTCCCCGGCTGTTCCCGCAGCCGGGGTTTCGCTGTTCAGCAATTCGCACAGACTGACAATCGCATCCCGCAAAGGCGTATAGCCGCCGGTATACTCAATATTTCCGCCGTGCAGTGGCTTTGCCAGATCAAGCTGTCTGCCTGCTATGTAAACCATTTCTTCGCCAATCACCTGACTATAGGGCTTCCACTTCCCCTTCATCCTTCCGCCTCCCTCTACACAATCTGTTTGATAACATCCCGAATCATGGACGTACCGGAGTCCATGGCTACGTTAGCCAGCTTGGCCCCGCCTTTTGTAAAAACCGCCGCCACCATCTCTGTTTCCGGGTCATATGTAAGACTGACCAGGTCGTCCAGATTATCGGTCGCCTGCAATGCCGGCAACAGCAAGTCCAGAATCTCCTGCTTATTTTCCATCCTCCTCACCACCTTCCTGAAGCAATTGTTTCAGCTCCCGGATGTGCCGCCGGATGTCTTCTATTATCTCCGCTCCCAGATCAATGCAGATATCATCTACTGCATCATCCAGGCTTTCAACCCTCGCT
>Ga0153949_1000851_pt1 | contig 10940 bp, 9 predicted proteins | sample TSNJ033MetaG_FD_104705 | JGI IMG/M metagenome (GOLD analysis project Ga0153949, IMG submission 104705) | Attine ant fungus gardens microbial communities from New Jersey, USA - TSNJ033 MetaG | ecosystem: Host-associated > Fungi > Mycelium > Unclassified | place: USA: New Jersey, Wharton State... | reverse complement strand
TGCTTACCAGAATAACCAGATCGTATACCTGACCCCCGCTCCCTGGTATCTTGCTGAAGGCGGACTCACAGCGATGGACGCTATGCTTTCTGATTTGGAAGGTGCAATTCTGGACTGAGCTGAATCAATAAAAAATAAAGATGTGTAATCGGTATCCGACTGGGTCAAATGACCTGGTCGGCCTTTCTGTCCAAATGGAGCGCCCCTGTATTATAGAGTATTACGTCATTTTTCCAATATTGCTGAACATTCCTTATTAAAGAAAAAGAGAATTTAAAATACATCACATCACGCGGCGGCCAGCGCAATGCCATATCGAACCGCACTTCTTCTGTCATCTCCTCTGCTGAAAGATAAATATACATACTCCCCGTTTTCATCGAATCCCTCTTTTTTAGCACCTTAAGCCCAATAATTCCCACTTCCTTTATTTCTGTCCACTCCATATCCCTGGTTCTTCCAGACAGGTATCGCTTTTGCACCCCTGCCGGTCCAATCGAAATAACAGCGCCCAGATGATCTGACATAACGCTGTAAACACCTGCAATCACCATAAAACAGAAACCAGCCGCCCAGTAATTCAGATAGAAACAAACGAAAGCTGCTGCCATCCCTCCACCTGCTGTAATCAGGCTACCTATAAATTTCAGACGATCCACCCTGCACTTCATGTTAAACTATCTTGCTTAAACAGCATTGTTGCAAATTCCTGCATTCCCATCCTCCAGCTATTCCATCTGATCATTCTTCCATTATGGATCACCCGGCGATATCCCGGCATCTTCCCTTCAATCCCCGCCTCGCGCATAATCTCGGCATCCTTCATAAAAAATGGCATGTGATCCTCCTGAGGCGTTGCCGAACAGTAGAATACGCGGTAATTCTGCATGAATTTTTCCGGATTAGCCATGACCTTCGGCCATGGGCGTTCATAATTCAACGCATCATAAGAATCATGATACATGGTGCTGGTAAAAGAACCCATATTGCCGAAAATATCCGGATGCTTCAGCCCGATATCATTCGTCTGCATGGAACTCAGCGACAAACCTGCGATCGCACGATTCCATTTTCCTGTTTTCACGCGGTATTGAGATTCCATATAAGGGATGCAATAGTTAATTAAGGAATTCTCAAAACAATCATCCATTAGGCTGGCCCGCTCACAGTTATAACTATAGCGGATCATGGTATTATTCATAACAATCATAAATGGCTCACATTTTCCCTCTGCAATCAGGTTATCCATAATGAAATTCACTCTTCCGCAGGAAGTCCAGACCGTCTCGTTCTCCCCGCCGCCATGCTGCAGATATAAGACAGGATAAGCATCTGTGCCATTCATATAACCCGGCGGGGTATAGACAAGACACCGCTCCCAGTTCTTCGTTTCTCCGGACCAGTAATAATTATGTACCACTGCACCGTGGGGTACGTCTTTTATGTAACAGAACTCCATATCATTATCCGGCACTTCTACATAATTCCATGGTTTTCCGCCAGACCAGTAGATCGGCAGATAGGGCCATATTACAAAGGTGCCATCTATGAATATATCAAGGTTTCTTGGACCTGTTTTATTCTCGGAAAAAGGCAGCACGCATTCAAATACCCCTGCTTCATTCTTCTTCGCATAAAGAGGTTCATCACGCCATGGTGCATATCCCTCCGGCAGCGGTTCGCCGAACCAGGGGACAATCCTGATTTCCTTCGCATCCGGTGCGGCAAACCGCAGGATATAATCCCCATTTTCCTGTAACACAGCCGACTTCTCAACCATCGGATCAAACGGCACGACAGCCGCCTCACATTTTGGAATGAAATTGAACGACAATTCCGCAGCTTCAAAAATCTTATTCTCCAGTATCTCTTTTCTTAATTTCATGGTTCCCTCTCTTCTAAATTTATTTTATCTTGATAAATTTCTTCCGCCCGGCAACAGGCAACAAAATGATTTTCCAGTATCTCCCGCATTTCTTGCGTTTTTTTACAGCCATCAGAAACGTATGCGCAGCGGGCCGCAAACCGGCATCCCGGCTCCGGATCGACCGGTGAAGTGATCTCTCCTTTTAGAATGATCCGCTTCCTGGGGTGAAGAATGTCCGTCGTTGGTATTGCCGAAAGAAGCGCATTGGTATATGGATGCAGCGGATGCTCAAACAGTTCGTCAGTGGGACTGGTTTCCACCATTTGCCCCAGATACATGACCGATACTTTATGAGATATATGGCGCACCACCGACATATTGTGGGTGATAAACATGTATGTCAACCCGTATTCATCCTGCAGATCCATCAGTAAATTGAGAATCTGGGCCTGAATCGATACATCCAGCGCAGAAACCGGCTCATCACAGACAATAAACCGCGGATTAAGGGAAAGCGCACGGGCAATTCCAACCCTTTGTCTCCGTCCGCCATCCAGTTCATGGGGATAAGATAATCTCAGGCGCCGGTCAATGCCAACCAATTCCATCAAGCGTTCCGTCTCGCCCCGAAGTTCCTCTCCATTCATTTTGCGGATGATTTTTAAGGGCTCCTGAATCGTCTCTTCGACCGTCATACGCGGATTCAGAGATGAATAAGGGTCCTGAAAAATAATCTGCAGAGAGCTTCTGAGTTCCTTTAACTCCTTTTGCTTTGGATGAGAAATATCCCTGCCGTTAAAAAAGATCTCCCCTTCCGTTTTTTCCTGGAGATGAATAATCGTTCTCCCCAGCGTCGATTTTCCGCATCCGGATTCCCCTACAACGCCCATCGTCTGACCTTTTTCGATATACATAGAAACATCATCTACAGCATGAACCATTCCCCTTGGGCTGTTAAAATATTTTTTCAGATTTTTTATCTCGATTACCCGTTCCAAACGCTGACACTCCTCTCTTCTAAAACCCTAAGGGGGCATACCCGCAGCTGCAATAATGCTTCTCTCCAATCTGCTGCAACGGGAATTTACGCTTAAAGCAATCCTCCCTGACATTCTTGCAGCGTGGGCTAAAACAGCAGCCCACCGGCAAATTAAAGGGATCCGGCGGCAGCCCTTCAATATTTGTTAAGCGCCTGCTTTTCACGCTCAGGTCCGGAATCGCACCAAACAAGCCAACCGTATACGGATGGGACGGGTTCAGAAAAATCTCCAGCTTGTCACCGTATTCCAAAACCTCTCCGGCATAAATGACCGCCACCTTATCGCAGACATTTCCCACCACGCCAAGGTCGTGTGTAATCAGAATCATGGAAGTATTCTGTTTGATCTTCAGTTCGGTGATCATTTCCAGGACCTGGGCCTGGATGGTGACATCCAACGCACTTGTGGGTTCATCGGCAAGAATCAGATCCGGTTTACAGGCAAGCGCCATTGCGATTACAACCCGCTGTTTCATGCCGCCGGAAAATTGATGCGGGTATTCCATTGCACGTGAACCGGGAATTCCCACCAGCTCCAGCATCTCAATCGCCTTCTGGATTGCCGGCCGTTCCATTTTTTTATTGTGCTTTCTGATAACCTCGGCAATCTGTTCCCCTACCTTCATTACGGGATTTAACGACGTCATCGGATCCTGAAATACCATGGATACACGGTTTCCCCGTATTCCCTGCATCTCCCGCTCACTCAGTTCAAGCAAATCAACACCATCCAGCCTGATACTCCCGTTTCGTACTTTTCCTTGGGGATCCGGAAGAATCCGTAAAATCGACTTGGCAATGGTTGTTTTTCCCGCTCCGGTTTCCCCCACCAGTCCCAGCGTCTCTCCCCGTTCTAATGAAAAACTGACGCCATTTACCGCGTGTACAATCTCTCCGCCGGATGTGTACTCAACCACCAGATTATCAACTTTAAGGAACTTCTCATTTCCACTCATAACCTTCTCCTCATCAATATCAGTCTTTCAGTTTGGGATCCAGAGCATCTCTCAAACCATCTCCCAAAAAATTCAGAGAAAGAACCGTCAATGCAATGAAAATTCCGGGAAACATAATCATATATGGTTTAATCAAAATGTATCTCTTCGCATCTGACAACATGGCTCCCCATTCAGGTGTCGGCGGCTGAACCCCCAACCCGATATAGCTGAGAGTGGCCAGCTGCAATACCGTAGATGCGATTCCCATTGTGACTTCCACAATGACAGGAGCCATTGAATTCGGTATCACGTATTTTATAATTCTTCGCGCTTTGCTGCATCCAATTGCTTCTGCCGCCTCCAGATACTCCATTCCCCGAATCTTCATAACGGATCCCCGCATCAGCCTTGCAATACTGGGTATTCTTGTCAGGGAGAGAGCAATAATCACCTTGTCAAAACCATTCCCCAGTGCTGCTGCCATGCAGATTGTGAGAAGAATTCCGGGTATTGCCTGAAAAATATCCAAAAACCGCATCACGATATCATCCAGACGGCCGCCGATATACCCACATATGGAACCCAGTGAAACCCCTCCAATGGCCGCAAAACCAACCGCAATAAATCCCATGCTCATGGAGTAACGCCCGCCATATAGCAATCTTGTCAAAATATCTCTGCCAAATTGATCCGTGCCGCACCAATGCGCCGGACTTGGCGGCTGGAATAGATTTTTGGTATCATAGGCAGCATAATCGTAAGGAGTCAGCCATGGGGCTAAAATCACGAGGAGTGCGAGAATTATAAAAACGATGCCCCCGAAAACCGCCGTCGGATTTCTGCAAAGTCGCATAAATGTTGCATGTAATGTACTTTCACTTTTTTCTCTGCCTTCCTTTTTCGTCCTGAATCGAGTCCTGATGCTAATCATTGGCTGCCACCTTTCTCTTACTGTTCCTGCCAACATACTGGGCCTTAATCCGTGGATCTGCAAACGCATAACCGATATCAACCAACAGCATGCAGATGGCGAATACGATGGCAAGAAAAATAACAGAACCCTCTACAATTGGATAATCACGGGTGTTTATTGCCTGTATCATATAATTTCCTACCCCTGGAATTGAAAATACATTTTCAATCACCGCCGAACCCCCAAAAACATGAGCCAGCTGACCGCCTGCTGAGGTGATAATGGGAATCATTGCGTTTGGCAAAGCATGTTTGAAAATCACCTCCCGCTGCGTCAGGCCCTTGGCCGATGCTGTAGTCACATAATCTGAGCGAATAACCTCCAGCATGGCCGAACGCGACATCCGCGCCTGGCTGCCCCATCCCGCGAATGACAGTGACAGGATGGGCAAAATGTAACTGGATACCCCATCAATGCCCTGTGCCGGCAATATTCCCAGCCGGACCGAGAAGACAATGACCAGCATCAGCGCCATCCAGAATGCCGGCATGGAAACTCCAATCAAAGCAATTATCATACAGATCCGGTCCGGAATCCGGTTCTGGTATACCGCCGCCATGATCCCCAGCGGCGTACCAACCAAAATGGTCAGGAGCATAGAACTGATCCCCAGGGCAACAGTTCGGGGAATCCTGGCGATCAGTTCCCCACCCACTGACCTGCGCGTAAAGTAGGATTCGCCGAAATTAAATTCAATAAATACCTGCTTAAGATATCGCACCAGCTGAACTCCATATGGCTCATTTAGACCCATTTTTTCGCGCAGTTCCGCGATTGTCTCCGGTGTCCCTTCGGCACCAAGAATCAACTGCGCCGGATCCCCGGGCACCCAATACATAATGGTAAAAATAAAAACTGCCACTCCTAATATAACGGGTATCATCCACAGCAATCTTCTTATAATATATTTCCCCATTCGTTCAATCTCCTCCACCCCACGCCCTGTACCGGAATATCAGTCAGCTCTTATTCATTCCAGATATAGCGGCAGTACTGCGGGGCAATCTCACGTCCGCCACACCTTAAATTCATATTTGAATAGATGTTGCTGGTTATGGTATACAGCATGTAGCGATATAATGGATATACATAAGCATTATCGGTTATGTAATGAAATGTCGCTGTCATGTGCTCTTCATCATGTGTCACGCTGTCATAACATTCTTCAATCATTCTGGTCATTTCTGCATCATCCAACGCAATCACATTCCCTTTATCATCAATACCGGAGCCTTTGTAATCCCACCATGCCGTGATACAGTAGGGTTCGAGCCCGCCAACCGATCCCATGTGCATATCAAACTCTGTGCTTCCGTACTTATAGGTACTATAGGTTGCGCCTTCACAGGGAAACATCTCTACTTCAATCCCCACATCCATCAAATATGCCTGCAGTATTTCTGCGGTGGGAGCATTTTTGTCGGTAGTCTCGTACATCAGCTTCACCTTGACAGGATTTCCGGCCCCGTAACCGGCCTCAGCCAAAAGAGCTCTGGCTTTCTCCACATCCTGCCCGTAAAAGTCTCTGTCCTTCCATGTTTCATATGCATCCATAGAGCCTTCCGTAGCGGTTGCCCACGCCACTTCCCCCTGGCCGCTGCAAACCACATCCAGGATCCCCGCCGCATCGATGGCATAGCAGATGGCCTGTCTCACCCGGACATCACCACAGGGACTATACGCACTGCAGTTAAACATCAGCTGCATAATCTGATTATTTAATGTGGAGAATACCGTATAATTATCATTATTGAAAGCTTCCAGATTGGTAAAATCCACTTTATGAATCATATCGACCTCACCCGTCTGCATGGCGATGACACGCTGAGCTTCTTCCGTAATGATTTTATAATTTATGACATCCACATTCGCCTCCTGAATCAGCGAAAACTTATCATGATCTTTCTCCCAATAATCATTTGTTTTCTCGAGCGTAATCCCCGAACCGGTCTCCCATTTGACCAGCCGGTACTGGCTGGTTCCCACCGGTGTGGTAATAAAGGTGTCCGGAGATGCCGCATATGCAGCCTTCGTAAAAATCCATCCCTCATACAATACCTTTTCAAAAGTTCCCACGCGAGCTGATTTCATCGTGATGCGGACAGTATAGGTATCAATTGCCTCTGCTTTTTCTATAAAAGACATATTTCCGCTGTTCCAGTCGTCTCGCCCGCACAGCCAGCTGAATACCACATCCTCCGCTGTCAGATGATTTCCTTCCGTATCATAAATATAATCTTTAAAAAAGACATCATATGTAACATCATCAACCTGCTCATAACCTGATGCCAGATAGGGCTCCAATTTCGCATCTGCCAGTACATATACCATAGCGGTCTCAAACAGGGCGTTGCGGATAACATGCTGAACCTTTCCTACTCCGGAACCGAAAGGCGATAATGTACCGGGATCTGCTTCCACAGCCACATTTACAAAAGTTCTTCCATCTTGCGTAGTATGGGCCGCTATCAATTGTTCGCGTTCGTCATCCGTCTGTTCCAACTCTACCTTAAAACCCGAATCCCCTTCTGAAACACCAATGATTTCTGCTGCAGTCGCTTTCGACGCATCGGCCTCCCCCGTCTGTGATTTTGCTGTGCATCCGGCTGATGATGCCAGTACCGAAACCGCCGACAAAACCGCGAGCGTTCTGGTGAAGATTGTCTTTTTCATATCCTTTTCCTCTCTTTCTTTTAATAAATCTAACACTTATGTGTTTGGATTTGAACTGGAAATATATGTTAGCTAACACAACTTTATATTGATTTACAATTTATGATAAGAGTGATATAATGTTTTAAAATTTAACCAATATAGAAAAGGAGTGCGATAAATGAGACTTTGCCTGGCAACAAACAATCCTGCTGACTATGACGTACTGGTAAATTCCCCACATTTAATATCAAAAGGGATTGACCACGGAAAAACCATCCATTCTGTCTGCACATTACTACGAGTAATTGCCAATGACAGAACCGACCTTCTCATTGTCGATGCAGCTTTACCGGGTGTTGACCTGTTCGACTCTTTAAGTACGATCAAAGCTCAGAAAAACATCCAGATTATTCTGATTGCACCGACCGCTTCTTTTCACTATGCCTATCAGGCAATGAAAATTCAGGCCTGCGAATTGCTTGTGCGTCCTTTCACCATTCAGCAGCTTTCCGCGGCACTAAGCTGTGCAGTTGACCATTTCAAAGCAGATTATGCTTTTAATCCCAAACGACGCGAAAATTCCCGGTGCTCTTTCGCTGAGCAGCTCAGTGTTATTATCGATGGCCGCAAGTCATCGCGAATCATCAATGAAATATACAATACCACTTTTCAAAACGGTCTTTACCGGGTTGTTACCCTGGCCATTGATTCCATCAATATCGAAAATATTCCACAGCTCTCTGAACAGATATGGCATTCGATTCGCCGACTGTTAGAGGAAAAACTGCTCATCCCCTACACCTATGATATCCTTCATGCCCTGATCTATAATGAGATTCGCATTATCTTAAACTATCAGGAAGATTATGAAGAGATGATCAGCTCCTTCCTCCCGTTCCTGTTTCTGCATGCCGAAAAGGTCTGCAGCAACTCAACCGGGGTTGAAATTTATATGGGTATCGGAAATGCTTATAGTGATATCAACAAGCTTCCCCTCTCCAGCGAAGAATCCAGAAATGGTATCTGGAAGCGCCTGGCCAAATATAAAGGCAATAAAAACAAAATTTTCAAGTACTCAGAAGAAATATTGGTGCCTGACAAATACTATCAAAAAATTACCGATTTGGAAAAACAGATTAAAACAAGTATTGAGAATCTGAATACCCAGGCATTCCAAACATATGTGAATGACTTCTTTTCACTGCCGGAGGATATTCTGTGTCTGCCGGAAGCCAAAAACGCCATTATGCGGCAGGTAAAATATTTTTGTACTTTGTATAAGTCCAGGCTTGACTCCTGGGACAGTGCAGACACATTTTATTACCAGACAAAAATGGTCCTGCTGTCGGCACGAAGCTTTACCGAATATAAAAATAAATACATACGCAGTTTTATTCCCATGTTTGAACGGCTCTTATCCGCTGTTGGCAACTGCTCCAACAAGTCTGTTGAACAGACGAAAACTTATATTGTAAATAATTATATGAAAGAGATTTCCCTTGAAACTGCCGCCAGACAGGTTCAACTCAGCCCGCCCTATCTTTCACGCCTTTTTAAGGAAGAAACCGGACAGACTTTTTCTGATTTTCTGCTTGAGCAGCGCCTGCAAAATGCCAAGGTCCTGCTGATAAAAACCAACTACAAAATCAACGAGATCAGCAGTGCTGTCGGGTATTATGACCAGCGCTATTTTTCCAGATTATTTACCAGGCATATCGGGCTGACTCCTTCGATGTTCCGGAAAGCTCAGCAGGCAGACTAAGCCTTGCTACCGGGCAAACATAGTTTCCACTGCTTTTATTTTTCTTCTGATACAGTAGACATAAACTGCTGCCACGAAGATCGGAATTGTCATAATTCTCCACATGGATGCATATCCAAATTGCTCTACCAAATACCCGGCTGCCATTGGTCCGATCAGATTCCCCAAATCCTGGGCAATATAGCAGGTACTGCTGGCCACCCCCCTTCTTTCTGCCGGTACGCATTTCATGCAGAGGGCCTGCACCGTCGGCTGACAGGCTCCCAGCCCAAAGGCAGAGACAAAACCGGACAAGATAAACATCCAATAGGTTTTTGAACAACTGATCATCCAGTAAGATAAGACAAAACACCCCAATGCGGGAAGCAGCACTTTGACAATCCCTGTCTTATCTGTCAATCTACCGATAAACGGCCTGGAAAAAAGGAGCGTGCAGGCATAGACAGTGAAATAAAAGCCCATATTCTCAGTTACCCCCTGCTTTCCAGCAAAGATCACCAGATAAGTACTGACAACACAGAATACCAGGTTGAAAGAAAACAGCAGCGCTGCATATGGAACACATTCTCTTGCAAAAATATTATGGAATGATATCTTAAAACCTTTCGTTTTGCTGAATGGATGTTTGTAAAAAAGGATAACAAAGGCTGAGACAAACATAAGTCCTGCGCTCACTCCAAACGTACGGCTGTACCCCAGTATATCAACCAGCCACAATCCGATGGTGGGTCCGATCGCCTGGGAAACCGACTCAAACAAAGCAAACATGCCAACACCGGTACTGAAGTGTTTCGGCGGTATTGTATCTGATGCCATGGTCAAAAGACACGTCGCAGTAAACGCCTGGGCTGCTCCCTGAATAAAGCGGAATACGGCAATCATCGATACTGTTGAAGATAATGAATATCCTGCAAATGCAACTCCCAGCACCATCATTGCTCCGATGATAATATACTTTCGATTGAAAGCATCCAGTGCCGGACCTGATATGATTTTAAACAGCAGTGCTGCCAAAGCAAACGTACTGGCGATCAACCCCACAACGGTTGCCGTTCCCCCCAGAGAATCAACATATTTTGATAATATGGAATTGGACATTTGCTTGCTCAGATTCATGATAGCACTGATCAGGCAAATACTGATAAATGCCTTGGTCCAAATCGGTTTTCGCTCTTTTCCTCCACCCATTATCAAATTCTCCTCTATGTTGTTCCTTCTGCTCTTTTGCCTGCTTATATCTTAACTTGTTGCAGCTTCTATAACAATTACACGCTATCTATATTTTGTGGATTATTTTATCCTGACACGAAGGGAAGTATACTCCATTGTTCCCGTTGATCTTAAGTATGAAGTACATAAAAACCTCAGATATCAGAAAGATCATGCATATTACCCAATCTTCCTGAATCTGAGGTTTTCATATTTACTTAAGCAGGTCCAGCACATCCGCCTGCGCTTTATCGCAAGCCTCCTGCGCCGTCATCTCGCCTGCCTGCGCCCGTGATGCATAGCTGCCCATGATATCCAGCATTTGATTAATCTGTTCATGAGGCGGAGTCCACTGAAGGCCTCTGTTTACCAAACCATTCGCCTTTTCCAGAGCAGCCAGCTGAGCCGGATAAGACGGATTTTCGTTTATCAGCTCTCCATTTTCATATATGGAATATCTGGTAGCCGCACCTCCTTGCCGGACATACTCAAAGCTC
>Ga0153949_1000850_pt1 | contig 10949 bp, 9 predicted proteins | sample TSNJ033MetaG_FD_104705 | JGI IMG/M metagenome (GOLD analysis project Ga0153949, IMG submission 104705) | Attine ant fungus gardens microbial communities from New Jersey, USA - TSNJ033 MetaG | ecosystem: Host-associated > Fungi > Mycelium > Unclassified | place: USA: New Jersey, Wharton State... | reverse complement strand
TATGGAGTTTTTTATTATCGAGGAGGGCCTGATGTGGGATACGGTTTTGGCCATCCTAAAACAAAAAGCCGGTGAAGGCTTGGATGTCAGGATGATGTATGACGATGTAGGCAGCCTGATGACAGTGCCCTACCGCTATGACGCCAAAATTCGGGAGAAGGGGATAAAGTGCATTGCCTTCAACCCCTTTGTGCCATCCCTTTCACTCCGCCTCAACAACCGGGACCACAGGAAAATAGTGGTGATTGACGGACACACCGCCTTTACAGGCGGCTCCAATTTGGCCGATGAGTATATCAACGGCTATCCCAAACATGGGCAATGGAAAGAGGCGATGATTTTGCTTCGGGGCGAGGCGTCGTACAGCTTTACCTCCATGTTTTTGCAGACCTGGAAATATTATGCCGACCGCTATTATGAAGAGGATATGGATTATGAGCTGTACAAGCCCCAGGTTTATATGGATGAAGCGGAGCCGCTGGAGTATGCGGGATTTATTCAGCCATACGGCGACAGCCCGGTAGATGATGAACAGACCAGTGAGGGCGTATATTTGAATCTGGTCACCAAGGCTAGCCGCTACATCTATATCGCTACCCCTTATTTTGTGGTGGGAAATGAGCTTTTGACCGCGATCTGCATGGCGGCTAAAAGTGGTGTGGATGTCCGCATTCTGACGCCTCATGTGGCGGATAAGGTCTATGTGCACGCCACTACCCGCTCCTACTACCGTCAGTTGGTGGAAGCCGGAGTGAGGGTATATGAGTATACGCCGGGGTTTGTTCACTCAAAGCTGGTTGTGGTGGATGATAAGGTGTGCACCGTGGGCACAGTGAATATGGATTTTAGAAGCTTGTACCTGCACTTTGAATGCGGTGTGTGGGTTTATCAAAACGCCGCTGTGCAGGCAGTGAGGGATGATTTGGTATCCACCTACCGGATTTCCCAGGAAATCACCCTGGAGGATACCAAGGCGGGCTTGATTATGCGCCTGGTCAACACTCTGCTGCGGTTGTTTGCGCCGTTGATGTAGCTGAAATATGATTAACACATTTGGGATTCTCTTATTGCATTGTTTTTCTTACGCCAATGGTTACGCCTCCACCTTGCGAGGCGGTGGGTTATCTGGTGTGGGAGAATCTGTACTTGGTCACAGTATAGATGACGGATATGATTACTCTATACAGTATATGACATTAAGAAAGGTGAGGGCATTGACATTACTAAAATGCGATAGCTGCGGCGCCAGTGGGTTGGAGGTCGACCAAGTCAATCAGACTGCGATCTGCAAATTTTGCGGCAGCACCTATTCTGAAGAGAGAATTAAGGAATTAAAAATACAGATTGAGGGCTTAACGTTTGAGGACCTACATAATCGAGCCAACACCTTTTTACGGCTCAGACAATGGGAGCAGGCGGAAAAGGTATTTGCGCAGATTGCCGACCTCTACCCCGGTAAAGATGAGGGCTGGTGGGGGCAAGTATTGGCTGCGGCCCAAGGGCCGGTGAGTAATCTCGCCAAGCAGGTGCCCTATGAGGGCGAGTATACAAGGTTGTATGAGATCGCTTTAAAATGCGCCTCGCCGGAGCAACAGCAGGATATCCAAGCCGCGTTCCGGCCTGTATTGGAGGCCCGGTATCGGTATGAAAACCGGTTAGCTAAACAGGCGGTCCGCCGGCGTGTGGCCACTGTCGCTTCAATTGTGGTAGTGGCCGTATATGTAGTTTTGTTGACTACGTTGATCGGGCAGACATATTTGAGGACGGTGGAGGGCTTTAACGGTGAGACAACGATTGTGGAAAGCCTTAAAGGCATATTCCTGACAGGGCACCTGCCTGCCGGGATTTGTGCCGTAATAATGGCGGTGCTGTTGTCCATGCGGTCCAAGGGGGGTAATGGTAGCCGTCACGGCTTTAGGACAGTGGCCGTACTGATCATTGCCGTGACGGCTGTTTGGTTGACCTACATCGAGGGGGCGGCTGCCGGGTATCAGGCTTGGAACGTCGTATTGGCTATTATCGTACATGCGGTAGGATGTGGGGTGGCCCTTGTTCCAGGCGGTATTCTCAGCGGCATTTTGTCAAGGCTTGGGTAATAGTGGGAAAACCCTATTGCACAATTTTTTGTGTGGAATGAAAAAACAGATGTGAAAATTCCCTATTGACTTTTTAAATTAAAGTAGTTATCATAGTACATAACAAAGATATATTTAAATTGACGATGAAGAGAAGAGTAGATAAAGGGAAGCTGCATAGAGAGCCTTCGGTAGCTGAAAAGAAGGATGGCCGATTTTTATTGAACATGGTCTTGGAGTTGCACCGCCGAGGCAGGGGTTAGGGTTGCTTAGGTGGCGACGGGGTCGCCCGTTACAGCGATAGAGTATGGATGTACTCGAAAAGGTCCATTCCCGTGAGGGGTGGATGAACAGAGGTGGTACCGCGTGCAGCCGCATTGAATTGATGGCTCTCGCCCTCGGAAATGTTATTTCCGTTGGCGAGGGCTTTTTTAGTTGCATGTTCATTTATAGACCAGGAGGGGTTTGCGTTGATCAACATACGGAATTTGACCAAGACCTTTGAGGTATCCGGGCAGACCATAACGGCACTGGAGCAGGTCAATATTGTGGTGGATCAGGGCGATATTTTCGGCATTATCGGCATGAGCGGGGCGGGCAAAAGCACCTTGCTCCGGTGCATAGGCTTACTTGAAAAGCCCACAAGCGGCGAGATTTACTTAGATGGCGTCAATACCTCCCATGTGAGCGGCAAGGAGTTGATTGCCCTGCGGAAGGAGATCGGTATTATCTTTCAGGGCTATCACCTATTGATGCAGAAAAATGTGCGCAGGAATATTGCTTTTCCGTTGGAGATCGCTAAGATTCCCAGGCTTCAGATACAGCGGCGCGTGGATGAGCTGCTGGAGCTGACAGGGCTGACGGATAAAGAAAATGCCTATCCGGCCCAGCTTTCCGGAGGGCAGAAGCAGAGGGTAGCCATCGCCAGGGCGTTGGCCGTGGGCTCCAAGGTGCTCCTCTGCGATGAGCCTACCTCTGCGCTGGACCCATTGACCACCAGGTCTATTTTGCAATTACTCAGGAAGATTAATAAGACCCTTGGCGTGACCATAGTGATCATTACTCACGATACGACGGTTGTGCGATCGATTTGCAATAAGGTCGCTGTCATAGATAACAGCACTGTAATTGAGCAGGGATTTGTAAAAGACGTCTTTACCCGCCCTGAACATGCTGTGACTGAGCAATTTTTATCACTGGAATTGGGAGGTGAATGGGATGAATGATCTGGTGTCCCTGCTTTGGACCGGTACGCTGGAGACCCTGTATATGACCTTCTTTTCCACCCTGTTTGCCTATATTGTGGGTCTGCCCCTGGGGGTAGTGCTTGTAATCACTGCCCGTGACGGCATACGGCCTATGCCCGCGCTAAACGCGGTGATAGGCTGGATCGTCAATGTAGGCCGCTCCATTCCCTTTGTTATTCTGATGGTTGCCATTATCCCTTTCACCCGGGCCATTGTGGGCACAGTGGTGGGCAATACGGCTGCCATTGTTCCACTGGTAGTGGCCGCCGCGCCCTTTGTGGCGCGGCTGGTGGAGTCCTCCCTCAAAGAGGTGGACCGCGGCATTGTGGAGGCATCCATATCCATGGGGGCCACCAATTTCCAGATCATCTGGAAGGTGCTCCTCGCGGAGGCCATCCCCTCCCTGATCAGGGGACTGTCTATCGCCACCATCACTATCCTGAGCTACACGGCGATGGCTGGAGCGGTGGGGGCCGATGGATTGGGCAAGCTGGCGATCTCCTACGGACGCAACCGGTGGCAGACCGATATTTTGGTTTCAACCGTTATTCTGTTGATCGTCCTGGTTCAAGTTATACAAACCATACTGAACCTGATTGCGCGTGCGGTGGACAAAAATTCTTCCGGAAGGGAAAGTTTTAAGCTTCTCAAACGGCTCACACGGTTTGGAAAGTAGGAAGATTTGAATTTGAACGCCTCATTTAGGAGAAATATTTATTTTTAAGTCACTTTATTTTTCATAGGCTGTACGTAAAGCTCTAAAATCATTTATTATAAGGAGATGTAACATGATGAAAAAATTAAAAACACTGTTGGCAGTTTTGCTGATTGCCTCCTTGACTATAGCTTTGGTTGGCTGCGGGTCCTCCCCGGATGCTGTGAATAGCAGTGAACCGGGTTCTTCCGTGAATGAGAGCGCTACATCGGGCGAAGGTTCTCAACCGGAGGGTGACAGCGATGTCGTTGCATTAAAAGTCGGCGCGTCCCCCTCGCCCCACTCCTTGATTTTGGAGGCCATCGCGCCTATTTTGCTGGAGCAGGGCATTGAGCTGGAAATCGTAATCTTCGATGACTATGTGCTGCCCAATCTGGCTTTGGAGGACGGAGACCTGGACGCGAACTATTTTCAGCATGAGCCCTACCTCAACACCTTTAACCGTGAAAATGAAACCGATTTGGTATCCGCCGGCGCCATTCACTATGAGCCCATGGGCCTGTATGCCGGCAAGTCCGATAGCCTGGACAATATCCCCGACGGCGCTGTGATCGGCATTCCTGACGACGCCTCCAATGGCGGCCGCGCCATCCATCTGTTGGAATCTCTGGGCGTTATCACCCTGAAAGAGGGTACTGGCGAAGAGGCCACCAAGCTGGATATTGAAGAGAATCCCCACAATATTGAAATCCGGGATATTGAAGCCGCCCAGTTGCCCGCCTTGCTGCCTGACCTGGATTTCGCCATCATCAATGGCAATTACGCCCTCAGCGGCAATGTGCTGGAATACCTGCTCACCACCGAGGACAAGGATTCCATCGCCGCCCAGTATCCCAATATCATTGCTGTCCGCAATGGAGATGAAAACAACGAGGCCATTGTCAAGCTGGTGGAAGCCCTGAGAAGCGCCGAGGCCCAGGCATATATCACCCAACAATTTGGTGATACCGTTAAGATTTCGGAATAAATTTTTTTAACAGAGTGCGGGCCAAGGCGGCTTGCACTCTGTTTTTACATGGGTTATGATGGGGACAGGTTTTCATGGAGAGGATGATGAATGTGAAGCTGGGAATGTACTCGGCGGAGATGAACAGAACCCCTGTGGAAGAGGCGTTTGCTGCCATGAAGGGGTATGGATTTGAGCAGGTGCAATTTGATTTTAGGTCGGTTTGCCCAGAGCAGATGCCCAGAGCTATTGATCCGGCGCTGGTAAAGGAAATCCAACGCCAAGCCCTCGCTCACGGCATTGAGATCACGGCCATCAACGGCACCTTCAATATGATTCATCCCGATCATGAAATGCGGGAGGAGGGCTGCCGCCGGTTTGAGGGGATTGCCAGGGCGTCGGATGAGTTGGGATGCCGGATAGTGACCCTTTGCACAGGCAGTCGAAATGCCAGCCATATGTGGTCCTGGCATGAGGATAATTTAACCCCTTCCGCTTGGGAGGATTTGATTACCTCTATGGAAAGGGTGCTGACTATTGCGGAGCGCTACAATGTGATACTCGGCATTGAAACGGAACCCAGCAATTGCGTCAATACGCCGGAGAGAACCAGGCTGCTGCTGGATACTTTTGGCTCCCCCTCATTGGGGGCGATAATGGATATCGCCAACCTATTTCAGGTAGGGGAGGCAAAAAGGGAAAATGTGTGGAGGATCATAGATCACGCATTTGAATTGCTGGGGAAGGATATTTGCTTGGCCCACGGCAAGGATATTCTTCAAGGGGATGGTTTAGAATATACCTACGCGGGCAACGGAATCGTGGATTTCGGATATTTCTTAAGGAAATTGGATGAGGTGGAATATACTGGGGGTATTATTCTTCACGGTATCAAGGATGAGGCCCATTTCCCAAAAGCGGTGGAGCATGTACAATCGGCAATGCAAAATAAGTGAGGGGAGAGGGAATATGCCATACCAATGGAATAAACTTGACAGAGGCCAGAAGCCTGTCATGGAACAGGTGAGTGACTATGTAGACAATCCGCTGTGGGAAGCGCTGTGCAGGCATGTGGAGGAGGAGTATCAATCAAAGCCGTTATTTGAATACAGCGGATGCATCCCGACAGGCTGGAATGTCAAATATAAAAAGTCCGGACGGTCCCTTTGCACCTTGTATCCCATGGAGGGATGTTTTATCGCGCTGGTGGTTATTGGTCCCCATGAAAAGGTGGCGTTTGATTTAGCATTGCCTTTGTTATCCAGTTATACGCAGGAACTCTATGAATCCAAGAAGGATAAAGACGGGTTGTGCTGGCTCATGTTTGAGGTGAGGGAAAGCGGCGTATTGCCGGATGTAAAAACCTGTATTGAAATACGCAGAGGATATAAAAAACAGAATAAAAAATGATAATTGCCTATAGGCTGCGGCTCATCTGCTATGCGCCGTACGGAATCTGTCTCCGCCATTGCAGCTTTTCTGAATTATTTCTAAAACTACTTTAATGAATCCCCGTGTCCCACCAGAGGCAGCAAGGCGCCATAGCCCTCCTCCTCCATATCCCCTTTGGGGATAAAGCGGAGGGCCGCGCTGTTGATGCAGTAGCGGAGGCCGCCCAATTCAGCGGGGCCATCCTCAAAGACATGGCCCAGATGGGCGTCCCCGGTTTTGCTGCGCACCTCGGTGCGCATCCGGTTAAAACTGATGTCCAAAGCTTCCTTCAACAAAGCCTTGTCAATGGGCTTGGAGAAGCTCGGCCAGCCACAGCCGGATTCAAATTTATCAGTGGAAACAAAGAGAGGCTCACCGGTGGTAATATCCACGTAGATACCCTCCTCAAAATTGTCGCAGTATTCATTTTCAAAAGGCCGCTCCGTGGCGTTTTGTTGGGTGACCTCATATTGGAGCGTGGTCAATGTCTCTCTCAGTTTTTCCACCGATTTTTTTACATATTTCTTTTCCATAAGAGGTACTCCTTTATTTGCTGCCAACTTCTTTAACTTAGTGTAACCCAGATATCGTCTTTTTTATACCCTTAAGCCTTGATTTTACAATGGAGATAACGGGGATGACGGTACGAATGGGACCATGAGGAGTGGCGGTTACCCCCACAGTGCCGCCGAGATAAAACCCATATATATACCTTCTCTAAAAAATAGTAACCCCATGCTCTATTATATCCCCTGGGGAGGTCTGTCACAAGGTGAATATTGTATAGATATCATAAGAAGCGCTTGTGAAACAAGCGCTTCTTATGATATTCATTAACGTGATTACACCTCAAGCATCTGGACGGCCTTGGCCAACTCCTCAATAATGGCGATATTCTGAGGACAGGCCATCTCACATTGCCCGCAGGCGATACATTCTGAGGCCTTGGCGGCAGCATGGGTTTCCCACATATAGTCTCCCCTGGCGCCAGCCAGGTTGTTGTAAATCAAGTAGGTATTCATTGCCCTGAAGGTACCGGGTATGGCGATATTTTGAGGGCATCCCTTTACGCAGTATTGGCAGTCGGTGCAGGGGACTTGAGGGAGCTTGGACAAAGCTTCCTGAGCTTTTTTGACCACAGCCTGCTCCTGTTCGGTGAGGGGCTGGAAGTTATCCATATAGGATAGGTTATCCTTCATCTGCTCCAGATTGGACATGCCGCTCAGAACCGTTACGATCCCTTCAAGGGATGCGGCGAAACGAATGGCCCAGGAGGAGAGGGATGCGTCAGGGCTTGCGTCGGTAAATACACTGGACACCGGTTCAGGCAATTCGGCCAGGTTCCCCCCCTTGACGGGCTCCATAATGACAACAGGCTTACCGTGTTTCCGGGCAACTTCGTAGCATTTCCTGGACTGCACTGTCTCGCTTTCCCAGTCTGCGTAGTTGATCTGTAGCTGCACAAACTCCATCTCCGGATGGGCCTGCAAAACCTTATCCAGGTCATCCGCCTTGGCGTGCATGGAAAAGCCCAAATGCTTGATCCTGCCTTGTGCCTTTTGTTCAGCTAGGAAATCCCATATGCCGTAGTCGTCAAACGCAGCCGTCCGGTCTCCTCCCAGGTTGTGCAGCAGATAAAAGTCAAAATACTCCACGCCGGTTCGCTTTAACGAAGTCCAGAACATATCCTGGGCTTCCTGGACATTGGTGGGGCCTGCCCATGCAGGCAGCTTTGTGGCCAATTGAAAGCTTTCCCTGGGATAGCGGTCCACCAATGCTTCTTTGATAGCCATCTCCGACTTTCCGCCAGCATAACCATAAGCGGTGTCAAAGTAAGTAAATCCCTTTTCCATAAACAGGTCTACCATCTGCTTGGTCTGCTCAATATCCACGTTTCCATCCTTCATGGGAAGACGCATGAGCCCAAACCCTAACTTTCTAATATCTTCGCCTAAATAAGTCATCTTTACACCTCTTTATTTTTCATGATATATCCATTATATACCTTAGAGTTCACTCTAAGTCAAGATAATACTAAACCAATATTGCAGTGGCGCTGCTTGATAAACCTATAAAAGGGTTTTCCCTATTTAGGGGAGGGTATAAACTTATTCATACGCTCCTGTGATTTTTTTCTCACGGCTCTTGGGGTATCATTAAATTTTTCAGCGAAAATGCGTTGGAAAAGCTTGTAATTCGTAAACCCGTGCTTCTCCAAAATGATATGAATAGGCAGGCTGGTATTTATCAAATCCGAATATATCCTGGACAAACGTATTTCATTGAGATATTCCAGGTATGTACTGCCGGTGCACTTTTTGAAAAAACGGCAGAAATACTCCGGCTGCAGTGAGACGACGCTGGAGATTTCCCTGAGACTGATGGGCCGGTTGTAGTGCTTTTGAGTATATTTCTCAATCTCAAGCATGCGTTCTAAATCCAGAGTACGCTTGGAACTGTAGGAGACCTGCGAACTGAATTTGTGGTAGAGGCCGTCAACAAGCTCCATCGCTAGCCGGTACAGCTGCAGATTCATATCCTCGGCCGCCTCGTCAAGAGCTGTTTTCATGGCCTGCATAATGTTCTTTAGCGCCTGCACCCTTTGGCACACCAGGGGATCATCAGAATACATAGGGACATGAAATTGATATTGGCCTATATTGGGAATAAGCTTGAGCAGGAACGGCATCGGCAAATGAATGAGTATGTTATAGTCGCCGTGAATGGTGGCGGTGGAGTGAATGACGTTGGGGTTGATGAGGAAGAACTCATCCGGCCCAAACAGGGTCGTTTTTTTCTCAATGGTAGCTTGACCTTCGCCACTGGTTACATAGATGATTTCAATGGCGTCGTGCCAGTGATCGGGGATATAACTGCCGCTGTCATAATAGCATTGGAACCAAAATTCCAGGCCCTGGGAAAAGTGAATGGGTTCATGGTAAGCTGATGTATTCAACGCCGATACCTCCTGCCTTTCATAAGTATTCTTACATATCTATACTATAGCCCAATTCAATGGCATCTACAAGAGCGAAGATAATATCGACAGAAATATATGTCAATATCGCATCTTGAGATGATGCCAAATAAAGGGTATAATTAGTTGAAATATTTGTAATCTATAAACAATATTTCCGGACGGCTGATGGGAAAAAATATGGAAAATAGATTTTTTATTTTTAAAGAGAAATAAGTATGGTTTTAGTTGAGGTGGGAGAAATTTGTATAAAATTGATATAGTTTCAAAAGAGGATGGACCGGTTATAGACCAACGCCTCCATGGACAGTTTATCGAATTCCTGGGCACCTGCATTTCGGACGGGATATGGGTGGGGGAGGATTCATCCATCCCCAACATTCACGGCATCCGCAAGGACGTGGTGGATGCCCTGGCCCGGATTGCGCCGCCTGTAGTGCGCTGGCCAGGGGGCTGCTATGCCGATACATATCACTGGCGAAACGGCATTGGCGGCAAAGCTGAGCGCCCGGTGACCTACAATAACAACTTTGGCACCCAATCGCTGGAATACAACCATTTTGGCACCCACGAGTTTGTCGAGTTTTGCAGGCTGATCGGTGCTGAGCCTTGGATTAATATCAATATGCTGTCCGGCACGGTGGCGGAAATGCAGGATTGGGCCGAATACTGCAACCGGGAAAGCGGTACAACTCTGGCAAAACTGAGGGAGGAAAACGGCAGCGGGGAGCCCTTCAATGTCCGTTATTGGGGCATTGGCAATGAGAGCTGGGCCGGAGGCGGCAACTATACCGCTAAGGGGTATGCCGGAGAATATAGAAAATATGCCTCAGCTTTTCCCCGGTTTGGGCGTGGCATGCCTTTGCCTGACAGCGATGAGGGTATGAAGCTCATTGCTGTGGGCCCTGACGGCAATAAGCCCAAGGAGAGGGTACAGTGGACCAAAGGCTTCTTCAAGGCGCTTTCAAAATACCGCCAGCCCCCCATCTATGGATATGACCTGCATTTTTACAACTGGAATGTCAGACATCCAGCCGATACCGTTGTGAAATTTTCCAAGGAGGATTGGGACAGGGTAATTGAAGGAGCACAGGAATTGGAGGAGGTTATTCTTGAGCAGTATGCGCTTGTTCAGGAGGGGCTCAGCCTGATGCCTCAGCCTGAAAGCAGCTTTATGCCGGTGCCTGCTTGCGAGCTGATTGTGGGGGAATGGGGCAACTGGCACCGCTTTGATCCGGCAGCGCCTTCAGCCCTCTGGCAGCAAGCCACCATGCGGGATGCGGTGACCACCGCCATAACCCTGGACATCTTCCACCGCCATAGCGACAAGGTGGCTATGGCTTGTGCCGCCCAGACGGTCAATGTCCTCAACTCGCTGATTTTGACCCAAGGGGAAAATACAATACTAACCCCTAATTTCCATGTCTTTGAAATGTATAAGCCTCACCGGAATGCCACGGCCTTGGCTTGCGCCGTGACGGAGGGCAACGAGGGCACAGTGTTTGCCTTTGCTTCCAAAAAGGAGGGGATTTTATATCTGAACATGGTGAACACCTCT
>Ga0153949_1000848_pt1 | contig 10956 bp, 18 predicted proteins | sample TSNJ033MetaG_FD_104705 | JGI IMG/M metagenome (GOLD analysis project Ga0153949, IMG submission 104705) | Attine ant fungus gardens microbial communities from New Jersey, USA - TSNJ033 MetaG | ecosystem: Host-associated > Fungi > Mycelium > Unclassified | place: USA: New Jersey, Wharton State... | reverse complement strand
ATATTACCCATCTCAAAACCATCTTTTAATATTCTTTCAATATCACAGTTGCAACAATTAATCGTATCTCTTCTTGCTGACATATCATGAATGTAAATGTACCCATCCTTTATAGCTTTCAAGTCTAGCGTATTTAAAAAGAATTTTTTATACAAGTTTCTGTTTAATTCGTTAAAAATTAAGCTTCTTTTAGTGCTTACCAACGCACTATTGGTATTTGAGTTTTCCTTATCTCCTAAATACATTATTGACTGACTTTTCTTGTAAACGTCATCTAACATATGCACAAAATCTATTTTATAGTTTCTATAATCTCTGTAAGATTTAGCTATTGCTGGATTAATCATCTCTATTACATGCTCCACAATCCTATGCATATCTTCTACGGATAAAATGTTAGTTCCCTCACGTTCTGATACCTCGTAAGCTTTCTCAGTAGCCTTGCTTTTGATGTACTGCTTATCAGATTCAGATAAAGTTACAAGTACTCTGTCCGCTGATAATGTTGCAGCTCTTATTATTTTATTAGGGTCGAAATCATCAACTGTCTTGTCCTTTTTAGATACTAAGAGTTTCTTTCCAATGTTCTCTTTCTCTAAATTTTTCATTTGTGACATCTCCTTATGTATTATTTATTCTATAAAACACCTAGGCTATAATTACTAAACTAGGTGTTTTACTCTGACTTTATTTATCTGCTTTACCCATGTCCTTATTTATCTTTCTTGGCGATTTTATTAAATCTCTCCTTAATACCACTTGAGTAAATTCTTTGTTTTTAGGCCCGTTTCCATTTATGAAGTAGAATACCCTTCCACTTATTGAGTAAGTATCAATTCTCTCAGTTATCTTTTCACCTATATTAAAGTACTTTGAAGCCATATACTCTATCTCTGGGTGCTTTGCAACGTTCTCTTCATTCAAAAACTTTTCTAATGCCTTTTTAATTTCATTACCACTGTAGCTGATCTCTTGATTGATTGCTCCTAAAATATTCATCTAACGTTTCTCCTTTTAATATAAAATATAACAAATATTCAAATTAAAGTAATATTTTAAGCTCATCATCAAATCTGTGGTTATGTTTCAGGAACCCTTTCCACCTTAGTTATTATGTACTTTCTAAAACCACAATCATAAAACCCTTTCTTCTTAATCTCCCGTTTAATCTCGTATCTAAATATTATATTAAAGCTACTGTACCCAACTACAACCGATAATACAAATACCAATGGGTACATTAAATTATAACTTAACATATAGTTTTATCTACACTCCTTCCCTACTTTTTCAACGTAAATCATATTTTTTCCTACAGTTACGTACTCACTCTTTTTAACTTTATTTATCTTATCCATAGCTTTCTTAGATTTGATTGCTAATCCCAGTATAAACCCTGTTCCAATAATAATCAGCCACTTTGATATCTCTATCGCCCACATCGATACTGTCATTTATAACACTCCTTTTATCACCATTAACTACCGTTTCAACCTAACTATGTTCTGATTACTACTTCCAACCCATTGTAACTTTCTACATCCTTTACTCTCTAAATACTCACCTTCAACCACCACATCTACAAGCTTTTCCTTGAAAATATCCATATCCATCACATCCGAATATAAGTAACCTGTGTACATCCATATAGTTTTTGTAAATCCATACTTCTGCCTTATCTCTCTTATAAAGGCACTTACTTCTTCTCTGTTATATGTTTCTAAAGGGTCTCCACCACTAAACGTTATTCCATCGATGAAATCCTTGTCAAGTTCCTCAAATATTTCCTGTTTTTCACTTTCACTAAATGGTATACCACTATCTCTTTCCCATGTCTCTGGATTATGACAACCCTCGCATCTATGATCACACCCAGATACCCAGAGTACTACTCTAAGTCCCTCTCCGTTCAACATATCTTCTTTCGTAATATTATGATAATTCATACAGCCTTTCACCTCACTATTAAGTTCTTATCTATATAAAAATATACTTTTCTTATACATAAGCCTGTTTTAATGATATATTTCAATAATCTCACTTCTTTCTTAAAGCTTGAATATATAATTAAAAGTATTTATACTGTATGTGTGTCATTACTTAAATACTTTACCCATTCTTCGTTGGGATTTAACCAATATCCGGCTGTTATATAATAATAAATATGTAATTCTTCCTGTGCATTCGGATAATGCTCTGCTTTACCTAAAAAGAATTTGTAAGTACTTTTTCCTACATATTCCTTTGTTCTATTGTTCCTATAAACTTCTATTATTACACTGTAATTAATTCCAGCTCCCATTGCTCTAGCTTTTCTATATGCCTTTTCAAAATCAACATATAAATAATAATCCTCACTTCGAGCTAACTTAACAATGTATTTAAATATTGGTTTAGTCTTTTTATCTTCAAGCTCGTATCTATCCATATTACAGCCTCTACATTTCAAAATTTGATAGTTCTGTCATTATATAATGTCTTTTTGATCTCATTTCTCTAATTGCTCCGTCTATACTCTGTATATTATCCATAAGTAGAGGCCGTTCCAGTTCGGGTATTATTTCTGTCAATATTTCTGCACTTGTAATGTTTTGATACCTCATTAATTTACGCTTTAGCTTATTTAAATTCTCTATAGCGTTGTCGTAATACTCGTATTTATCTAGTAGATCACTTAATTTTAAAAACTCTCTCATGCTCTCATTGTTACCTTTCATTAAATATATAAATACACTTATTTTATAACTAAGTCTTATATATAGTCGTAATGATAACTTTATGTCTATTATCTGTCTTTAACGTATTCGCTACTAATTAATGAGTATGTCATACTGTGTATACCTTCACCATAATTATTTCTTATCGTGCCTTCATACTGAAAACCAATTAGACTTAAATGCTTTGCTATTTTTATACTCGCATCGTTATCTGGCTCTATTTCAAGACCTAACCTAACAAATCCCAAATCTAATAATGTTTCCAACAGTTTTCTTACTCTTTTTATGCTTAATACATATCCTCTATATTCCTTAATGATCCCCAAGGAAATCTTTGCTCTTTTATATTTAAGATGCATGTCATATAGATAAAATAATCCTATAACAAGTCCATCTCTCTCAATTATCCAGAACTTTGATTTACTGTCAGTTTCATTTCTTTCTTTTATGTTAATTACTTCATCTTCTAATGAATCTTCCCACCCTAAATATAATTCTACTTGCCTGTCTTTAAAATAATCCAACTTTTTCAAGAGTTCTTGGGTATCAAATTTGCTCACACTTATCAGTTTCACACGCTCATCTATTTCAATTTGAAATGGTAAATCACTTTTTATCATTGACTGCCTCCAGTAGTATGCCATTTGAATAATCTAATCTAATCTAATCTGCCAATCATTGTCTTATACGCTTCATCCAGACATACTAAATAGCATCCTTTATAAACCTTAAGTCTTGGCTCATTATTTATTATTGCCAACGATCCAGCCTTTAAGCTCTTCTCTATTGTTGGCACTACTGTACTTTTCCCCATATTAGATTTCTCTATTAGAATTAACATACCGTCAATTCCCCAACTTCCTCTTACTTTGTTAAGCTCTGTATGACATGCTATTCCTAAGTCTATTGCATAATCTTCCATATTAAAGATATCGCTCTCGGCAAATACTCTTCGTTGACCTAAGTAGTTTTTGTAATTATTAATTGTAAATTTTGGCCCGAGTAACAACATTTTATAATCTGCGTCATTCAATATTTTAGTTGATAAATCTTTATCATTATGTCTTATTTCTATGTCCCTCTGGTATAGTTCCACTTTTGGGTGTAATATATTGTATCTAAACATAGTATTCTTCCAGCGATCCATTTTGTCAATATCCATCTTAGCCTCTCTGGATAATCCTACTAAGCCTCTCTTTATATCTACTGATCTGTTAATATTGTCAACAAGTCTTACTGCACTACTCTCGTGCTCTTTATGATCATTATATCCCACATTTAAACCTATAAACCTGCTTCCATCCATATTAATTGTATTTCCAAATACTCCTGGCCTCATGTTTTTCTACCTTTCTGCTTCTCCTATTTTTCTGACCTTGTCTTTTATTAATATTAGTATGAATCGTTGTATAAGCTTATTCTCTTTATTTTTCCTTTTTCAAAATATATGCTTATTCCCTTGCTGTTATCTTCATCCACATATAATTCATATGCTGCACTTTCATTATTTGAGTATATTGTATCTAATATCTTTGATACCTCTTCCTCACTTGAATTCATATTAATCCCACCATATAATTGTATATTCATAGCTCCTACATCTTTTGCATATAAATGCAAGTCTATAGCATGACACTCTTCCACTGGTTTCACTTCTTTTGAATCTATGGGACTATATGTGATGGTAAAAGATTCATCTTTATTTCCCTTCCAATTACAAATTGTAGTATGTTTACCATTAGACCTATCTGTATTTATATTTTCCACAAATGTAAATCCACTTTTTTCCATATCCCCATAACTAAATGGTAATTCTATTTTAATGTCATTAACTACAAATTCATTAAAGTGTTCTTTAAAATCACTTGTAATCTTATTACTCGCTACTGTTACTCCTGTCTCTACTTCTGTTTCTTCTTCTATATCTTTTGATTGATGATTAGCTGTTTCCACAACTTTCTCTACACTTGTTTTATCCTTAATGTTTGCTGTCTCTTCTGCATTCCTTTTGTTACAACCACTCATCATAACCGATATTAACATAATTATTACTATTGCTCTTCTCATATAATTTTCCCCTTGTCTTTAATATCTGTACTTTTTATTTGCTTCTACTACATTATTATATAGGCTTATATGCTTCATCCAAGCATATTAAAATACACCCTCTTTGCTTAAATAACCTTGGCTCACTATCTATTAATGCTAAACTTCCACATTTTAAACTTTTTTCTATTGTTGGTATTATTAACCCCTCAGATATATCATCTCTTTGTAGCATAATAATCATCATACCACCATAACCACCCCAACTTCCTCTTAAGTAGTTTTCTCTTCTATTTATTTTATTAACTGCTTCATAAGAATTACTCTGCACACCTTCTTTTGAATACTCTTTCATATCCATCATATCCATCATATCACTTTCTGAAAATATCCTCTTTTGTCCAATATGTCTTTTATACATATCCATTGGATATTCTGTCCCCATTAGCAACATTATATACTCTGCGTCATTTAGTATTCTACTTGATAAATCTTTATCGTTATGCCTTATTTCTATATTTCTCTTATATATTTCAACTCTAGGATGTAATATATTATTACCATATGGGGTATTTCTCCAACACTGCATCTTTTTAAAATCCTGTTTATCTTGTCTAGATGCACCAGTTAAACCTCTCTTGATAACTACTCGACTATTTATATCTTGAACAAGCCTATCTACATCTCCCTCACGATCATCATAATTAAATCCTATATTAAGTCCTATAAATCTATTACTATGCATTTTTATCTGATTTCCTACTACTGCTAGTCTCATAATTTTTCCCCTTTTCTTAATTCGTTTTCTCGCTTAGCTGCTCTTTTAACTACAGCTCCATACTCCAAATAAGTATTCAAAACAAGTAATATAGGTATTAAATATACTAATGAAGTATCTAAAGGATTCTTTGCAACCTCACTTACACATAACCCATCTCCATTTAAATCCATAGTTACCCCTCTATACTCCTGTAACACATACTCAAATTTATCAACTCTTGTAAACAACTCTTCCTTTGGCATGTAGATTAATACTACTAAAATAAATGTAACAGCAACAAAACTCAAAACAAACGCTACCTTATTCATAAATGTATACACTCCTTAATAATTTATCCTGTATTTAATTATTTTTCCACTACTTCTAAAATATAAGTTTTACAGACCTTTAATATCTGTACTTCTCATTAGATTCTGCTACATTATTCCATATTTCAATCATACTTATCTTACCCTCTCTAAATTCCACACGAAGATAAGAACGCTCAGATTTATCAAAACACGTTTTGTAAACTGTCTTCTGGTGGTCAGAAGATTGCTTCTCTAATATGGATGCAACCTTGGCCTCTGTGGAATTCACAGTTATACCCCCATAAAACACAACCTCTGCTTCTCCTACTTCAGGTATATAGGGATAAGTATCGTTCAGTGGGTGTATGATAAAAGTCTTAGTCGTACATTCATGCACAGGTAGCACTACCTTTCCATCGTTAATGGTATATCCAACCCTAAAAGACCCATTATCACTTGTTTTCCAACCCATCTGTATGGTAGTGTCAGCAGGACTATCTACCGCAGAATCCCTTTGATTAGCGTATCTTGGTACAAAACCACAACTCTCCATATCCACATAACTAGATGGTACTTCCACAACTACCCCATCTATTGTAAACTTGTTGAAATTCTCTTTAAAATCGTCCTAAATCTCAAATTTAGGTACTGGTTTTTTACTTAAAGATTCTCCCACAATTTTTTCTGTGACTGTCTCCACTTCTGTCTCTGTATACTTATCTATCTCACTCTCAATCACTTGTGATGTCTCTTCGCTTACTGTTGCCTCTGTCTCTTTTATATCTCTTTCTGTACTCATCACAACTTTTGTACTAACCAAATCTACTGTTTTTGCTTTATTGCATCCACTTAAACTTGCTACTGCTATCACTGTCATAATCATTATTGCTTGTCTCTTCATACGTAGTCTCTCCGTTAATTTTATTGTATAAATACTTTTCAATTAAGTATTTACTTATTGTATCCATCCCATTACTTTCAGTGCACTCTCCACCGTATTTTTATTATACTTATTGAACTCATTTCTCCAATATCTACGCTCTTCATCACTAAGAGACTTGTATTTAATCAGTTTATTAGCTGATGCTTCTTCTATCAGCTTATCATCTCTCAAAAATCTATCTGCATTTACTACTATCCTAGAGTCTCCAATATTTTTTAATATCTCGTGTAAATAATGTATTGGTAACATATATATCATTAAGCCATTTACATTATTTAAAATACTTACTTCTATTTTCATTTCTATTGCTATAAGCCTTATCTTATTATAAATATGCTGTATACGATCTCTTTTACCGTACAAATAAAATATACAAGTATCTCCTACTATTGGCATCTTATAAGTTGACGATGGGCTTCCTACTACTACATCATTTGGTACATTATCTATATGCCTTAATTGATATGTTAACATATTGTCCCACCACCACTGCAAATTTCCTGGCTTATAAGGTATCTTCTCTTTTTCTAACATTCTACTCTCTTCTTCAGTTAACTTATGCACTACCTTTCCGCCATCCCATTGCAAAAACATTATTTTATCCACTTTAATTAATTCCTCAAGCTTATTCCTACTAACAATCACATTTGGATTATTTGCTATCAAGCCCTCTTTAATTAAATATGCTCTGTGCTCATTACCATCCTTGATTACAGCTGTTATATCGTATTTTTTCATGTTAATCTCTCCGTCCTCTGCTTGGTTCACTCCATTTTTCTGTTCTTTGATTTTTAATCTTATGCAAATAAACTGCTTCTAACTAACATTAGAAGCAGTTTATTTTATTACTTATAATTAAACCATTTTTCAGTATCTCCAAATACTCCCTTGCTTCTTTGTGTGCTTGCCTGAGGTTTACTTGAAGTAGTTCCATTTTCACCAGATTGGGATTTTCCGCTCGTGTTTGCCTCGTTCCCATCTTGTGGTACTCCTATAACTGGTAACTCGTTTAAATTGCATCCTACACCACGTAATAGGTATTTTCCATTGTACATCTGAACACGTGCATTGCCAATTTTACTCTCTTTAGCTAATGCAAGCAATTTATCCCTATTTATCTGAGCCGTTGCTCCACCAGCATTCTGGATTACATACCCCAGTGTATCTCTACCATTAACTATACTTGCTACTATTATATATTGATTCATAGCATCTTCTGCTGATGTTCCTTTTCTAACTTTTCCAATATTATCAGTTCTTGATAATTCTCCAGTAGATTCTTGTTGTACCGGTAAATCATCTAAACTGATTCCTACACCTCTAAGTATCAGCTTGTCTTGATAAATCTGTCCAGAACAATTTGTTATTTGCTTTCTTCCTACCATGAAAGCGACTTGTTCTCTGCTGAATCTCTGATTCTTTCCAGATTCAGCATTTTGTAAATGGTATCCAGTTACCTCTTTTCCATCCATGTATCTACCTACTATTGCGTATTCCGTTGCTTTTGCCATATTCTTTTCTCCTTTTCTTTATAATATGTTATTTAACCTTTTCAGTATCTATTATATAGCTATGCACTAATTCCCCATTAATTACCAAATCTAGCCCATCAATTCTCCCTTTGTATCTTTCATCTACTTTAACTGCTCTTCTTTTGAACTTATGACAACTAAATCCCATTCCCTCAATATAAGAAGCTTTTCTAATGTTTGTATCATATCTTCCAAAATCTAAAAGCACTTTCATTAGAATATAAAATTTATCTCTTTGTATATTTATGTCATTTATATTGTGTATATCAATGTAATGTTCGCCCCACATATGACCACGAATTGTGCCTTTTATATCCCATAGCCAGCACTTTCCTAAATACAGAGACACCCTACCATTTACTTCTTTAATGATACTTCCTGTGCTATAATTAGTAGTCATTTTTCCCCTTTCTTAAATTCCAAACAATTTCATTAACCTGTTACGCTCTGCAATGTCTGATGTTATTAGGCTTGTGAATATAAGCTCAAACTCATTTTTCTCTGCTATCATTGCTTCTTCTTTGCTAATATTAAACACTTGCATTCGATATTTTACACAATACTCAATTAAATCATTTGCTTCCTTTCTGTCTTTAACTCTCTTAGCTAGCATAAGTTTTTGTTTAATAGATATTCTTATAGAGTTTTCAGATATCTTTTTACTATTAGTTATCTTTATGTTACGCATTTCTATATTTTCTTCTATATCCACTTTACCTGCTCTGCCTTGAGCTAATCTGCTCTGTTCTTTGTTTAGTATTACTCTGCATATGTTGGATACTAACTGTTTTTCTTGTGCATTTAATGTCTCGTACTCTACCTTTCTCATATTGTCTTTTCCGAAAGACTTTATTTCTAAACTCAAGTTGTTGTCTCTATTACATAATACGTATACTGATTTTTTTGTTTGTGTTAATATACCTAAATGCCCAAGCATATGCTTATCTCTTATAACTCCTATTTTAATAATCGTGATTGACAATCATCTTCACCCCTTAAATAAAAAATTTACCTATTTTCAATCTTAAGCAAGTAAAAAGGTACAACCAATTAATCCTAGCTGTACCTTTTATATTGAATTACGCTGTTATACTAATTTGATTGCTTACTATTTCTTAACTTAAATAACTGCTGCTATCCAGATATTTAGTGTCTATCAAATTTCTGTCTTGGAATATCTGTAAAAAAGATTTAGCTTTAAGGTTAGATTCTGCAACCGATATTGGATTATATTCAATCCCATTTTTTACATCTGTATTACTGTAAATATTTACTGCTAATATTCCATTCTTGGCTTCTGCTCTTATGTAAATAGGCTCATTATAATTATTTGTAAACTTCAAATCTTTATAATCCCCCGCTATTGCTGCATCTAATCCTATTGGCACATAACTTACTCTTCCGCTATGTTCCCATCTTTCATCTACTTGTAATCCTCCTCTTAATACTGCTCCATACATCACACTACTTAATTGACATATGCCGCCACCATAAGATTGCTCAATTACTCCTTGATTAAAGCTAGCTCCCATTACATATCCGTTTTGAGCATTTCTTTGCAATATTTTCTTATTAACACTCAATTGCTGACCAGGGGCTAATATTGTTCCATTGATTCTTTCAGCCGCTACTTTTATATTTATTTCGCTATTTCCGCCAACTTTATAGCTTATTGCAAAACTTCCCAGATTTCCCTCGTTTATTACTTGGGCTTTATCTTCTTGCAAATAAACTCTTAAATCATACGATCCCACGTTCTTACTTATATGTGCTAAGTCCGCATCAAGTTTAGCTGTATTTATCTTAATTCCATTTACAGCTCCAGCTATGTCCGCTCCACTTAAGTCAGCTCTTATTTGATATCTTGCGTCTACTCTCTTAACCTTGTACGGATTTAATGCCTCATAAATATCACTTTTTAATCTGCCAATATCCAAACTTCTGACAACATTTATTTCTATTTCGCTGTCTGGTGTTTCTTTAAATAGTCCTACATCAAAATTTCTGTAATCATTAGATATATCAAAATTGACTGGATATGCATCCACAACTGTCATGTACCCACTCAAATTATAATCTGCATATACCTCATCATTTATGTACAGACTTATTGTCTCATTTCTAGATTTTTCCACTCTTTCTGCAATAATCTCATTCAGTCTGTCTATACACTTTTGTTTTTCTCTGTCTATAGTATAACTCTCCTGCTCTGTTTCTGAATCTGCTACCTCAACTTCTGTTATGCCAGCTTCTATTACTCCACTTGTAGATTCTTCTACATATTCGCTTTCACTAGCTTCTGCCACTTCATCTTGATTTTCCCTTACTCGTTTTCCAACTTCTATCACTGTACTTTGGTTTTCTTCTTCTTGCTGTTCTTCTACACTCTCGCTATTTACATTTACTTCATCATCAGCGGCAAATATTACTATTGGTTTTGCCATATTTAATGCTGCTACCATTATTGCTATTGCGGCTGACCTGTTTAACAATTGTTTACGTATCATCTGTATTTATCTCTCCCATCCTTATCCTTTAATCAACTTACTTTCCTATTTTAAGTGTTAAAAATCAATCCACTCGCATTTACCTCTACCATATTGTATTACATCAATTTATCTTATATTCATCCCACCTTTCTCTATTT
>Ga0153949_1000847_pt1 | contig 10957 bp, 10 predicted proteins | sample TSNJ033MetaG_FD_104705 | JGI IMG/M metagenome (GOLD analysis project Ga0153949, IMG submission 104705) | Attine ant fungus gardens microbial communities from New Jersey, USA - TSNJ033 MetaG | ecosystem: Host-associated > Fungi > Mycelium > Unclassified | place: USA: New Jersey, Wharton State... | reverse complement strand
AAGAACTTGATGGAGTTCTTCGTTGGATTGCAGCCTTACTTATACTACTACTACAGTGGCTGTACCCTAGAGTCCCATAGTCATATGTTCTTTCCAGAATGTTCTATGATCACCTGACCTTATCATGTGATTTGACTTACTGAGTCCCCACCCTATTTATATCCTTACTCCATTATATGCTTTGAGGTTTTGGATTAAGTGTTTAAATGCATGGAAAACCTTTTCCTGTTTGGGGCTCTCATAACACTCTTTGAGATCTATAGTATAATCCCAGATTTTCCTTGTTGGTATCCTCTTTGATTCTATCTTCCTAAACATCCTTTTCTACCTTAAAATTTTCTGCAGTATTATTTCTTTGATTTTTCTGTAGTTTACTTCAACTTCTTCTTCTTTTCTCTAATTTTCTTTATCATCTACTATTTATCTCATAATCTTTTTCTCTTCTAGAATTGCTACTCTCTTTCCTTTCTTTACTCTCTTTTCTTTTTTTAACTTCATATTCCTCCCACACAGTGGTGGATACCTTGTTATTTTTACTTTTCCTGTCTTTTAGTTTATCTCTAGATTATGCATTTATAACTATGGCATTCCTAGTATTATATCTGTCCTTCCTAGATTATATATATCCATTCTCATCCTTTCTACATGACTCTTATAGTATACATTTGCCTCTACTTGATAGGTAATAGCTCCTGTACTATTATTCATCCCATCAACATTCCTAACTACTACCAGTCTTTTTAATTTTTGTAGCCTAAATCTATGTCTTACTGCTATTTTCTGATCCATAAACATCTCTGTTGTACCACTATCCAAGAGCACTTTTACTGTTATACCTTTATGTGTATCTACTTTTTCTATTCCAATATTCAGCCACACCTCTCTTAGCATTTTAAACATTCTTCTCACTTTTCTCTACTCACCTCTCTCTCTTATTGTACCTTTCAGAGCCTTTGTCTGCATACTGCTTTGCTATGCTTTTTCTGTTCAGGGTATACCACTACCCTCCAGTTCTACCATGGTTGCTTTCTTCCTGTCTTACATTCTGGATACCAAATATTTCTTCTTTCCTCTTTTGATATTTTCTCCTCTACTATTGTGTCCTTTTTTCTATACTTTGTATATTTAATCTTACTTCCTGCTTTATTGTTTCTCCATTTTCATACCTCTAGACAACTCTTGTACCATACATTTCTCAGTTTCTCTCCAGAGACAAAATTCTGTTCTTGGTTTTTCTTTATCTTGGTACCTTTATAGTTATACTTTCTATACTCTACAAATGTTACCACTTTCTACCTCATCTTCCAACCCCTCCCCTCTAGTGCTGTACTTCTCAGAGGCATACTTTATATACTACTATATTCCTGCATCTTCTTCTATAAAGAGTAGACTAGTCTCTCCTCTTGCTGTGCCTTTTGTAGATTAACTATATGCACTACCTCCTCACTTCTTCTCTTCTCCTTCTCCACCTTCATATTTGAACATTCCCACTTGTAGTATCCCATTCTCTAACACCTAAAGTATTATACTCTCTTTTTTTCTATCTCTTGTCTCCTTATACTCACTCCTTCTTTCACTCCACATTGTATTACTCTACTTGCTATTATCTTGAATTTATTCTGGAAAGTTGGTTTCCCCTTCATCTTCTCCTTTCTATTTCTGCAGTTATGGGCTAAGTGCCCAAATCTTTTATACTTCTAATACACTCTTCCTTTTTTTTCCTTTATCTTTGCTCTTAGTTTAATAAGAGTACACTGTTGGTTGAGTATTCTATTTATGAGAGAGTTATATTGCTCTAGAGACATAATGCTATGTTTCTAGAGAAGTTAAATAAGAAATGATCTTACTAATGTTATATCTACTGGGGTGTAAGATCTTTATTAAGCTAAGTACCTACTGCCTTACTTATTATTGCTCTAGTAATATAGTTATACTATCATTCCAAGGAGAGGATCCCTAATCTAAATACCTTTCTAAGGATGCAGTGTTACTCCTTTACATATACAGCCCACAATGGAACTTTAGTACAAGATTTCTACTAAGAACAGCACAAGTATGCTATACAATACTACTCAATTATGAGGTCAGGTCTCAGACACAATACCTGAGCTTGGTATTGTGCTTCCACCAATAGTCTCTAACTGACTATCAAGTCCTCTTAAGCCTAGAGCCTAGCTATATTATAGTGGTCCTGAGTTGTATTACTCAAGTACCAAGAAAGATAAGAAAATAAACTGGCAAGGCTCTGTAGTGAGCAGTACTAATGAAGAAATTGAGTTCTAGTATAAGAACTTAAACTGTAGTATTTTAGAACTATTCCTAGTCCAAGTTGATAAGAAAAACTTAATAGAGTTCCTATTTGATTACTGTACACTACTTATACACATTCTGTATTTAATTCTATTTATAAAGTCCCATATATCTTTTTTAAGTTATTCTCTCTTGTATGTTTACTGATTATTTAATTGAATGAAAAGGAAAAGAAAAGAAATATAAATAATAACTTGACTATTTTGACCATGTTATGACACAAGATCATCTTTTCTTTGATTATGCTGCTAGTGGTTGTGGAAAGACATTTCTTTGTAATACTATTACTGCTGAGGTTAGAAAGAGAGAATAGATGACACTGTATATAGTATCATCTGGAATTGCTACTCTTTTGCTGGATAGAAGAAGAACATCTTATTTACACTTCAAGATTTCTCTTTCTATTAATAAGAACTCTGTAGCTGGACTCAAACAGAATAGTTATATGTTTCTAGTCATTTAACAGACTAAGGTTATTATTTGGGATAAAGTTCCTATGCAGCACAAGTATAACATTGATGCTGTTGATCAATGCCTGAGAGATTTACTTGAAGTAAGTGATCACTTGTACTTGATAGCTGTTGAATTGATATATTATCTAGAATGATCATCCATTTGGTGGAATTACAGTGGTATTTGGAGGAGATTTTTGTCAAACTTTGCCTATAGTACCTAAAGGAACATACCAACAAGTAATAGCAGTATCCTTTTATAGAGGAAATCTATAGAGACATATCAAGTTCTTATATCTTAGATACAATATGTACTTGGACCACTCTAAAGCTAACAATCAACATGCTCAGTGGTTGTTGGAAATTGGTGCTGGATCAACTATGGATGATAATGAGATGATACAAGTTCCTTAGTCTATGGTTTGCACTAATCTTAATACTCTCATTAACAGGATCTATCCAGAAATTGGAAACACAAGAGTTCAAGATGACCAATACTTCTTGAAGCAAATTATTCTCTGTTTTAGAAATGATGAGGTGCATAATATTAATGAAGCTATTCTACAACAGTTCAACCCAGTACCAAATGCAAAGATCTATATGCTAAGAAGTGTGGACTCTATGTCTGAGGAAGATGGAATGCACCATGCCTATCCTATAGAGTTTCTTCAACAACTCAATAGTAGTAGATTGCCTTCTGCTTTACTTTGTCTCAAGGTTGGCTATTCAGTTATCTTACTAAGGAACTTGGATCCAGGAGAAGGACTTTGCAATAGGACAAGAATGGTAGTGTTAAATATAAGAAGAAAAGTACTCTAGTACAGGACTATTAACAAGACAAAGTATTGGAAGAAGGAAGTATAGCATACTGCAGACTATTGGAGGAAAGGAGTGTAGTGCACTGCAGACAATACTACTACAAGTTATTGAAGGAAAAAAGTATAGTAAACTAGAAACTGTATGGAGGAAAATAAACAAAACTACTGTCAGTCATTGAAGAAAGAAAGTATGGCAAACTGTAAACTGTTGGAGGAAAGGAGTATAATACACTGTATACAATACTACTGACTGTACACACTACAGACAACATTACTGGAGGAAGGGAGTATAGCATACTATAGACAATACTAAAACTGTTAGAGGAAGGGAGTACAGTGACCTGCCAGACAACACAATGTTAACTAGACTCAGAATTAGTAGAGGATTGAAGTTGGGCCAGAGACCCAGATAAAAACCTTGTCTAAGAAAGTATACAAGAAGAAGATAAAAAGATAGGACTTTTTGAGTATGATAAATTTTGGTCAGTACTTAGCTAATATGACTAAGCAGATTTTCACACACTCCCAGAATTTCCCACAATTACTTTTTTTCCACATTTATTTTCTCACACTAAATTCTCCTATACTTTCAATTACTTTCAAAAACTGTTATAGAACAGCAGGTGTACTGTAGACAATACTACTGCAAGTTATTAGAGGAAGGTATAGTGACTTAGCCTGAGATGACTTAATTACACTCCAAGTTTGAGTTGACAAGGAGAACTCAATAGAGTTCCCTTTAGATTTTGTACACTACTTATACAACTACTACATAGTCTGTACACTATGCTCCTACACTTATCATGTAACATCATCATGTGACATAACCCTGTGACATCCTGACATATGATATGACTCTGTAACATCCTAACATGTGAGAGTAATGTGTGATATTTGTTATGTAATACTTTCTTGCACTTCTTTCTTGTATAGTAAGTTCAAATAAAAAGAGAAAAGAAAAAGAAAAGAAAAAAAATATAAATAATGACTTTGCTATTTTGCCAAGTCATAACAGAAGGAAGTATAGCAAACTGAAAACTGTTGGAGAAAAGAAGTATAGTAGACTGCAGGCAATACTACTGCTAATTATTAGAGAAAGAAAGTATAGCAAACTATAAACTATTAGAGATAGAGAGTATAGCAACCTACCAGACAATACAATGTTAACTTCACTCAGAATTAGTAGAAGGTTAAAGTTGGACCAGAAGTCCAGATGAAAACCTTGTTTAGTAGGTATGCTGCATTGTGTGTGGGATGATGGCACTGATAAATTATATATCTAATTATTTCCACAGCCTCTTTTTTCACTCAAAAATCCCAATAAATTCATTAAAAATTAGAAAAAATTCAGAAAAAATCAGAAAAAAGACCAGAAAATTAGAGAAAGTATTGGAGGAAGAAATTATAGTGTACTGCAGACTATTAGAGGAAAGGAGTATGGGAAACTATAGATAAGACTACTATAAGTTATTGGAAAAAAGAAGTATAGTAAACTGGAAACTATTGGAGGAAAGGAGTATAACAGACTACATATAATACTACTGACTGTATATACTATAGACAACACTACTGGAGGAAGAAAGTATAGTGTACTGTAGACAATACTAAAACTATTGGAGGAAGAGAGCACAGCAACTTAACAGATAACATTGTATACTATTATATAGACTATTAGAGAAAGAAAGCATAGCAACCTACTAGATAACACAATGTTAACTAGACTCAGAATTAGTAGAGGGTTAAAGTTGGGCTGAAGGCCCAGATGAAAACCTTATTTAAGTAGTAGATAGTAACTATCTATAACTATTTGTAATCATGTTATAGCTAATGTCTTATTTAGAAATCAATTGTCTATGAGTCTATCAGACTGTTCTCCTCTTATATTTCCTTTTCAAGTTACTCTACTTTTAAGTTGAAGTACTATCTATCTCTTGATCTAATCCTAAGTAATCTTGATCAGTAGTTACTACAGATGTTATCCAATTATAATTATTGAGAGCAATAGTCTAATTATTCCATTCTCTCTCTTGAGTATTCTATAAGAGGACCCTACCAATACCACCTCTAAAATACTAGACTGACCTGCTAGAGTGACCCTGCAATAAATTAAATATTACTATATAATATTTAATTACCTTTAGCTTACTTCTGAAACTCTGAACCCTAATAACTCAGATTGTAGAGACAGAAATATACCAGTGCCAAATGTATATATAGTATAAAGTATCTCTCTAGGAGCCTCATTTTAATATCTAAGGATTCTTCTAGAGGTAAGTGTAGCTTATATTTTAGACTCTGATTAACTGAGAATTCTCCTAGAGCTACTCTACTCTAGTTACTTTTATATATTTTTCTATTTATTTTATGACTTAAATATTCACTTATACCTGTCTTTTCTCAGATGATCAATTTCATAATAGTTATCTAGAGACAAGTCTTTTTTCCAATGATTATATTCTTCTTGATTACCTAGAGGATTTATCATGACAGAGAGTATATACATATATAAAGGTAAAGATAGAAATAGAGATAGAAGTATTGGTTGACAGTAAGAGCACAAGCATGGCAACAGTTGAAATATATCAAGTAGTTGTAACCTTTTACCTAGAAGTAACAAAAGCTTTTCTAGACTAATATCTCAAAGCTAGGTCCTGCCATCCTAATTCCAATAACAAATCCTCCCAAAACTCCTAGCCCAGACTACCAGTGCTGAGATCTCAGCTCCAGCTTAGATGTTATAACATTGGTAAGTACTCCAAAAAGCTTTCACTGTAGTCTACAACAGTAGACACAATAGGTGAATATGGTATTTTTTTTGGCCCAAAGACCTTTCTAAAGCACTAGTCTAGTTGCATATACCTTTGAGTAGGAAATCAAATTCTCTCTACATTATTGGGACCTACAAAGGTCTCCTAGGAGCTCAGTCTCAGTCTTTTGACTCAAATGTCTCTAGCTTAAAATTGTAGGAAGCTTGAAGAATAGTTGAGGTCAATAAAGGAGCCATTAGGCCATAGAAGTGGTAGTAAACTAGTAGGCTGTCAGGTACAACACCAGTTCAGGTATACTCAAGGGGTCTTGATATTGAAAGGATAATTTGAAAGTAAACAACAATAAGAGACATTAAAGTAGAAATTAATGAGAGATATTTAGTAGAATACTGAATATCTAGATACAATTAGTGCCAGGAAGATGGTGGTAGTAGGAGATCAAGGCATAATCTGGCATTAGATTTGACAGGTATAATAATGACACTACACTATCAGGTGACTTGACATCCCAATTCAAGTGATATAACTTCCAATATAATGCATATTTTGATGTTAAGCCACTCTATCAATTGGGATATCAAATGATCTATCACTATCATGTCAGTATCATGTCATCTCACCTGTCAAGTCATCTAGGCTTGTCATATAGTCATACTCTACTATTATAGCTATGTTACTCTACTAGATTATCTATACCTGTACTAATTGCTGTTGTCACACCTTTATTATATCCAATGGCCAACTGATCTATGAAAGATTGGTGTCATCTAATACTTGTACAGTACATTTATGGAGAGATGTGGTAATATTATTATATATCATATCAGGTTGTCATTAAACTAATTTATTCTTTATTGTAGTTCTGAGATAAAGTCTCCCTACCCATAACAATTGACATAAAATGAGAGATTGCATATTAGGAGGAGAGAAGAAAGGATACTGAAGTGGTAATCAATAGGATAGAAGCTGGTAATCATGGTATAGATTATTCAGGTGCATTTTCTACTAATTTCCTTCTTTCATCACTAAAGCTATCTGTTAGGGTATTGAGCAATACACTCATCCCTGTATATGCTCATCTATATATTTGGTGTTTGGCTGCATCTTACATATGGAGTAAGTTGGAATACAACTGCTCAAGTTCTCAAGTTTATTGATGTTATCTTAAATGTTGTTAATACTGCTTTAGATATTATTATTAGTAGACTCAATATATATGTATACCTTTGCTGGGGACCTGAGTGTATCTGTGCATTAGCCAACTGTTTTTGTAACTCTTCAACCTGGTTCTCAAGCACTGCTTCTTGAGCCCAGCTTGCCTTCTCAACAGCTTTCTTTATCTCTAATAAGACTTGAAGTAAATTCTTCAGCATTGCTGGTTGGTTTGGATTAATAGATGTATGGCCAGATCAATATATATATATATATGTTGTTGTCATCTATAATATAGTCAAGGCTCAAGTGTTTATAGCAATAAGAAAGCTTCAAATTATTCATCTGATGTCATAAATGCTGTAATATGAAATATAGTACAGAAACCTGGTCTTAACCATTCAGCTATGTTTACAAAAAATATATGTATATTTAATATAGGATACAATCATAGCTAAGTTTAATGCAGTGAATTAGTAATAAGATAGGTTCTTTTTGATATTTAGGCATAGCTAGAAGAGTATAACTGTGTAACAAGCCCAGACAACTTGATAGGTGAGGTGACATGATACTGACATAATAGTGACAGGTCACTTAACATCCCAATTGATAGAGCGACTTGTGCACCGTATAAATATCCACCAAGTAAGTACACTTTTCTATGCTAACTTATAGATCTACCAGTATCAAGTGCATATCATCTCTGTTTTTGATCCCAGTAATTGTCAAGCTACTTGGCTTCTTTGTTCTGATCCAGGGTACCTCTGTACTTTATAAGCTCATCAAATTCATATGGCAAGAAAACATCTCAAACCCTCTTGTAGATCTTTCTAAACCTTCAAGTCCGAATTGGCTTTATGGGAATATACAACAAATCAAGGATAATGATCTTTTTGACAATTTTTGAGTGTTAGGCTAGCAAGTATGGCAATACAGTCAAGTACAAGGATTTTCTTAGAGTGAGCATTCCGCTTGTCTCCCTGCACACTTGTTAACCAATTCTTCTCCACAGACATTGAGATTGGTTACAATAGATAGCTATACATACTACAAGCCTGCAGGGACGAGAATCTTGTATTGTAAAGTCATGGGCAGTGGTAGTGAGATCTCTTATGGGGTTCATAACACTTACTTGACACACATTTCATTTAGGCCTTGCTGTTACCAAAGGCTCGAAACACCATAAACAAGTCTGTATTGCTGTTATCATTTCTTCTAATATCTTTACTGATTCTTGTTTCTTATAGTAAAAGATCATGGTCAGTTGATTAGCCATACCCATTGCCTTTGCTTTTCTCATCCAGTCCTTGAGCACTCACTAAATTATCTATATTTGTCAGAACCTAGCATTTGGAGTTGCTCAAATCAGAGAATTAACAGAAATTTTTGTCGAGAAAGCACTGGAGGTGAGATCATTCATTTACTTCTGAGTGTTATGAGAGCCCTGAGCAGGAAAAAGTCTCCTGTGTATTCGAACACTTAGTCCAAAATCTCAAAGCATACAATGGGGTTAAGATATAAATAGCAGGGGAACTTAAGAAGCCAAGTCACATGATAAGGTCACAAGGTTGTAGAATATTCTGGAGGAACATGTGATCATGGACTAGTAGTAGTACAGCCACTGTAAAAGTAGTATAAGTAGTAGTCCAATCCAACGAAGAACTCCATCGAGTTCTTTTTGAACATCCACCTAGGGTGATCACTAAGGACACTCACTGTCTCTTGATAACATAAGAACTCAATTCCCAATGGTGACCTCGCATCTCGTGGCCTCACCACCCACTTACTCTCACATCTTCCTTACTAGTGAGCACAGTACTCACAAGCTTTTTGGATAGTGGGCCCTAGCTGTAAAGGGGACTTCTCAGTCAGTTAGGGACTGAGGGAGGAGATGAGATACCAAGTCCAGGTATCCTGCTCGGGTCCTGACCTCACAATTAGATATTGCTCTTTACTTCTTTCTCCATATAAACTCCATGCTACATTCTATTGTGAATGGTATATGCAGGAGATTGGTGGTTATTCCTTAGAAAGCCACTTAGTGTAGGGGTCCTCTCCTTAAAGGCAATTGTATACCAAATTTGATTAGAACAGTAGTTAGTAAGGCGGTAGGAATTCAGACAAATGAAGATTGCATACCCTGTTAGATATAGGCCTTAGTTAGCAACCCTGGATCAAGAATTGTCAGAGTACGAGTCATCACCATCACCATCACCACCACTACCACCACCATACAATATGTCCCAACAACAACAGAGAGAAACCCCTTCTAGAGAGGAACAACTCCTCGCTATGATCGCCACTCTGCAGCAGCAGGTTAACACCATGCTCCTCCAGCAACAAGGGAGCAGAGTAGAGGTCACAAGGCCTCAAGTCTTTAGTGGGAAGATGGAGGAAGTAAGCGCATTTGTAAATGTGGCTCGACTATACATTAGAATGAAGATAACAGAAGAGGTGGGAGTAACCCAGGTGGCCTGGGTATTATCATATGTACAAGAAGGAATAGCAGAGGCGTAGAAAGATAACCTGTTGGATAAGTTAGCAAAAGAAGAATCAGAGGTAGAGTCAGCAGAACAGTTGTTTGCAAAGATAAGGAATGACTTCAGAGAAACATTAGAGGAGGAAAGAAAGATAGAGCAGCTAAGAACAATCAAGCAGGGGAGAAGGACCTGCAACAAGTACGTACAGGAGTTTAAAAAGGTCGCTAGGGGGAGTGGCTATGAGAGAAGACCCCTCATCAAAGAATTTAAAAGGGGATTGAATGGGGCCATTAGAAGGAAGTTGGCTGAAGCAGAGGAACCACCTACCACTATTGGGGAGTGGCAGAAAAGGGCAGTAAGATTGGACAGAAATCAAAGACAAAGCAGGGCAGAGGAAAGAGTGCTGGGAAGAAATGTGGTGCACCCAGGGAGAAATGCACAGCCAAGAGGAGGAGGATCATATGGAGGAAGAGGGGAACAAATAACATAGAGAACAGAAGGGGGATACAGAGAAGAAGGTGGTGGAAACACGACTAATAGAGGGGGAGCTCAAATAGGTCCAAGGAGAAACCCAAACGCAATGGATGTAGATAGAGGAAGAGGAGGAGATAGGACGTGCTATGTGTGTGGAAAATAGGGCTATATGGCCAAAAATTGCTGGAAAAGACATAGGGGAAGGATAATAGAAATGCCGTAGGAGTCGGCAAAAGAAAATAGAGGACAGTGAGCTTTTGGCTGGCCTCCAATAATATGTACAGTGTATTGCACCTGGAAAAACTAGGCAATAAATTGATGTCCACCAATACAACTGAGAGAGTAAAAGATATATAGTGTACACTATGGCTATTGAGGGAAGTCTGGCTGAAAGTAGGGTTAGAGAAGCTGGAGAGTCATGAAGGAGTAGCAGTGAAGGCATTGTTGGATAGCGGTGCGACAGGTCTGTTCATGGACACAACCTTTGCAAAAGAAAAGGGGTT
>Ga0153949_1000846_pt1 | contig 10957 bp, 8 predicted proteins | sample TSNJ033MetaG_FD_104705 | JGI IMG/M metagenome (GOLD analysis project Ga0153949, IMG submission 104705) | Attine ant fungus gardens microbial communities from New Jersey, USA - TSNJ033 MetaG | ecosystem: Host-associated > Fungi > Mycelium > Unclassified | place: USA: New Jersey, Wharton State... | reverse complement strand
TGAGTTGATGATTTAATAATCAAAAGGCTTAAAAAAGCAAAGTTTAAACAGTGGCAAAAGATGTTGTTGAGTCTGAGGTTTATCCTTAGACATACAGCTCTTAAATACATGATTATGGTGGTCTGTGTACCAGAACAGCCTACCATATGATCACTACCTATTGTTCTATATATAGGAGTGCTATTGTTCTTGAAATAGAGATAACTTAACCATTTTAGGGCAGTCCTTTGTTCTATTCAAGGACAGATAATAATCTATAGATAAAGATCAATATCATGTGCAAAGATTGAGGATCTTGTATCTCCATGGAATCTTATTGTCTATGGTTCTATTTATAGCTGAAAGAAGCGCATTGAAGAGAGCTTCATGATGGTTATTGAAGCAAACAATTAAGTTAAGTGGTTTCTGAGATATTGGCAATTTAGTATTTGGTAACTTGGTAATCACTGACTGATCTGCTGATAACTTGGTGAATACTGATCACTTTGATATGTTTTTGGTGTCATTTGAAAGGTCTTCTTAAGGGCTTTTGGTGGTTATTTAGATTGTCAAAATTGGTCAAGTATTTCTGGAGTTATAGTCCAAATAAAGTTTGTGACAGAACTATTAGTCTGGTACAAGCTAAATACATGGTACTAGATCCCAATTGCATGCTGAAGAGTTTGTGAGGATGAATCAAGAATAAAGGTATTAAAAAGATAATATAGAAACTTAGTGCAGTAGGGTAAAGTAAAAGTATTTGAAAAGAGTATAAGTTTCATCTAGATCTACCTTATATAGTATTCCTAAGGTGCCAACCTTTATGCACTGTAACAAGCTCACTATTAAGGTAGTTAGTAAACTACTTCTAGGTCTTACCACACTTAACCAAGCCCTATCTGCATCTTTAACAAACCTTAGAGATATGATATGATCTGAGTTGATGGCTAGCCAGGCTTTCCAAGCCTGTTACCTTGGAAAAGGTTGTCTGAGTGACTACTATGTCTTGTTTCCAGAAAGAGTAAGAGTATAGAGTGAATTCACCTCAACCATCCAACTACTTTACTTAGAACTCATACAAGTACTATAAGATAACTCTAGAGCCCTTGAGATGATAGCAGGTATCAAGATTGCATACCCTCTCTTACTGGCTCTCTGAGTGTTATATTAAAATTACAAATTGATAAGACTCAATAAAAAATAAATAGAAAAGAAAAATACTTCTTCTTCCAGTCTTCCTTACTTCTCTCCTTTGCAACTGTACCATGTGGACATATCCAACATTATCTCCTATTCTACCATACCAGCCTGTCACCACCATGTGCTTCTGTTCTACCTCCATACTACCACTTTCTATCAACATTTTCTAACCTCCCAACTGGCTACTTCATATCTAAGTACAATCTAGAAACTGGCTTTAAAATATGCAAGTGTACTAGCTTATGATATTATTGTATACCATATCTGCTTTTTGGTTGAGTCTAGCAATGATAAGATCACAAGTTATTGATAGACTTTTGATCTGTTGCTTTGGCATCATATTCATCTAAGTCTATTCTAGATTGAAAGTCTACAGTATTCTAAAGATGTTCCAGAGTTTCTGAGTTCTAGAGTATCAATATTGATAGTCTATCTCTAAGAAACCTAATACTAGCTCATCAGTCTTGCCTTCTGAGGTATATACTGTCAAGTAACTGACAGCTTGGTAACCATCTGGTAGGGATAATCTTTGGTGGTCTCTTATATATCTAAGGGTTTATAGGAGGTTTCTAGGGTAAACTCAGATACTGAATTCAGGAGTATAAAGTGTATCCTATGTTACATTTCTACAGAAAATTTGCTGACTACATAGTACTATACCAGGCAGATAAGTGGTACTACTAAATCTGAGTAGTTATAAATAAACCATTGGTAGAAATTTGCAAAATCCAAGAAGGACTGGACTTCTTTTAGTCAGCAAGGTTCTAACTAGGCTTAAATGGTGTCCACCTTCTGTTTGTTTATTAACAGACCTTCTGTACCCAGTATAAAACCCAAGAACTCAATGCTTTCTTTATGAAATATGTACTTGGAAAGTGAAGCATAAAGTCTATGGGCCTAGAGATATCTTAGTACTTCCTTTACATACCTTCAGTGATCTTCAAGGTTGTTTGAGTAGATTAAGATGTTATCAAAATAGATAACTATATAGACATTCAGTAAGTTTTCAAATATCTCATTCATGAACTATTAAAAGTGTGGTCTTCTACTTATTGTCCTTGGCAATACATACCAAATAGTAGGCATTTCTTAGATCTATTCTTGTATAGATCATTACCTTCTTAGGGGCATCTAGTAAGTCCATGACTAGTGAAATCAAATACCTGTCCTTACAGGTTATTCTGTTTAGGCCTCAATAATTAATATACAATCTCAGAGTTTCATTCTTCTTCTTCATGAAGAGTACTGATACACCCCAGGAGACTAGGAGGGTCAAATTGTGCCAGTCTTGATGTTTTTGTTTATAAACTCATGTAGGGTCTATAGTTCAAGAGTTGTATCATAAACTTTATTCAGACCATAACTCTAGAAATACTTGACCAATTTCAACAATCTAAATGGCCACTAAAAGCCCTTAAGAAGACCTTTCAAATGACACCAAAAATGTCTCAAAGCAATTAGTATTTACCAAGTTATCAGTAGATCAGTTGGTGATTACCAAGTTACCAAACACTAAATTGCTGATATCTCAGGAACTACTTGATGTAATCATTTGCTTCAATAACCATCATGAAGCTCTCTTCAATGTGCTTCTTTAGGCTATAAATAGACCCTGAGGCAATAAGATCCCATGGAGATACAAGGTCCTCAATGTTTGTACATAATACTGATTTTTACCCATAGATTATTATCTGTCCTTGAATAGAACAAAGGACTGCCCTAAGACAGCTAGGTTATCTCTATTTCAAGAACAATAGTACTCCTATATGTAGAACAATAGGTAGTGATCATATAGTAGACTGTCCTGGTATACAGACTACCACAATTATATATTTAAGGACTATATGTCTGAGGATAAACCTTAGACTTAACAATATCTTTTGCTACTATTTAAACTTTGCTTTTTTGAGCCTTTTGATTATTAAATCATCAACTCACAAATCAGTAAGTAGCCATTTATGATAGATTAATAAGAAGTATATTGGTCTCAAAGGTAGTACTAATCCCTCCTCAGTCTGGATGGTTAGACCATATGGGTAGTGTTCAGGTAAGATCTTTGAGTACTGTTTGTTGAATACATCTTCAAACTGATGGTAGCCCACAGGGGCTTTGCTTAAGTTGGAGAGATCTGGGCTGATTTGGGTTGTTCAACCTTGAAGGCTGGAGGGGGTGGAGATGAGCTGGAATATTAGTGCTTTAGATTCTCTACTAGCTTGTTGATAGGCTACTGCATTGATTAATGAGATGTATAGTTTAATCTGTGGTTTATATGCTAGTTTTTTGGAAGGAGTGGTTGTTCTTTTCTCAACAGAGTTTATAGTGTCAAGTTTTCAAGGAAAAGTTAATATGTCTTTCTGCCAATCAATACTTAGGTTGTGAGTGCTCAACCAACTGTGCTTCAGTACTACTAGACTAGAGCCATCTAGTTGTGTTAGAAAGAACTCAGGTGTTATGAGTTGCCCCGACTATAACAAAGTACTATAAATAGATTAGACATGAACTGGAGTCAAACCAGTAGCTAATAAACAGCTTGTAGTATAAATGAGAACAAATAGTGTACCTGTGTGTATAGTAGACTGCAATTAAGTAAGAACCCTATTAAGTTCTCTTCTAACCCTAAAGAACCATCTTGAGTTAAACCCTAGCTTAAGGTTTCTGAGTCAGTTGCTAATATCAGGTGTATAGGAGTAACTGCAAATCAACTGAATTGGTAACATTACAATTTAGAATATACAGTGGTTAATAGTACCATCTATTAGAGTTAGAGGAAGAGGGTTAATATCTCAGAATGACAGTCAGTGAGTAGCAGCAAAACTTGAGTCCATAAAGTAGTTTAATAAGCCAGAATCTACTAGTCTCTTGAAATCTCCCAGAACTAGAATTGAACATAATGAGACAAGAAGGGATTTTGGAGTAGAGAGGGTTATAGCCTCCAGTTGTAAGGGACTCTTCCTGGTGATAGTTAGGTGGTCAACTCATTAGAAGGTAAACAAACTGCTGATAGAGATAAAAGGGATTACAAAGGTAAGGTGACAGATCAGAGAGACAGAATCTCCAAGCTGTTTCATAGTTATGTGCAAACAAGTAGGTATAGGAGAGATAAATCAGAAAAAAAGAAAGCTTACAAGTGAAAATGAATAATAGATAGATCTAATAGAAACCAGAGAAGAATACTGTTTTTGGTGTCCTCTCAAGAAGACCCCAGTTAATTATAGATCTCAAAGGTGTATATTTATCTTGTACCATGATACTATTCTTCTCAAGCTAGTCTAGTAGCCTGGCTCATTGTCAATACAGTAATACTGCCTAGAACTCCTATATCCTTATATAGGCTCTACTTCAATTGACTGTATAGTTGGAAATCTACTCCAAAAACATGTAGTGAGTGGTTAAACTTCTAGTTAAGTGAATGTCCAAGTCCTTCTCAAAGTAAGATATTCTCTTAAGAGATACTTTGTATAAGTTTTTATAAAAGAAAAATAAGAAGAAATCTCAATTACTCAAAAATAGCAGTGGAGCTCTAGAGTGACAGAAAAAGGGAAATAATAGGGGTCACTTGTTGTTTGGCCCCTCTGTACTACTAGAGTATATATTAGGATTACAAAGCATAGAGTCAACAAATAGAAAAACAAAAGAAACATTCCAATGGCCTATTATAGCAGAAAGTGGAATGATAAGACAGAATCTCCTTCTGATTATACAGTTAGTGCTCTCTATCTCTCTAATTCTCCTATTTAGCCTTTTCTTATGTCTACCCATTGAATTTGATCTTCTGGTATATGTCAAGGAGCCTTGATGTAAGCATAAGCAATCCACTCTCAAACCTAGTATCTTTGTTAATCTTCTTAATTATGACACTCTCAACCTCTATCCAATTCTTCAATACTTCTGACCTTCCTTTATATTTCTGGATGTCCCCTCCAGCCTAGATATCCTAGTAGTATTGCCCTCAAGAGGACTGTTCTGATGTCTTTAGTCATAGTCATCCATCAAAAGTAATCACCAAGATCTAATAGTAACTCTAAACCCTAATCTATTAAATAAAACAGCTGCTGAGTTATGACATTGTTCTACCAAGGGAAGCTAGCCTCCCTAAGGTTCTTGTTGCCCTTGAGAGCACTTCTAGAAGGAAGTTCTAGGTTGTATTTAATATAGAATGGCTAAACAGGCCCTATAAGGTTAGTATAGTGGTAATCATAACCACTATTCTACTATCTGAGTGGTGTATACAAGTCCAAAACTAGGTGTCTAGTGGTTATAGTTAGGAAGTCATATTTGCTTCTCAAGCTGAATTATTGTAAAGTTCTTGTGACAAATGTCATGAATATTGCCTAAAAAGGCTACCTAGCATGATACTACTATCTTATTTTTTTGGTAATTCTGTTAAGTCTGGCAGGGGTTCCAATTGGGCTATATGTGCTCCCAAGCTACTACAGGATCTCAATATCTGCTTTGGGCAGACTCTAGCCAAGTGACTGAACTGTTTGCATTGTAAGCATAAACCTAGGCTCATGTAGTGTTGTTGTTCTAAGGGTGTAAGCCAATCATCTACCCCTAATATATTACTGGTAGGGGTTCTAAGGGGTATTGGTCTAGATAAGGTCCTTGAGGTTGACAGAAACTTGGGTATCTTTTTATTAGTCTAGGGGTTTTTGGTGGACTCCTATTTTGGTAGTTTAGAAGCATAGTACTAGGAAAGACAGTTTGCTTGCAGCTTGTTCTTGTTATCCTGAATTCTTTTCTAGTAGTTATTGTTGATACATAGAACTGCTCTCTTGAACTCTTCAAACAAAGATATATCCTTCTGGCTATAATACATTTTGTCCTGGATGTAGTTTGGAATAGTATTTTTTACTACCTTGTAAAGGGCTTGTTTATCCCAACAGATGTAGTTTCAATACTTTACAAAGCAAATAAAATAATCAACAGCCTTGCTATTGCTGGGGAAGAGAATAAATACTATTGTGTCTTCATTGTTATCCTTAGGTAAACAGGACCTAAATAAATTGGACAGTTTCTAAACAAATACTGGCTAGTCTTCTAGGAAATCTAAGTCATAGAGAGGATCTAGTTCATTTATAAATAGTTCAAAGAAATCCAGAGCAATGCTCCAGAGATAGGATATGGCAAAGAATACTCTGTTAGCATTATCAGTAAATTTCCCTTTACAAGCATAACAATAGATTTGACACTAAAACACAAATGCTTGTAGCTCTTCTAGTTCCTCTTTACTAAAGGGGTCAGGTTCCTTGATTACTTGAAGTTTTTTGTAAGAACAGTTACCTGGCTGTCTGGCAATAGCTAATAAGGCTACTTGTAGTTCCAGATTAGATATTTTGGTGTATAGACTCTGTGCTCAAGTTTCTTCAGGTCCTGGAAGTCCTGTCAAGAGTTCCAGTGGTTTGCTGGTTATGTCCTCATTTGTCTTCTCTGCTATCTCCTTATCACAAATGGCCACTTACTGATTTGTGATTTGCTGATCCAGTAATCAAAAGACTCAAAAAAGCAAAGTTAGACAAGTGACAAAAGATATTGTTAAGTCTAAGGTTTATTCTCAGACATACAGTCCTTAAATACATGATTGTTATCACAAATGGCCACTTACTGATTTGTAAGTTGATGATTTAATAATCAAAAGGCTCAAAAAAGCAAAGTTTAAACAGTAGCAAAAGATGTTGTTAAGTCTAAGGTTTATCCTCAGATATACAGTTCTTAAATACATGATTATAGTAGTCTATATACCAGAACAGCCTACCACATGATCACTACCTATTGTTCTATATATAGGAGTGCTATTGTTCTTGAAATAGAGATAACTTAACCATCTTAGGATAGTTCTTTGTTCTATTCAAGAACAGATGATAATCTATAGATAAAGATTAGTATTATATGCAAATATTGAGGACCATGTATCTCTATAGGATCTTATTGCCTCAGGGTCTATTTATAGCCAAAAGAAGCACATTGAAGAGAGCTTTACAATGGTCATTGAAGCAAACAATTACATCAAGTAGTTCCTGAGATATCAGTAATTTAATATCTGGTAACTTGATAATTGTAGACTGATCTGCTGATAACTCGGTGAATACTGATCTCTTTGAGACATTTTTGGTACCATTTGAAAGGTCTTCTTAAGGGCTTTCAGTAGTAATTTAGATTGTTGAAATTAGTTGAGTATTCCCGGAATTATGGTCTAAATAAAGTTTGTGACACTCCTCTAGTGGTTCTAAGAATGTAAGGCACTGATTCCTTGCTTGTGACACAGTAAAGGGTTGTTCAACAGGGGTGATGGTAGATTTTCTAGAAGGTCTGGGGTAAAGACCATTGTGTTATATACAATGTTCTGTTTGGGGATCAGGGGTAAGGGCTTGTGATATAGCAGTAGAGCAGGTTCTGGTATGAGTGTAGAGGGTTTTTTTAGTTTTGTTCTATGGTCAAATAGGGACTCTGGTTTTCCCTAGAGCTTGATCTCAACTTATAGGTTGGATTAACCTCTACAGTAGGCTCTCTTCAGATAGTAATAATTTCTTCTAGAATACTGAGGAGCAATAGATGGATTCAGATGGAGTTTACTAGGTGGAGAACAAAACTAAAATGCTAACTACAATTACTGGTTTATAATATAGGGGCTTGGCAAACAGTTACAAAGGATAGAGTATAGGTGTAAATAGTATAACAGAGCTCTTACACATGTCCTTGTGATACAGTTGTTATAGGAGACTGTGATATAGAAGTCTCTTGTTAAGTTGATGTTCTTTATATCTATAGTTCTTCTTTTAGTAATTGTGTATCCTGGTTGTTTTCTTTTGTATCTACTTTTTTCCTTCTTAATAGTATGTTGGCTTTTATATTTGTCTTTCCTGGTATATAGCATAGTATAAAGTTGTAGTCTTGTAGTTCTAAATATCATTTTGCTTGTCATCTATTGAGTTTATATAGTTCTTTGAAGTATTTTAAGTTTTCATAGTCTGTCTATACTTTAAACTTTTCAACTGTATCCAGTAATGCCAGCAACTGACTCAGAAACCTTAAGCTAGGGTTTAACTCAAGGCAGTTCTTCAGAGTTAAAAAAGAACTTCATAGGGTTCTTGCTTAATTGTAGTTTACTATATATACAAGTACAGTATTTGTTCTTGTTTAAACTACAAGCTATCTATCAGCTACTAGTTCAACTCCAGTCCATGTCCATTCTATTTATAGCTCATTATCGTAGTCAAGGTGGCTCATGACAAGTAAGTATTATTACCATTTGTCCAGTGCTTTGACTATAGCCAGTAATTTTTTATTGTAGATTTCATAGTTTTTTTCTGTAGGCAATATTATTTTGGATAGAAAAGCAATTGGTCTCTATTTTCCTTCTTGCTCCTGTAAGAGAACTCCTCCAATTGTATGTTCTAATGTATCTACTTTCACTCTGAATTTTTCTTTTCTTTTGGGTAATACTAGTACTGGTTGTATAGTTATTCTTTTTTTTAGTTCTTCAAATACTCCTTGTTCTTTATCCATCCATTTCCAATCTCCTTTTTCTTTTGATCAGTTCAGTGGTAATGCAATATAGCTGAAATCTTTGATAAATCATTAATAGAAATTTGCAAATCCTAGGAAGCTTTCAATATCTTTAACTTTTGTTAGTGTTTTCTATTCCTTGACTGTTTTGATCTTTTTTTCTTTCATTTGTACTTCTCTATTTCCAACTCATACTCCTAATAGGGGTATTTTTGTAGCACTAAAGTTACATTTTGACTGTTTGAAATGTAAATTGTATTTTTTCACTATCTTTAAGAATCTAATTGTGTGTTCCTCTAGTTTTTCTTCTATTTTTGCTACAAAGTCATCCATATAATTCACTAGGCTTCCTTTCTGTAGTAATTCTCAAAATATACTTGTTATCATCTGCTAGAATGTTCCTGGTAAGTTGTACAATCCAAAATATATCACTTTGGGTTCAAATAGTTTTTTGTTTGTGAGAAAGTGTCACAAACTTCATTTGAACTATAACTCCAGGAATACTTGACCAATTTCAACAATCTAAATGGCCACCAAAAGCCATTAAGAAGACCTTTTAAAAAATACCAAAAATATCTCAAGGCAATCAGTATTTACTGAGTTATTAGCAGATCAGTTGGCAATCACCAAGTTACCAGACACTAAATTACTGATATTTCAGGAACTACTTGATGTAATTGTTTGCTTTAACAACTATTGTAAAGCTCTCTTCAATGTGCTTCTTTAGGCTATAAATAGAGCCCTAGGCAATAAGATCCCATGGAGATATAAGATCCCATAGAGATACAAGGTCCTCAATCTTTGCATATGATACTGATCTTTATCTATAGATTATTATCTGTCCTTGAATAGAACAAAGGACTACCCTAAGACAGTTAAGTTATCTCTATTTCAAGAACAATAGTACTTCTATATGTAGAACAATAAGTAGTGGTCATGTGGTAGACTATTCTTGTCCACAGACCACCACAATCATATATTTAAGAACTATATGTCTGAGAATAAACCTCAGACTTAACAACATCTTTTGCTACTTGTCTAACTTTGCTTTTTTGAGCACTTTGATTATCAAATCAACCAATTACAAATCAGTAAGTGGCCATTTGTGATAAACTTAGACTGTGATACCTTAGAACTACTCCCAGTCTAAGTTGACAAGAAGAACTTGATAGAGTTTCTATTTGATTACTATACACTATTTATATACATTCTGTATTTACTTCTATTTATAAAGTCCTGCATATCTCTTTTAAGTCATTCTCTCTTACACATCTGTTGATTTCCTAATTAAATGAAAATAAAAAGAAAAGAAATATAAATAATGACTTGGCTATTTGGCTATGCTATGACAAATGACCTCCTTCATTATTTTGATATGAACTTCGTCACTATAGTTAATAATCCTTGCCAACACCCTGTACTATTCTACATATTTGATGAAGTTCTTCCTTGCTAGGTCATTGTTGACCCAGAGCACCATTAATTCCTTTTTCACTCTCTCTTTGTTATCTCATTGTCCATAAATATTTTTGAGTTCTTGAACAAATTTGCCCCAAGAACCAACACTCAATCCTGCTTTAACCTTATTATAATATGATTTCATATATATACTGGCAGAAGTATATAAATAGGTAAGGGCATATATGATTTTCTGATTATCCAATATAACACCAGATGCCAAACAGTATAGAGCAATCTGGCTCAACCAATCATGTAGATACATCTTATTTTCAGAGCCTGTAAATGTTGGTAGCTCTGGCACCTTGGTTTTGGAGATGATGTTTTCTCCAGAAAGTTTTGTTAGCTCCCTCCAAAGATAAACAACTTCTGCCTCCAAAGTTGCAATTTTATTGTATGCAATGGTCAAGGCACCATTATAGTGGTTGATTGCTCCATTGAGCACCTGATCAACATAGTTCTTGAGGGTCAGAGTGGTACTCTGATGTGCATTTCACAGCATCTATATCTCTATCTCATTCCAAGATATATACTCAGAGCTGATACTATTTCTGACAAGTGTATTCCAGTTTTCAGCACTGAAGTCAGCAAAGAAAACAGTGGTGGTGAAGTTGGTAAAAGTCGACATATCTAATTTAAGTAATTAATTATGGTTCTTGAGTATGTTTTCAAAGGAGTAAAAGAAAAAAACATCCAAATTTAGCCTTTTAATGCCATTATGTTACACTAAATACCATTCCAATTATATTATGTCTATGGAATAGTGATATTGGGCTCTAGAAGAGCTTTACAAATCTCTGGTACTCTAGTAGCT
>Ga0153949_1000844_pt1 | contig 10967 bp, 20 predicted proteins | sample TSNJ033MetaG_FD_104705 | JGI IMG/M metagenome (GOLD analysis project Ga0153949, IMG submission 104705) | Attine ant fungus gardens microbial communities from New Jersey, USA - TSNJ033 MetaG | ecosystem: Host-associated > Fungi > Mycelium > Unclassified | place: USA: New Jersey, Wharton State... | reverse complement strand
TAGACGATGGTTCGCCGAGGTTGCTGACCTGACATCAGATCCTAGTAATTCTAAAAAGGCAATTACGACTATGGGACCTGTGGACTGGCGCAAGCAGAAAGTGCCTGTGAGAGAAGACCACGGACTTTGGGCTTTCTTCAGGAGAAGAGAGCCAGAAGATGAGGAGGAGCTGACGGGAGAGGCCAAATATATGGTCTGTGAAACCCCTGATACTTATATGGTGGATTCAGGTACGTGTCTTTCGAAGGGTTCTAGATTTTTTAATGACGATAAAGCCGGCAGGACGTGGATGGAAAGCTGAGGAATTGCGTTTGAAGAGCTTCAAGGACATGCACACACTGTGGTATGTTCTCCTCCGAGAACGAAACCTTCTCGCGACGCAGAAAGAAGAAACCAGGAGGATGGGCGTACCAGAACGTAATTCACAGGTCAATGGTAAAAAAGTATACCATGTGCGCCTCTTTCTCCCACTCACTAGTCAACTTTTTCATTGACCTCGTATGTCTGTCTTATTGACAGGTCCGAAAATCTATGGCGCGCATTAAACAAGTTCTCAATGAACGTCGTCTGGCATACGAAAAAGCCTACGACATAGCATCTGCGGAGCAGGAGACTTATCATAATGAGCAAGTCCTCGCTCATCTTCGGGATACACGTCGAAGGCGACTGGCATTGCGAACAGCTGCTCAGGATGCGACATCTGAGGTGCAAGAAGAGAAGACTACTGCAGAAGCAATCGTTGTGACATCCAAAATGATGAACAATGCTGCTACCAACCTGGCCGATGGAGCATCTGAAGTGGTTGAGAAAAACATTGTCTAGCTGGGGTCTGGGTAGCTAGGAGAAAGGACTATTTCACTTGAAATGGCTCAGACCTTAAAGAGGCGGGGATAAACATGATTGTATAATCTATTTTAGGGTTCAAATGCATCTTGCGAACGAAGATGGCAATATATAATTATCCTGCCAAGTGAGAATACAGGTAACCTAATCAACGATCTTCCTGGCCCATTTCCTCTGACTCCCAGCAGAGAAGTTCCTCGGAGGTGGTGTTGTGAGCCGATGCATAGGTTGAGGAGAACCCCCAAGTGCCTCATAAGCACTCGACTTTCCATTTTCCTTTGCTTTCTCTGCCTTGACTTGTGGCGATGCAATCTCTTCGCTTTCTTCTACCTTCGTTACTTTTCTGGTAGGCTTGGATTTAGCCTCATGACCCCAGTACATCCACATCTGAGACCCTAGCACCAGATTTAACACAAGGGCTAGTGCAAATCCAGACAATACGAGAGTATCTCTGACTTCTGTCGCTGTTGTGAACAGACGAGCAATACAGCCCAGAATTTGAGCAAAAACAGCGACAGTGCTGAGTTGACCCGTGCTTTCTGCCCGTGTATTCTGTACAATTTGTGGGACTTTCGAAAACAGTGAAAGTAGGAGGGTAGAGAACTGCACTGGGGCAAGGGTAGAGAGAGGTAGAGACCACAACAAATATGCCGTCCCAGAAATAACGAGAGATGCAAGGGATAGATCTCGAGGTTTACTCGACGTCGTAGGGGCAAATACAATGATGAGAAGGGTGATCAGAATGTCCTGAATAGTCAGGAACAAGTTCTCGCCATAGGTCGAGAAAGGAAAGTTGCTTTTGACGGAGTATGCAAGCGTGATTGCATAAGAGAGCGTTTCGAGAACATAGGCTGTCAACGACAAGCCCTCCGCTGAGCCTGCATTGAGAACTGCAAAATAAGGTTTTAACTATCGAAGTGGTAGAAATGTCGATTGACACACTTAAAAGCATTTGCGGGACTTTCATAATTGAACCACCAACAACTATCCCAATGCCTAGTCCTTTGGACACTGCGAACTTCAGGCAGTCAATGTCTCCGATGTTGAGGTTTTCAACCAGGGACACATAACATTTCTATAGAATGAGTCAAGACAAGGAAACAAGATGGGCGCTGAAGCTCGCCTTCCCGACAATAGATATGCCTAAATCTTTGATAAAAGGAGGGAGATTACGTGTTACAGAGACCATGGTGGGTTAGAAAGACGTTACAGGCGCAATCGACGTGTAAGTCCACGTGGTATTAATATGTGGCTGTGCGATACATCACGATAAAGATAACAATGCTTATTGCAGAGCGTCTGCAACCAGCTCTAAAAGCTCTTTTACACTTTTTCCTCTATGCGAGTCGTCTTTCACGACACTCTGCCATACGGGCGAATGATGTGGTTCTGCAGAAACACATTTGTTCCTTACATCGGCTCTCTGTTCTTCCGTCCCATGCATTCTCTCAAATTTCAGCCACCAGCCCCATGTATCACCAAGATCGGGGGCTGTAGCAGCAGCCCTACCAAACCATTCTCTTGCCTTTTCAATCTTCCGTTCTGCCCAGAATAGTCGCGCAACCGTACAAATAATAAGTGGATTGTCTGCACTCTTTTTCAAAGCGTCAACGGATCGCGTTTTGCGCATAGGTCGTGGCTCGGACCAAATAGTTAATGACCACAGGAGACCCGATGTAGGGCACTCTTGCAGTCCACGAGCAAGCATAGCTTTTGCTTGCACTGTCCCCCCTGAACGTTCTTCGACGCCTACAGCTTCGGCCCAGAGCCCATCATTTGCAGGGTTCACAAGACGAGCCTTTTCAAGCAACGAGCGCGCTTTAATACTCTTTCCATCGGCTTCTTCAAGGCGAGAAGCGAGAATCCAGAGTGTGGTGTTTTTAGGGCATGCTCTGAGGCCTGCAGCGAAGGAAGCGCGTGCTGCTGAGATATTCTTCAGTTGTTGATGAACTTGACCTTGGATCATGTAGAGCTTGGCAAATTTCGGGAATTTAGCGAGGGCAGTCCCAAGGGTATCCAGTGCGTCTTGAAGGTGACCGAGTTGTCGCTCAAACACAGCAGATTTCATCCAAATCTATGATGCAATAAGTTCAAGTAATGGGAGGAAGCGGGAGAATTACTCTGTCTGTGTCAGCAACATCTCTGGCGCGCTGAAGAAGTTGTCTGGCAACATCCATGTTTCCATTTTCTGACTCAAGCTTGACAGCGGCCAGCCAGATTTCTTCACTCTCAGGGTTGACATTGAATGCACGCTCGAGAACCTCGCGAGCCGCGGGAACATCTCCAGCCAGCCATTTCTCTTTCGCAGCCATAAGCCAAAGAACCTCTGCTTGAGGGCAATGCTTGACAGCCTGGCTGAGCAAGGTATCCAGACTTTCCCTAACAAACAAACAAAGAACGTTGTTAAGGAGGTGAAGAGAAAACTGCTGAATCACGCACCTTGTCCCATGAGCTTTCTCAAGCTCAGCTGCTCTTCGCCACAGGCTTCTTCTATCGGGATAAACTTTCAAAGCATATGCCAGGATAGCCCTAGCAGTCCCAACCATCCCTCGACTTTCTGCATTCTCAGCATCACCAACCCAGGTGTCCAAGCGATCTTCTTCTTCAATTTCCATTGTCACTGTCGCTTTTATGATAGCTTCACATGTTCTCAAGCTGCCCTGGCTCTCACATTTCTCAGCCTCCTTGAGCCACTGGTCTCTCGTGAGTAAGACTTGATGCTTCCGTAGCTGACGAACGCCGAGTTCAATCGTTCGGTCAACCATATCGAGTTCCTTGATCTTTTGTTCTTCATTTTTGACTTCAGGCGCTTGTGGAGAGGTAGCCTCTTGTTCAAGTAAACGACCGGCGGCAATCCAGATTTCGTGGCTGGTGGGAACGGCTTTTCGGGCCTTGTTGAGAACTGCCTTCGCACGGTCGGGTGTTTCCAAGCGAGCAAGCGCAAGCCAGAGTTCTACGGACATAGGGATAACTTCTACGGCGCGTGCGAGAAGAATTCGAGCGTCTGCTGCTGATTCTTCGAGGTTGACAGTCTCTTTCCAAAGTCGGACCGAATTCGGAATGTGCTCCAGAGCTGGTGAACGTGGAAAGGAAAACAGGTGGGAGCATGAGACTAAGCATGAGATTGTAAGGGAGATTAACGGACCTTTTCGTAACACACGCTTTTTTGCTTTCTGGTCATTCTCGAGGTCAGCAGCTGTCATCCATATCTTGACGCTTTGTCCGACATATTGGACTGCATTGGCAAGAATGATTTTCGCATCATGATTATTCTGTATTCAAGTGAGAAGTCTCGTCGTCTACCAAATAGATTGAACCTACGTGAAGACGTGCGGCTTCTAACCAAACATCTTCGCTCTTCGGGCAATTCTCGCAACCAGCCTTAATTATTTTCCGAGCGGTAACCATGCGGCCAGCGTGTTCTTCGAGGCAGGCCGCCGCAATCCACCCAGGTGCGTGCTTTGGATTGGACTTGACAAGAGAATCGAAGAGCATGCGCGCACGTTTGATGTCACCTATTTCTGCTTCGGATTTAATAACAACACTATCGAGGGAAGTGAGATAGCCTTTTGGATCGACTGAAGTGGACGTTCCTGACGTGGACGCCGTTCCAGATATCTGTAAAGACTAATGAATACTTCTGTTATAGGACACATTTAAGGACTGGAATATACCTGGTCGAGTTTGAGGGAAAGCATTCTATCTCGAGCTTGACCGATTTCCCTGAAATTTGTAAGGGTACCAGATTCTGCAGGTGTAACAAAACCGCCCACCTGAGAAATAGTGTTATTTTCCTCAGCTTTCACTATTTTCGATTGAGAGAGGACGTACTTCTTGTTGTCGAGCATCCAAGCTGTTCTCGTACTCCCCCTTTGTTCTATCGCCGACAATCACACTGTCTGGTACAGCAAATGACCTCTCCTCTTTCCTCCGTTTCTTTCTAGTGAGATTCCCCACCTCTGGAATGTTTTCCCACTCCGTATCCGACACAGCAGCCAAACCACGCTTGAGGTCAGCAAATTGCTGTTGGATCTTCGGTCTCTCAGCACGATGTTTGGCTAGTTCTTCTTGCTCTCGTGCTTCTCTGTGAAATAAAAGCAAGTTGTTGTTGTCAGTCTAATCAAGGATAACAATAGTAAGACTAACCAAGGACACACCTCCGTTGTTTCCTCCGTGAATCCATAGCTTGGTCAACCTTTTCGTAGATAGTATCTGCTTCTTCGTCATCCTGTTCGTATGTGATGCCGGCAAAGAGACCAAACTCGTTATCTGGGTCTTGAAATTGTTCAGGGTCTACTTCGTCTTCACCTCGTCGGGCACGAGCCTCACTAAGGTGTTTTCAGGACTTGATCAAAGATCAGCTGATCCAACGATACATACGCAATGACTTCCTCAGAAGGACCCTCTCGCGCAGGACCGATATCTGAACGTGTCGTGAAACCGGAAGCACTAAGCATACAATGTTAGCAATTCTTCCGCTGATTCGAAACTGGACATACCCTCGTCCAAGACCAGCAACATAAGATGCAGGTGCTGGCATAGACAAGAAGGCTAGTTTGTTTGGCCTGTTATTCGCCGCCATGGTCACAGTAGAAAGAGAGAAAGGTCAATAACTGAATGGTCGGAAACGCTGCAAAATCACGGCGACTGTCACGTGATATTTATAGCACTCCGCGACCAGCCTGACCAACCTGCGTGTTCTGCTAGTGAATACACCATTGTCATTGATGGCACATCTGGACAAACTAGCAATTCGTGGAATCCGCTCTTTTGACGACAAGCAAATTGCGATTGTCGAGTTCTTCTCACCTGTGACTGTCATAGTCGGCCACAATGGCAGCGGCAAGACCACCATTATAGAATGCCTCAAGTATGCCACGACGGGCGACCAGCCACCGGGTACTCGAGGAGGCGCTTTCATTCATGACCCGAAGATGGCAAATGAGAAGGAAGTGAAGGCCCAAGTAAAGTTGAGATTTTATGCTGCAAACGGTATCAAGATGCTGGCTGTGAGAAATTTGAGTTTAACAGCGAAGAAGACAACGACGACGATGAAAACGCTAGAGGGTGTTTTATCTCTGGCGAATGAGTCAGATAAGACTGGCAAAGTATGGCCTGTCTTCCGCTGAATTTGCTTTATCCATAAATTATCATTTCAGCGCACGACTATTTCTACGAAATGCGCCGAGATGGACATAGAAATACCGCAATTGCTCGGTGTATCGAAGGCTATTCTTGATAATGTCATCTTCTGCCACCAGGAAGACTCCTATTGGCCTTTTTCTGAACCATCGAATCTTAAAAAGAAATTCGACGATATCTTTGAGGCGACAAGGTGCATCAATTGGCTCGACCTTGTCTTCAATTAATTTCTCCCGAATTCAGGTATGCAAAAGCGCTTGACAACATTAAGAATTTGCGCAAGGAACGTGCATCGGATCTCAAGGCAGAGCAGGCTCGGCTCGGTGGACTTAAACAAGAGAAAGACAGAGCTGACGATGTCAAGAAGAACATCGCTGAGACCCGTGCAACGATTGCAGATAAGGAAGCAGCGTACGAGCAGCTCAAGAATCAATATGATGCACAAGTTGTGTCTAATCAGCAATTCTACGAACATGCGACTAAATTTCGAGAGACATATATCCACATCGAAAATCTTGCGAAGCAAAAAAGTCGTTTGCAGGACGATTATAAGGAACTCAAGCTAAATCTACAAGAGTTGACCGGTACGTCTTCCGGCCTGAAGGGGAGGGGGAGTATCCTCACACAACATAGGATCCGACCAAGAGCTTGACACCCGTCTCGCTAACTTTGATGAGTACATTGTCGTGCAGAAACGTAGGTTGCAAAGTGAGGTCAACAAGAAAGCAGACGTGGAAGAAAAGATCGTGGGTGTACGACGGGAGCATACCGAATGCGTGGGCCTACATGGAAAGCTACTGGGGGAGCAAGAGGCACACAATCAACAAGTCGCTGAGCGAGAAAAGCTGATTATCGAGCTTGGAGAGAAGCATAAGATCAAATCTTCTAAATATTCTTCCTCATCTGAATTTATTGTTTGCTTGGACGAATTGCGTCGTAGGCAGACTGAGGACCTTGAGAAGTTGCAAGTATGTTGTGTCCCTTCAAGCTGAAGATCTCATTGACCGACACGACCAGACGGAAATCAGAGACAAAACTAACGCACATCAGCGCAAGATACTTGAAATGGAATCTGACCTCGGGAACAAGAGGTTGAAAAGAAAGAATCTCGAGGAACAAATTGTATGGCTTTTACTCTTTCAATTTCTTCTGCTAAGGATTCTATACTATCAGCAAGAGCGCCAGATGAATATCAGACGAGCAGAACGCCAACTCGAGGACGAACAAAGTATCCAATCTGAGCTTTCCCTCATCCAGGGTGACATCGATGAAAAGAAATCCCACCTCAAGAAACTCAGATCTGACTTCTCCGGAGCCAGTTATGACTTACGTTTGCAAGAGAAATTTGACAAAGGAAAGAGGTTAGAAGAGACTAGGGAGAAATTAAATATGGAAATACGCACGTTGAGCCTTCAGGCTGACTCGAGAGCACGCTTAGATGTCAAGAGGGCTGAGGTAAAGAGCAAGACGAATGAAGCCAGTAATACGTAAGCTTAATTTCCTTTGAACTATGATATTCTAATTCTACCGTTCGAATAGGTTTAAGCTCACGAACGAAAAATACCTGAAGTTATCTGGGAAGGATTCGACTCAGGACAGTATAGAGGAAGCGATTGACGAGTTGCTAGGACAGAAGGAAAGAGATGGTTTTGCAATCAACACCCGTCTCGCCAACTTGTCGGCAGAAATCCAATCTGTGACCAAGTCAAAAGACAACTTAGCTCAAGATAGACAGGCAAAACTCCGTGAAATTGAATGTATGTACATCATTCCCTACACCTCCTTGGTGTCGTTTGCCCTCAAACTCAATGTCTCTACACCTTCCCAGCCATCAACACGAAAATAAAGGCAGAATTGACAGACGATCTTGAAAACATGTCTTACCAGGAAGCTTTGGAAACTGTTTCAGTGGAGCTCAATATTCGTCGCAATGATGTTCTTCTTGGCCAAGCCAACCAGGTATACGAGAACCTGATCAAGGTCAGCAAAGAGAAGAAAAAGTGTCAGGCGTGCTGTCGTGGAATGGATGATCAGGAGCTCGCTATCATGGAGGGGACTGTATGTGCACTCATACCTAAAACTTAACGCAATCAAGTGATGCCTTAAAATAGCTGAAAGCGCTCATCAAACAAAATGAAGCTGTTAACATTGCAAATGCCAAAGAAGAGGTTGTCGCCTGGGAAGAGATGTTCGAGAAGTTGCAGAAGCTGTCCCCTGCGGACGCAAAAAGAAGGTCGTTGGAGTCTGAAGAAGTTCCAGCACTTGCCGCAAGGATCAAAGAATTTGAAAAGCAAATTCCCGAACTCAGGTTCAAAGCCGACGAGGTATGTCTACTCAACCATTCGACTGCTGTTTCCAGCTCAGCAAAGAATACACAGGAAAAAGAGAAACTTGATGAAATCAAGCTTCATATGCGCGATCTCAATAACCTCAAGCAACAAGCTACAACAATTGCACGTCTCCAGAAGGAGGCAGAAAAGGCTCGGCATGAGGCGACTTCGATAGAAAACGAGCTCATAAATACTGGGTCAAGCAGGACAGCTGATGATGTACAACAAGAGCTAGATGAACTTTCGGGCGCATTGTATGTTCCTTCCAATGATGATCATCTGAGAAACAACTCTTTTGCTCCACATCTAGCCGAACGATTGAACGCGAGAAGCAGAATATTACTCTAGAGAGAGATCGACAGAACGTGACAATCAGAAGTCTGGAGGATAACTTGCACGAGATGGAAAAACAGGAATTGGGACTCTTAAATAGGCTGCGCGGGAAGGAGGTTCTAGATGAGAACATTGCCAAAATGAGAAAGGAGGTGACTTCTTTCACAGAACTTATCAAGGTTAGTGTTGAACGAGGTATCATGACATATCATTATTTTGTTTCACATTGGCTTTATCTATCACCAGGATCTTGACAATCAAATCAATGAAGGAGAGACCCCGATAGAGGCATTGAACGCCTCATTTCAAGATGCCCAACTAGAGTTAAACAGCAAAATCAACCAAATCTCGGCACAAATACAGGAACTGAATACCAGCAACAATAAACTCAATCACATTCATAAGGGTGTAGAACGGTAGAATGTCCGCTTTCCCAATCACCGCATCTCACGATAGAATTCTTTTGACAGGTACATCAAAGAACGACGCGCCCAAGAACTCAAGACCACTTCGGAGCGAGTCGAGCAACTGGATTCAGAGTTGAAAGACCTTAATAAGCGGCTCAATGGCATCCGTGAAGTCATGGCTAATATCCAAAAGGAGATCAACGAGAGTGGTGCTTCGGTAGCAAACCTCAGGGATAATATTCGTGCAAGAAGGCTTGTGAAACAAATTAATGAAGTGCAGACAGAGATAGATTCCCATGATATGGAAGAGATGGCTAAGGCTCGGAGGAATTTCGACGAGAAGTACAAGCTTGCAAAGGAGAAAGAGGATAATTTACGTGTTGAGGTATGGATTAATTCGCCCGATGGTTTGCCGATCTTTTATCCCTTCCCTCTACATCCTATGTCGTTACAGTATGGCCGTGTCCGTGGAGAGCTTGATACCTTAGAACAGCAAGTCGACAAATATCATTCGGATCTCAAGAGAAACTTCAAAGACATCAATAAACGGTATACAGATCAGCTTGTCAAAGTCAAGGTAGCTAATCCAATTTAATTCTACCTTGCAGTGTGACTTGAATTTTTTTCAGGTGTCGGACATGGCTAATAGTGACTTGGAGAAGTATGCCAAGGCCCTTGATAAGTTAGTACGACAACTTGAGCATTAGGTCTTTGCTTACACACATTCTAGTGCAATCATGAAGTATCATACGCTCAAAATGGAAGAAGTGAACGACATTATGAAGCACCTTTGGAACAAGACTTACCAAGGAACAGGTGAGTCCTTGAAGATGAACCAATTTTCCGTGCACCAAAACTTTGCCAGACATTGATGGAATCATGATCAAGTCGGATGTAGAGGGAGGTGCCAATAAGCGTTCTTACAACTATAGGGTGCATCTTGTTTTGTTGCACTGGTTCTTATTTTCCTGACATAAGTTTCTAGGTGGTGATGACTAAAGATCAAGTGGAAATGGATATGCGCGGACGTTGTTCTGCAGGCCAAAAAATGCTGGCTTCGATAATCATACGCCTTGCACTGTCAGATTCATTTGGTCAAAACTGCGGCATTCTTGCTTTGGATGAACCTACCAATGCGTTGGACACCGAGAATATTGACGCTTTGGCTGCAAGCCTTATAGAGTGGGTCAAGGTCTGTTACATACGTAACCGACTGACATCATCACCAAAGTATTATCAACGAACGTCGAACTCATTCGAATTTCCAGCTCATCATTATCACTCATGACGAAGGTTTCTTGCAGAAGCTTGGTCAGGCAGATGTGATGGAATATTACCAGTACGCCCATTTGTTGTTACTACCTTGCATCGGTCACTCATGATCCTTGACTAGACGGGTATCAAGAGATGCTCGGCAAAAGTCAGCAATCGAGCGCCACAGATGCAGATAAAATCTCTTTCCATGGCTCTCGGGGGTTTCCGACTTCGCCCTGAACTCCCTAACACGCCCCTGCAACATGGAAATGCACTAAATGTAGTCTTGACGAACTTCTAGCCCACAGCAATTTACTTGTCCGTGCCGGGTGGTTCGGAAGCACCACGTAAAAATATATATATGTGGTGCGAATCTAATGACAAACTTCGGAAGAAGCTTCTTTCCTTGTGTTTTTGAGGCACAAACTTATCGGTTTGAATCTCATAGTGCGTCCATATGGTCCAACTTTCCAATTGTTCTAAGTCGAGGAACATTTGAAATGCGGCAAAACCTGACATCTGATCACGGACTTTGCATGGCTTATTTTAAAGGCAATTGTGAAGTAGATGTGATTCACTACGTTTCCAATGGTCGTTCTGCAACAGCTCAAAGACCAGCTCTGTGATCTCTCTCCTCTGGATCGAGACCTCTTTTTTC
>Ga0153949_1000841_pt1 | contig 10989 bp, 9 predicted proteins | sample TSNJ033MetaG_FD_104705 | JGI IMG/M metagenome (GOLD analysis project Ga0153949, IMG submission 104705) | Attine ant fungus gardens microbial communities from New Jersey, USA - TSNJ033 MetaG | ecosystem: Host-associated > Fungi > Mycelium > Unclassified | place: USA: New Jersey, Wharton State... | reverse complement strand
TGAATAGCTGTTGTGGTTCTGAGTGCATTGTGCTGACTTAATCTCTATGTTCCTTCAGTCGGATGTCAGACCAAGTTGAAACCAGAACCTAATCAAACACCTCGTATATGTCCTCACTGTCACAATGGCAAGCCTCAATATCCATTTACCTTTTTGAACTCATTAATTTCTTGATCAGCATCCGTCTTCCCGACCAAAAAGAACACTTGGTTTGAGCTTTTTTTCGTACCAATCATACCACTTTCTCGAAAGCATATTCTACTTTGTATGATCTGCGGGTGGCAAGCAGCCCTCATTAACTATGAGTGCGTTCACTGATATGGCTCATACTTATCCTTATGCCTTCCAAATCATAGTCAAGCTCCTGTAATTGCCAGTGCCACCAAACCCCGCGGTGTCCAGGGCTGGGATGTCCCTAACCAAACTGGTTACCAGCCAGCCTACATCCCCCGTCCACAAAAATGATCAACAACCAATAGCACTTTGCGAATTGTATAATACATTTTTCTTCACTTGTACACTTGTTGGATGATGTCTTATAATCAGTAAGCCCCTAAAAGGAGTTGCTCACAGCGCCGCAGTGACTGAGGTGCTGTGTTTCATCTCACCTTGACGCTGACTCTCGAGCTGAAATGTTGTTTATCTGCCAGTAATAATGACTCAAGACTTGCAATGTGAAACCTATGCTTTGTGTCAGTCGGATGCTCCTCTCCCATCTCTCCAGGTGAGGCTCAGCCCATGAGGATCTGTCCGAATTGCTATCAGAGTAATGCATACTGCTCGAACAGACAACGATCAAGGACTATCAGTATCGGTCTCTGGTGTATATGGCTCGAACTGTGTTATGTGTCAATATTTCCCATGTCAAGCAGTCTGGACTGTAAAAACCGGACAGTAGACCCATTATCCTTCAAATGCAACTACGCAGATGTAGAGGACATTTGTTTTGAATTCTCGTTCCCTGGGCCATTACCAGGAAGCAACAGGGCATTTTACCCCTTGCAGGTCAGTTACCTGCAGTGCAAGGTTACCCTAATCTTATCAATTACTGTCTGCCCGGCAGCAAGGGCGTGAACAGTTCGAGCGGTCCATGGTCATGAACAGTGCCATCATTAAATGTGTCTGAGCCTATATCTGAATATCCGAGCCTGAGTGTAGATTAGTGTAAATTAGTTGTTATGAACGCAGAGAAATGGTCGGCAACGACGATGGTCTGTAATATCCAATCACATCGTGAGGACGGCTGGCCACGTGCTCAGGACCGTCGTCGGTTGTTGACACGGACGCAGTCATCCTCTTCACGATCTTGAACACTGCACCTCAGTCTGCTATTATACACAATGCACACGAGCGAATACGATTATCTCTTCAAGCTCCTCCTCATCGGTGATTCTGGCGTCGGAAAGGTCAGATTACGACCCTTGTAGCTCCAGTTCTCTGACTCGCTTTTAGTCCTGCCTACTCCTGCGTTTTGCCGATGACACCTACACCGAAAGTTACATCAGCACCATCGGTGTTGATTTCAAGATTAGAACCATCGAACTAGAAGGAAAGACGGTAAAACTTCAAATTGTGCGTGATCCTCCATTGAGCCTCGGCTGTGCCATGAGGCGAGCGAGGTTAAAGCTGTCGTCGACTTGTCCCTATCATAATTTAATGTAATCTACCCTTACTTATGCTGTACTTTCTGCTACCAATAGTGGGACACAGCTGGTGAGTCGGTCCAAGATAATTGTCTAATGCCTCACTGATACGTAAACTCAGGCCAAGAGCGATTTAGGACCATTACATCTTCCTATTACCGTGGCGCACATGGCATTATCGTTGTGTATGATGTGACCGACAACGGTACGTGCCAGTCTGTTAAAATTCGGCCGCCATGTTCATTGACTGTGATATCGTCTAGATACTTTCACTAATGTAAAGCAATGGTTGCAAGAGATTGATAGATATGCGTCCGAAGGTGTAAATAAGCTTCTAGTCGGAAACAAGTCAGACCTTACTGGCAAAAAAGTAGTCGAGTATACTGTGGCGAAGGTTTGCAATGTCCTAGGCCCGCTCATTGAACAATATGACTTATATCCATTGTAGGAGTTTGCGGACCAGCTCGGCATCACTTTCCTAGAGACTTCTGCGAAGAGTGCGACGAATGTGGAGCAGGCTTTCTTGACGATGGCAAAGCAAATCAAAGATAGGTCAGTCTAGTAAAATGACATTGATGTGTCTTGTGAGACTCACTCTTGATTTCACAGAATGGGCTCTACTACCGCACCATCTGGCGCTGCTAAGTCGACGACCGTCACTCCGGGCCAGTCAGTACAGTCACAGCAATCGGGCCGATGCTGCTGAACGAATCCATTCTTTTTCTTGGGTGGAGTGTTGGAATTCCACTTGGTTTGGTATGCTTTATGCACATATGCGTAGTACTGTATGGATTGAATACCTCTTATTCGTCTACTTGTTTTAAATTAGTGCAGCATGTCAATAGTGCAGTAAGTGGTACTTTGGGAAATCTTGTTTGCCTGTGCATTGAATAGATGTTGCCATTGACTTATCATATCGAGCTCTGAACGAAACATTCGATGACAAACAGTGACCGTACTGATACCCAACTTCGAAAGAAATAATACCAAAATACTAAGTATCCTATTCCACCCGAAATCTCAACCTCTTCATGGTTCGCCATAAGTTCTACTCTTTTCGCAAGCTTCCCAGTGTATTAGTGGAACATTACTTCTGGTTTTAGACTCCGACCCTGGGCCAGAGCTAGTCAAATTATTGCTACTTTTGGTCCTGCACCCAATTGTGCGAAGACTCTTTATGTATATATTACTTTGCAGGCGGGGCGTATTGTCTTTTCTTCCTCGAAAGAGGAAAAGAGTAGCTCAGTTCATTGACTAGTTCATTACGAGTGAGAACATGGGAAACAGAAGGTGATCGAGATCTGAGACATGACATCAGAAATAGATAGATAAATGCCCATGAGTCCCGGGATATTCATAATCTGAGAGAAAGATACTTTTTGTGATCTTATCGTGATCTGACTCTAACACTCACCGACCTATGCAGGCATTGCTTCGTTGAGCAAGGACGTGAGGTCAAACAATTAAGATGTAGCAACCCACCTATGTCACAAGGTGTGATCAATGAGAAGAGAATCGAAGACAAGAGGATGCTGATTGCTGGACTAAACACCTGTTGATACATCATGTATCTAGCAGCCTATCAGAATGGTACCAAGGCTCCCATGCCGAAGGATAGGCAGGGTGCAGCATGTCTTACCGAGAACACGAGATTCAATCGAATGAGTGAGAGGTAGCACGCGTTGATTATCTCCTACCTACCATTTGTCACCATGAGTTCGTCGGCGAAAATATTGAATAAATCAAGCGACCCATACCGCGTGTAGAAATCAAACATTTGAAGGCGCTTCTATGATCAAGACAAGACAAGCCCGCGATGACTTGAAATGAGACACTCTGAAAAATTACATGACACGAGCCGCAGCTAGTTCAGCGAAGCTGATACGCACGTTTCTCAATATGGCAACCTTCGAAAAGAAGAACGGAGATAAGGCTGACAGACAGTATGTATCAAGACAGACCAGTCATTAAGAGTCATCGCCTTAGCCAACCTGATTAGGATTCCATTTTTATCCATATGTGTAAACTGTGCCGTCGGCTGTCTAAATTATTGACTCTAAAACATAAACGGTTATCATGTAAATAAGTACAAAACGAAGTGCCCACTGAGGCAAAGGTGATGTATTCGAGAACCAATTGGGGGCAGACCTCTGACGACCATGAAGCGTGGAAAGAATGCAGCACCATATGGGTGCGAAAAGGTTGGCACTACTTAGTAAGTCCATAGGGTATGTCTTAGTGCTTGTTTTCGGATTTCGGTGATCGTGAGACCTCTGAAGGGTATCCCGCCATATTATGTAACATAACCAACATAGCAATTTGACCTAGGCACTTGTACGGCTTGGAAATACATTGGTTAGACTCTGATCATTTACTACTGGGCATCAACTTGGCGGGATATGCCGCGTGGGAACGTATGCCGTTTGGGGTTTTGTAATGGAATCCCGAATCCCGCCCTTGGGATCTAGGCTGAGCGGTCCTCATCGGTCCCACGCTCTCCGATCTCGTCCTAGATTTATGTTTTAAACAGATCTCATGAGAGACAATATGAACAGAATAAGACAAAATAACATATGACAAACCCTTTAGGTTTCATTTTGAATTCAAGTGTAGAGATTCTTTCAATGTGTTGTACTTTCCAGTTGGGGACGATTCTCTACTGTGAGAATAATGGTTGACGGTGTAATAGTGCATTTTCTAAGACTTGTTATGACTAATGCGGACTCTGCTTGCCCACCTGTGACGCAAAATCAATATTGCCTGGTGTCAACAATACCTTTTAAGCGACTGGAAATTCCCAGCTAGAAGCTGTCTGGGAAGAAGTTGTACGGAGAATCGGCCGACGGCGGGTTGGGATCATATTGATCATATCAAGGTCGTCTACAGATGGACTCAACACCATTTGGCAATAACGTAGGCTGTGCCGCCCAGATGTGTTCTTTTTGGCAGACAGCTGAAGTCGTTCGGGGACTATGAAACTGGGAGAATCATGTCAGGGCTACTGAATTCCAGATTTGTTGTAGTCTGGAGCACGGATGTGATGCACTAGGAGGGTTCCTATTCCCCCGCGCATTTTTCGGACGTGTGCTAAGAACGCATCAATTATTTAGTAGTATAAAATTCGAATTCGGAGTTGGAATATCAAACCAGAAGGGGTGTTCCAGGCCCATAGCCCAAAATTGATATATTGCAGGTTGAGGGCGGGAATTTGTAACTGCCGCTTGGATTATATGTTTTCTTTTCCTGCAAGGTGATTAGATGAACACAGGACCTATGCTTACATGCTCATGGTATCTACGTTATTCCACTTTATCTAGAGCAAAGAAAAGATAATGGAATGGGCTTGTCATTGATTCAAGAAGTACTCACATACGCACGTGTTTGCTCCGCGGAGTTAAATTAGGGACGATGACTTAGGCAAGAGACCTAAAGATGTTCTTCATGAATGGAGGATAAACTATCTGACCGCGCCATCTTCTGAGTTTAGCACCTAAATTACAATTGTGGTTAACACAGGGCAATCTGAACATCATGACTATACAATCAAGTGAAGGAAAAGTTCAGTAACTATTTTCATTTTCATTGATGCTGAAATTCGAGTAACACCACATAAAATAACATCTTGTGCATGGTACTCTATGAACTCAAAGCATCTCTGGATACTAGCCTTTCTTCTGGTCCTTCTAAGAAAGAATACATGATAAGAAGATGGAAGGTTGATATGGTTTAATGAATAAGGGCGCAACACATCAACCTTGTATCCATAGACCATCCTCATGCACAAGGTGTTACTTTGTGTGCCCATTACTCAAGTTTCAGCATCAATGAAAATGAAAATAGTTACTGAACTTTTCCTTCACTTGATGTGTAGTCATGATGTTCAGATTGCCTTAATCACAGTTGTAATCTAGGTGCTAAAACTCAGAAGATGGCATAGTCAAACAGTTCATCCTCCATTCCTCTTGCTCAAGTCACCACCCCTAATCCAACTCTGCAGAGCAAAAATAAAGTAGATACCATAAGCATGTGAGGGTAGAGCCACTGTTAATCTATTTACAGGAAGAGAGAATCCAGTGGCAGTTGAAGATTCCCACTCTCAGCAGGGGAATTGATGTCAATATCAGGGGGATTGAAATGAAGAAAATGAGAAGTGGTAGGGAAATGAGAACAATGAGGGGTGCAAACATAGTTTGTAACAAATCTGTAAGCATCACTAGTGCACCTGTGGCGGTGTCCTGCTTTTTTTGCTCCTCCATGGCCTCTCTCCGTCCCTCGTTATCTGTCCGCTATTTCTCCCATGCAGCTCCCGTTAGAATGCCTTCGCTGGCTCAGTCCTACTTTGTTCCCCGAAACGCTAATGGAAACCTCCCTGTCTATTCCGACATTCGGAATAATGGCACCCGCTACCTTGTACTTATCCGAGGTGTCGACGGAAAAGCTCAAGTAAACTTTTTCATGTATATGCTCTCTCCGTTTCTGACCCATATTCCAGGCTCTTGCGCAAGAACTCCGTGCAAGCTTTTGCAAGTCTTCCTCTGGCAAGCTTCCAAAGGTCGGCATAGAGCATGGCAAAAACATCGTCATCACTGGAAAAGTCGAGAAGAACGAGGTCATCGAGTGGTTAAAGACACGGGGTTTCTAGCTTCATCTGTCTGTAAATATCTTGTGCAATGTCAGGCTCGACATATCATCCTCTAGGGTTAGGGTCTTGGCCTCACCAAAACAGAAAATTAGTCTTTGTCTTTTCGTCCATCATCATCATCATTATGGCTACGCCCTCCATGAATACTCCCATTCCACAGAGTGCAGGTGGTGCTGCAGTGCCCCTTGCTCCTCCTGCTCGCTCAACTCAGCGTGAAGCCGGGAATAGCCTCGGTACCTTCGGGGTTGGTAGATGATGTCGCTTTATACTTCCTATCCTAAATCCATCTCACAATCTAGGTCAAATCGGGTCTCGCTCAGATGCTCAAAGTCCGTCACTCTTGCTTCATGATAACTTGATTTCTGATTGTCTCGCCCTGATCAGGGTGGTGTTATCATGGACGTCGTCAATGCTGAACAGGTGCGTTTGTTCTACCACCGTTCCGCAATAGTTCTTGATTGTTTCACTAAGGCTCGCATCGCCGAAGAAGCCGGCGCTTGCGCAGTCATGGCTTTGGAGCGTGTACCCGCTGATATCCGTGCTGAAGGTGATGCTCAGCTTCTTCCTCCCATTCAGCTTATTTACATCCATATCTATGCGACCAGGTGGTGTCGCTCGTATGGTATGTTGTTGCACTTACATATCTATCTGAGATCTCAATACCAGACATCAACACTTCAGAGCGACCCCCACATGATCAAAGAGATCGTGGATGCTGTAACTATACCTGTCATGGCCAAAGTTCGGATAGGTCATTTCGTTGAAGCCCAAGTGAGCTGCGGTAAGAAAAGAAAGAACAAGCTGTCTTATCTACAACCAGATCCTACAAGCCATCGGGGTGGATTATATTGACGAGTCTGAAGTTTTGACACCTGCGGACGATGAGCATCACATCAATAAACACAATTTTAAGGTTCCTTTTGTTTGTGGCGCTCGAAACCTTGGCGAGGCTCTTCGCCGGATATCCGAAGGGGCCGCCATGATTCGCACCAAGGGTGAAGCGGGTACAGGCAACGTCGTCGAAGCTGTCCGCCATGGACGAACCGTGATGGCCGAGATCAGACGCGCAAGCTCAATGAACGAAGAAGAGCTTTATGCCTACTCCAAGGATATTGGAGCTCCATTACATCTATTGAAAGAGACGGCGAGGCTTAAGCGTCTACCGGTTGTTAATTTTGCTGCTGGAGGAATTGCCACACCAGGCAAGTCGCCTATATGCTTTTGAAATACGAGAATGACCAATTGTTGAATTAGCTGATGCTGCTCTCATGATGCATCTGGGTTGTGACGGAGGTAAGTCGTCTTGATCTGGGGGAAGTGTTTTTCTGAGTTAACTAATTGTATTTCGCCTAGTTTTTGTTGGGTCTGGTATCTTCCATGTCAGTGTCGCATGTGCTCTTCGACAAGTGTGCCGTCAACTCAGGAAAATTATACTGATCTATCCTGCCTTTTATTTCAGTCTGGTGACCCTGCTAAACGGGCTCGTGCCATTGTCCAGGCCGTACGTTTCATCGTCTACATCACGTAAGATGCCCGTTGCCGATAACTGAGCTTCAGGTGACACACTATAACAATCCAAAAATTCTTGCCGAGGTCGATTGCGATTCACTGCCCTCCGCATTGAGACTAACTGTCACTCTGATTTTTAGGTGTCGGACAACCTTGGATCTGCTATGGTTGGTCTGACTATGTAAGTCTTGAATTGCTCTTTCGTGTGCCAGGGACACCACCTCATACCGTTTTAGTGACAACAAGCTTAAGGGTGGGGAGTATGCCAAACGTGGTTGGTAAAAGCCTATGTCCTTTCGACCCAAAATGTGATGAAGGGCAGGGTTTCGTAGGTAATGTCAATGAAAAGGTAGAGTTCAAAAGAGTTTCCAACAGCTCAGTAACACCTTATTTCTCTATTTTTATGCCATTTGTTAGTTATTCTGACTCGAGATGTTATCTCAACAAAATCCTATGCCTGTGTATCCACGGTGAAGATGGCTTAAGCTTGACGAAGCTAGGCCAGGGGGAACTAAAGATGCAAACAATATCCGAGCTCAGAAGACTAAAGTTCAAGCTCAAATGAAGGATAAGCGGTTTGACTGGTTAATTTGTCTTCAAAAGATAGCCCCTGCAAAAAGCATGAACTGACAAAAACCATATTTGAAAGTGGAAGTGTGTGAATTTAGATGAGATGTAATATAAGTCTCTTTTACCCCTATCAGCCTGTTGCTAAAGTCTCGCAAGGTCAAATCTCCTCAAGTCTTTTGCAACATTCTATTTATAGCATGATATATCTTATCTAGTGATAATGATAACGAGACACAAACTTTTTGAAATTTGCCCATAACAGAAGCCTGCTGCTTACCAACTCTGTTGTACCTCCAAAGTATCAGATTATCAGATTTGACAACTATCAGCTAGGGGAGGGTAATTAAACATTGCTTATGTTGTACTGTTCAAGGTCTCAAAATTTATTTCCACCCCTCAACTTCTGCATTACAGATATCTTCCCATCTGGCCTTCCAGCCATCTTCCTGCAGCCAAATTTGTGCAACCCACATATTGACTGCATCCTTAGAAGTCTCGTAAGAAACCGAGTGACTTCTCAAGGTGTTAACAATCCCGATATAGGAGTTGAGGGACCGATGATAAGGTATTAGGATATCTGATATTGAAGTCACTAGTGAAAATGAGCCCAGTTTTATGAAATGACGGTTTGTAAAACGTACCAAGCTTCTCAAGTGACCACGTCGTCCAGAGTGGCTCTTCATGTACCCATTGCCAGCCTTTGATTTTGCACGCTTCCACAAGTATTGACTCGAGCGTTTCAATCAAAGTATCAAGTTTTCGAAACTGTTTTTGCTAAGACCAATGACGTCGTCTCCGTAATAGGCACCAGTGGAAGATCCTTGTCAGAGCTCACCAGTTTTCCTATCACTGTATCCAGGTTCACAATGCATTGATCCATAGTTTCGAGTGCTGGAGAGACGATGTACGTTCGGGGAAGGCGATTTGACGTCTGAGCTAGTTCATTGCTAATCCACTTGCAAATGACAACAAGTTTTTTTTCAACGTGCAAGATCCGTGGGAAAATAAAAGAATCATACTCGAGGTCAGTTCTGGTATTGACAAGGTTTTTCAATGATTTGAGTCCATCCAGGAGGACGAGGTCTTCCCATGTTTCAGTCACGGCACGTATCTCTTGCAGGCAGGTTCTGACTTTGCGGTGGTAGGTGGATTCGATTGGGTTTGACGGTGAGCTGGGAGTAGATCTCCCCTGTTGTTTTGGTTGTCGGACGGGACATGAGGTGGGGGTGGAGGGCCCACGGAATGATGACAGCCGACTCATTTGTGCTTGTCGTAAAGATTTGTCTTCGGAAATGAGCAGATCCGGAATATTTGGTGATTGCTTCCGAAACAAACAGATATCCTTCCTTTCGAATAATAAAACTTTTTCGGATTTTTGATATGGCTAAACGCAGGAAAACCAGGACTCATCTCAAGGGCGCAAATGCCCGTGAGGCTCGCTCGGATGGAACACCCAAGTCATTCATCATCAAGCATGGTCAAGTCGGGTCGTCTCTCGCACAGCTTGTACGGGATATGCGAAAGGTCATGGAACCCAACACGGCCAGTCGCCTAAAGGTAAGGAAGGAGAGAGCCAACGTCAATCCATTTCAATACGCTCAAGTCGTGAATGTAGGAGCGACACAGGAATAAACTCAAAGACTATATCACCATGGCTCCTGCCCTCCAAGTTACTCATCTTTTGGCATTTACTCTGACTCCGGTCGCTCCTTCACTGAGGATCATCCGATTATCAAGTGGGCCTACACTGAGCTTCAGGTTGGAACGGTACAGCCTGATGAAAGATGTTTTAAAATCTACTAAAAGGCCTCGGAGTACAGGGATTGAGTACCTTACTCCTCCACTCGTGAGCAGGCTTTTCTGTTCTTTGGCAATGTCGTTGAAACAAGTCTACTCTAGCTTGTACTGGCGTCCTTCCCTCCGCCATCACCATCAACGCCTCCTCATCTATCACTCCTCATGAAAACATTTCAGAGCCTTTTCCCACCACTCTCGCCGCAGACACTCTCCCTCTCCCAAGCACGTCGAGTTGTCCTCGTATCTTATAACCAAGATCGCGGTACAGTTGACATTCGCCACTACATCATTACTGTCAAGCCCTACGGTGTATCTAGACGCCTCCGTAAACTTCTGGAGGGCGGAGCTTCCACAAAGTCGTCCTTTGGCTTCCCCAACCTAGGCACCGAGAAGGACGTTGCAGATTTTGTCTTACGGAGTAGAGGTGAAGCAGGCCCTGCTGGTTATGAAAGCGCTTCCTCTGTAGACAGTGCTGCTGGCGACGAACACGCCACTGTCGATCTTGCAGACGACTATGTTGGCAGAAATAACAAAAAGGGACAAAGAAGAGCGGTCAGGCTTGACGAAGTCGGCCCGCGTCTGGAATTGCGCCTGATCAAAATAACAGAAGGCATTCCTGGCAAAGAGGGTGCTGTCATATACCACGGATTAGGTGTGTCATTCGCATCAAGTTGCTGGGAACAAGATCCTGACCTATTTTCCAGTCAAGAAGTCGGCAAAAGAAGTCTCACAACTGACAGTGGCCCACACCGCTAAGGAAAAGCTTAGACAAGAAAGGCGGGAAGAACAGGAACGCAATGTTCAACGAAAAAAGGCCCTGAATACAAG
>Ga0153949_1000830_pt1 | contig 11048 bp, 11 predicted proteins | sample TSNJ033MetaG_FD_104705 | JGI IMG/M metagenome (GOLD analysis project Ga0153949, IMG submission 104705) | Attine ant fungus gardens microbial communities from New Jersey, USA - TSNJ033 MetaG | ecosystem: Host-associated > Fungi > Mycelium > Unclassified | place: USA: New Jersey, Wharton State... | reverse complement strand
TCAGGGCTGATCATAGCCTTCGAGAACTCTGGCGTGAACGATTCAGGGGTCTGCCATCGAAGTGTTTTACCGACCGTAACTGAGCTGCGCAATGATGTCCAACCTGGTCTCTTTTTATGGTGTTTGAGTGCAGTCTTCCTATCATATCTACCAGCATGTTAGGCTATGAACGTCATCAATGTAGCATGTGTAGAGGGGTTTTACTTACACCTTTCAGACCGCCAATGCATGATCCTTCCTTGAGGGGACAAGCAACCCCTTGTATTATGTTGTAAAAAATCAAATGACATTTCCATCCTTACTGCGGAAGGGTAAAGAACAAATGCGCCTTTGAAAGAAGTCCCTACGCAGTAGGAGATATATTTAGTGATTGCGGACAGGTAACAGGTCCGATAGAACCATGAAAATGGAAATATCCAATTCGAATTGGCCACGGAGATACAAGACTCGACCGATCATCTTTATCTTGGGGCCAATAGACCAGAAGGATGTTGGGGTGGTTGATAAGGCTCATGTTGTTCCTTCTTTCGGGCCTGCGGATGAGATACATCATTTGGATCTTTATGGCTTTGTCCACATGGGATTTCTCAATCTGATGTACAGGAGTTGTTGAGGCAGCCAGCCAAATGTTTTGCCGAGATATCTGCTTGCTGTGTATGAAGGAAAAATTTAACGGAATACAAAGAGAAAAAGGCCATTGGGAAAAATAAGTATTTCAAGCCGTGCTTGAAGTTGAGCCTCGAGGTTCAGAAGCCAGAGTAACCGAAAAGTCAAGTGGTTCCCAGTGTCTCAGGTGAAAAACGACATACATGTTCCGCGACCCTGATATTGGTTGGTAGGACGATTGGACAGCACAGCGAGTAGACGTAAGTCTGTAGAACCTGGCTGAGTTCTCAAGAACTGTGAGTTTCCTGCAAGTCCTCTACAATGGTTCAGATAAAGTTCGGACCATTGACTGTATGCGGTATTTGAGCTAATAATTTCAATCAATTTGCCTTGTTTCAGTTCTGCACGATTTGTAACACTCAAAAAACCGCTCCAAATGGATAAATGAGTTATACTGCTGGGCTACAAGTAGAGAAGGGGAGTTGGAGGTCCACGGATTAGTGTTGCCAGGTGCATGTTTCCTGTACAGTATACTCATGGTCGATGAGTGGTAAATTATACATCCATCAATTTTTCCGTGTTTGTGGGTGCTAAAAACAAGCCGCAGGCATCAATGAAAACGTTCGGGTTTAAAGAGGCAGTGCGGTAACTAAATCAGACATTAGTCAGAGTCCTTGAGATCATACTCTTCGTGAATCTGCTTGACTGTGGAGCCCCTCGCAGTGGCTAGCTGGTAAGATAAGTTGGACTGGATCAACAGAATCACTGGTTTTCACCATACACGACCAATGAGAATCTATGAGAAAGTTGAACTAAAGTTGAACTCTGGGACATCAATCGGAGATTTGATACTAACCTGCGTTGCATCTTTGGCCTCGTTGTATTGGTGGAGAAGCTTGATGTGGGTTTTGACAATCGTATCCGCATTCTCGTTCACGCTGAAGGGAGAATATGCCCTGAGTGCGAAACATGGACGCACAGCAATGTCGATACCCTAATTTATTCTGTAGAGCATTAATTTCTTCATGTAGCGCTACGATGTGAGCTTGTGTTTTCTGACAGAGGTGAAATACCAAGGAAGCGGATATTGCTAGGCCATACCTTGGCTGAAGTTGTGGCGTACATGGTGGGAGTCAGAGTGTGATCAACTTGATCACAAACTTATTTGGTTCACCAGATGCCTCCTACAGGCTTTCGCCGTTGTGTTGCATTTGAACTCCCGGGCGCCGGAGCGTGATCAGGACGACGTGGGCAGCCTCCAAGATTGATCCAAAAGGGGACATGACTTGTGATATTTTCCCGGGATGTCTCTATTTTGGCATTGTGATCACTTGCTCAACCGCAGCGCCGGGTCAATGCAGCACAGCAGCCAGGAACTGCGATTCTATTTCCATTGTTTGTTTTCTATCTCCCCTCAACGATCCTTTATATACGTCTGACTCATTGGTCGCCTCTCATTTTTCATTTCGTGTATTTTCAAGTGAGGCACCCCAATGGCTGGCCTCTTTTGGATCCAGTTGCGTGCCCTGATCTGGAAAAATTGGATCGTCCTCTCGAAACACTGGTTTGTGAGTGTCCATCCATTCTTGGTTGGGTTTTCTTCTAACTTTTTCCAGCTCAACCTGATACGCTGCCTCATACTCCCAGTTGCCTATGGAGCCTTCCTCGCTAATGCGCAACTTTTCTTTCAGAAACCCAACAACGTACGCTACTCCGTTCTGACAGCCAAACTCCTTCCGTCTTACTTTGATTAGTACGGATTAGGCCAACCTGCTCTTATCCGCAATCTGACAGAACAATACGATGGGTCGGCACTTTTATGGGCTGACGGAACGGATGGCACAAGCAACCCGACACCTCAAGCAATTATGGACCACATCAGCTCAGGCTTTTCAGAAAAGCAGCGGGATGGCCTCAAGAAAGTTGCCTCCCCAAGTGACATTCCGTTTGCCTGCCCGCAAAACTTCAATCTCCGTTCAACTTGTTATGCTGCTATCGCATTCAACGACATACCATCCCAGACTGACGATCGACCTATCAACTATACGATCAGAGCAGATGGTGGGCTCATGTCCATCGATGTTGAGAAACATACTAGCGATTACGAACAAGTGTTATTCCCGTTGCAGTGGGCGATAGATAAGGTGCGTAATTTCCATGTCAATTAGTTTTGTAGAGACTAATACCCCAAACCTTCTCAGGCAATCATCGAACTGCAAACAGGTGTCTCCCCCCAAACACCTCAAGAGTGGCCTTATACTCGAGAGACAAATGAAGAACAATCTACAGATACTCGACTAAGTAGGTTCAATCCATGATCGAGAGGTTGTGAAATAAATTCCCCTTAGGTTTTGTGAGAGGTTTGAGGGATATACTCGTTCTATCGCTGTAAATCCAAACTCTCGAAAGCAATTTCTCTGCTGATTAGTCGTAGCTTCATTTGTTACATTGGTATAGCCTACCAACTTCCAGGAGCTGTTGCTGGTGAGCGGGCGGGCCTGTTGACCTCCCACATGAAGGCCATGGGTTTGCTGGATTCTGCGCGAATAATGTAAGCAAAATTTCCGGCATTTCAACTTCATGCTTCTTAACTGCCACAGATCCTGGCACCTGAGCATTTCTCTGGTATATTTGCCTGCATGGATAATTGTTGGGATCATTTGGCGTTACCGCATATTCTCGGAAACCAACGTCCTCATGATCCTGGTCGTTCACCTCCTTTTACCCCTGTCACTTGCTTCATGGGCATTCTTCGTCGCCGCGCCCTTCGGGAAATCGCCTCAGCTCGCTGCGGTTGTGTCGACCTTTTTGGCCATCTTGTTCGCTGTGGTTGCCTTGGTCCTTGGACATGCCCAAGACGGTACTGCCGTCATTTTCACTCTTATTTTCCCCCCTGCTTTCTATATCTTTGCCATCAGGGCGATAGCGGGATGGGAGAATCACTTACATCCTACGGATGCCCTCCAAGGCGATCCGGATAATAATCTCAGATTATTGCCGCTGCTGATAATTGCCCTCGTAAATGCTGATTCCGTGTATCTGCATTTGAACTGTGTTTTGACTGGCATATACCTAGATCAATGTGTTTCTCTGGCCCTACTTGGCCGTAGTCCTCGAGCGGACAATTTACGATGTCCCTTCACGACACAAGAGTTGGTGGCAATTCTGGAAGAAGAGTGGAGCTGAGGGTCAACAAAAATTGGACGATAATTTGGCCATCTCCGTAAAACACCTAAAGAAAACTTTCAAGAGTTCATGGTTCTCATCCAAAACAGCTGTCACGGCTGTTGATGACTTGAGCTTGGATATCCCAAAGACGGGTATCTTTGTTCTCCTTGGCTCAAACGGGTTTGTAATATCTCCCACAATATCAAGAATATTAATCAGACTGATTACTTGAAGTGCCGGAAAATCTACCTCGCTCTCAATCATTGGTGGCCTTATGGAACGAACAAGTGGAATTATCACCTTCGCCGGTGGTGCCTCTCAGCCTCCTCGTGGGACTATGGGAATTGTGCCACAGAAGAATGTACTATTTCCGGAACTCACGTGTATGCAGACTCTGAGAGTGTGGCAAGCTGTCAAGTGGTCTGACCGTTCCCACAAGAATGAAGATTTAGAACAGTTACTGAGGGATTGTGACTTGGGCAAGAAAATCCATGCAAATGCGTATACACTAAGTGGAGGTCAGAAGAGGAAGTTGCAGCTTGCGATAGGGCTTTTAGGTGGCTCAAATAGTGAGTTGATTGGATTGTATGCGATGACTATCTTCTAATACTGTATCAACGCAAGTTGTACTTGTGGACGAATGTACTTCGGGTGTCGACCCACTGAGTCGTCGTGCTCTCTGGCGAACGTTGACATCCTTCAGAGACGATCGAGCAATAGTGTTCACTACGCATGTATGTCCTGTCCCGCTTTCAAATTTTTTGTTATCTCATAGTTTCTCTAGTTCTTAGATGAGGCTGATCTTCTAGCCGACCGTATAGCTATTCTCGCGGCACCTGGAAAGCTAGTCGCATCTGGTACACCTGTATCCCTCAAACGGAGTCTTGGAAAAGGATACTCAATCGTCATCACGTTTAAATACGCTACCGGGGCAGATGTTGGCTCTCGTCAGGACCTGCTTGGTCGCATCCGGAATATCGCTCCTCATATGGTACCTTCAATCATATCCCCTTATCAAGTGTCTTGCTCCCTCAGGTCCAAGGACGACACCGTTGTGCAACAAGTTCTTCAGTTGTTAGAGGCGGAGAAAATGATTTACGGTGTTCAGAATTATGACATTGTCGGTACGACAATAGAAGATATATTCCTCGATTTGATGGACAAGAACGATCCAAATCAATTTCACATCGACTTAGAAAACGCATTGTCGGATTCGCGTCCAGCGACACCGGCGTTGGTTCAGAAGAGCAATGCGCCTATGAAGCTTGCTTCTGGTCATCGTGTTTCTCCCTTCCGACAGGCATTCACAATTTTCCACAAGCGCTTTATGATTCTTAAGCGAAGCTGGCTGACACCTATGTTAACTGTCCTGATTGCAATCGCTGGGTCATGCATACCCCTCGTCTTCATGGGCCATCAACCCGTGGCTTGCGGAACAAGATTGGCGGATTCAACTTCCATACCGCTATACCTTCCAGATTCACCCCTTATCCCTTTCACATTCGGGTTTTCCTCACGTGCGGTAAACGCCCCTCCTGGAATCATCAAGAGCTTAGGTTCCTCTACCAACTCATTGAGGGTGACGGACGAGCCTGATGTGACGGCCTTCACCGACTACATCAACCAGAACTACCGAAATCTCTCTCTCGGAGGTATTGCATTTGACTTCAACGAAGATAATACGTTAGTTTCATGGGAGGCCTCTCCACCTGGAGTAATGGGGCTTTCAATGTTGAATATGGCAAGCAACGTGCTTTACAAACGGGCTTTGAACCAAACCCAGAGCGCTGGAGGAGTTTCTCCGACTACAATCATCGCAACAGACTTTTCACCTTTTCCACATAGAGCAGCGGGGACTTTGACTTCACTGAAATGGCTTGCGTTCTTTGGCGCTATTATGGTGAGTCCCTGATGAGGTCGAGCTTCTGTGAACTGGTATTCACTATTTTTGGTTAGTCAGTGTATCCTGCATTCTTTGCCTTGTATGTATCAAAAGAGCGAAGATCTTCTGTTCAGGCTATGCAGTTATCAAATGGACTGTCGGACCCGATTGGATTGTGGCTGGGGCATCTAATGTTTGATACTGTATTCTCGGTGATTTTGACGACGATCATCATCATCATCTTTGCAGCAGCGTCGAATCAGTTCCACGGTATTGGAGAAATGGTGAGTTTGGATGTTTGTGATTTCTATTTTGTTTGCTGACTTCTTACACAGTGGTTCATCATGGTTCTTTATGGAATCACAGGTGCCTTATTCTCGTACTGTGTGTCCCTGGCTGTCACATCGCCCCTGGCTGCCTTTGCTGCCGTTGCGGGGTATCAGGTCATCATCTTTGTCGTACGTCATATTCATTATCGTTCATGTAACTGCTCTAAGCTGTACCTAGTTGTATTTGTCCGGTTACCTTTTAGTACTCACCTACGCCAAGTCGAGTGATGCCCAGAAGTTGATGGTTATCATACACTTTACCGTCTCCTTTGCGGCCCCTGTCTGCAGTGTTGTACGTCCATCTTCGTTATCTAGGCACGTATTTTATCAATTGTTTCCTCCCAGGTTCGAGCCGCCCTCGTATCAATCAATATGTTTTCTCTTCTCTGCAATGACAGCGAACCCGTGACTACGAAATCTCTTGGCTCCATCCAACATTTCGGAGGTCCGATACTGTATCTTTTCGTCTACGCTTTCGTCCTCCTTGCAATCCTTGTTTGGGTTGATTCCGGATCGATATTGAAACGTAATGTAGGAAAGCGCGAACAGGTATCGAGCGTGAGGAACGAGAAAGCTGATCATGAAAAGAAGAGTGATGTGGCCGCAGAAGCAGAAGCAGCCTTGAACTCAGATGATCTGCTACGTGTTCTTGATGCCACGAAGACGTTTCACGGAAATAAAGTTGTCGATGATGTTAGTCTCGTTGTTTCCCGAGATACGGTTTTTGCACTTCTTGGACCGAATGGAGCCGGGAAGACGACAACATTTAATATGATTCGTGAGTATATTTAAGTCAATCCGCACCTCCGAGATACCGATGTTATTTTAGGAGGAGATGTAGTCCCAGATTCAGGCGATATTCTCATTGATGGAACATCTGTCATCCACAAACCTCGGACAGCCCGCCTCAGCCTTGGTGTCTGCCCCCAGTTTACTGCCATAGATTCTCAGCTCACTGTCAGAGAGCATCTCATTGTTTATGGTCGTCTGAAAGGCCTGAAGAGGGGACCCGAGTTGGATGAGAGCATTGAGACCGTCTTGCGAGGTGCAGCACTGAATATGTATGCGGATCGCCTCGCCAGTAAGCTTTCCGGCGGCAATCAGAGGAAACTCGCGTTAGCCATTGCCCTAATTGGTAGGAGTCATTCTATGGTAAATTAGGAAAGCTGCTGATCTGTTCGTAGGCAATCCTTCGGTTATTTTGATCGATGAGTTCTCAACTGGTATCGATGCAAAGATGAAACGTGATATGTGGAAGACACTGAGGAACGTAGCTCATGGGAAAGCAGTGATAATTACGACCCGTATGTACTTACATCTCTTTCCAACTGATTTTACCTTATTTCCTTCCTATAGACTCAATGGAAGAAGCATCAGCGTTAGCCACAAGGGTCGGAATCTTAGCAAAACGGCTTCTTGCTGTTGGGACGATTGATTCTCTTTCAAATCGCTACGGAACGTACGAAGTCCACTTTACCTGTCGTTCGCGTGAGGAAGTCGTCAAGGCTCGAAAGTTGATGTCCCGATTTCCTGGATCAAGGATGGCCGATGACGTTGCGACCCGTTTCGAAGTTCCTATTGAACCGGCACAAGGCATGTCTCTGGCCAAACTTTTTCACACGTTATCTAGTAGTGGAGATTTCACTGAGTATACTTTGGAGAAGGCCTCGCTGGAGAGTGTCTTTCTGAAAGTTATCAGGGAGAACGAAGTAGAGGAGGAAGATAGTAGACACAAGAAGCGGACTTGGTGGAAATGCTGGTGATGATAATTTAAATCGTAGTTAGATGTCAGAGCTTGAAGCAATGTGACCAACCATTCATGTGACTCTAGTGACAAGTTTCTTGCTTTTGTTCGACCGTCATGTCTTTCCGAGATCCGACTCCGGCAAAACTTCCATCAACTGTCGGCGCTAAATTATTTTTCCTGTCTTGACATAATAATCCAATCTTGTTCCCATACCCTCAAAACCAAGAACATGAGCAGTTCTCAATCATCCTCCTCTTGCACCGATGCAGAACCAGTCAAGAGGGCTTATGAATATTTGAATCAAGTGAGAACTCAGTTCTTCTATAATCGTGAGGTGTACGACGCGTTTGTCGAGCTGATGAGGCATTTCAAAGAGAGAACGTGAGTCTCAATTTTTTTCTGTATGGTAGTCGAGCTTACGTTTCTTTGGACATAAAGTTTAGAGCTTATAGAAGTGATGGAACGGGTGGCCGAGCTTTTTGCAGGATATCATCACCTCCTGAGTGGTTTTAATCAGTTCCTCCCAACGGGCTATCGCTTGGAACCTTCTGATGATCCCTCGCGCTTGAATGAAGTCGACATCATTACACCTGAAGGACGACGCCCCTGTCGAGCCCCTTCTAAAATTATCATTGAGCCGAGAGTCCACTGAATGGCACTATTTTTCTCCTCAACATTTCTTGTACGCATGAAAACGATATTGTTAACCTGGTATCTCCAGTTGATTCCTACCGAAGTTGAATTGAAGGATACAGAAGAGTAAAAGTGTGAGGATCGTTTACAGGTCTTCATCAAGTGCTCAAGGGAGTGGCTGCGAAGGATGCATGATAGTGCAACGTTCCGTAGATTGTCCTGTGGCATCGGAGGTGGGGTGGGAATTATCTTGGCATCAACATGTATATTGCTTGGCTTATGATCCTAAGACTATTATGTTTCTAGTCTCGTTTTCTAATTGTTATGTGTCATCGTGGTGTCGCAGCTCCCTCAATGAACTTTTTCAAATCAAAAATTGAATGAAACTGAATGAAAAAGGCTGTCATCATGTTTGCCTCTGTTTTGTCAAATGTCAGGCTGTTAAGTTCGGAGAATCAAGGACTCGGTTGCATATGACCTCTTCGTGTTGCCACTTCCCATAGGAATGCGTAATCCCTATATGTGACGTCACCTATGTCACACATGCACGAGATGCATGTTTCGCGCTGCAACGCGACGTGTTGAAACTCTACTAGGTAGTAAATTTGTTTTCGATACGTCCTATGATGAGAAACTTCATCCAAAGCTTCTCCCGTTTGATAGGAGCCACTGAAAGACAAAATTGATAATTCAGACTCCCACAGTCTTTGACTGGGAGCATGGCCTTCGGCAGCTCATAATAGAGGAGAAATTGTCAGCAAAACAAACTGTAAGCCTATATTCATTCCACAGTAAATACCATCAGAAAAATTTCGGATATAGTACGTAGCCTTGATCCGTCTATCCATAAAAGGCTAGAGAAAGAAATCTGGTAAGTCTAAAGGTCTTCCCAGATCACGACATCCAAGGAAGTCTGGGAAGACCCCTCAAAATTTAGACCCGGCATCTTGGCATGAAGCATTCTGGGGAAATCTTCATACACAGATTTTCCTACTTCTCAGATAAAAACAATAATGGGATTAGTAAGCTATTGGACAGTCGAAAGAAGAAGATTGTATGAAATAGCTGCTACCTAAGTTGGAAATGATTTACATGCCATCAGATCAGTGCACTCGAAATTTTGATGATCGAGCATTTCTACAGTTACAATGTGTCATCAGGCACACGAGACTGATTTGATTTGATTATCCACTCAATACCATACCTGTGGCTGAACCCGAACTCATTTGGAGCGAATGATGGTCGGATGTGTGAGGATTTGATGGAATGTTTCTTGGAGACCATGGGAAATAATGTTTTTAGATCGATATTCCACGCTGTTTCGCATGACGTCATCATGTGCATCGCGGAGACGGTGAAATGGAATTTGGCTGTTGAGGTGATGCGCGGCGTGGAGCCCATCATTGAGAGGATGAATCCACAATCTCTGCCAGAATCCATCGTTGGTCCTCGAATTACCGAAATGATCTGTCATGTTGAGGCCGAGATGCTCGCTCATCTCTGCCCACCATCGCGTAATTGGAAGGATGAGGATCCAGGGTACAACAAAGTAGTGAAAGAAAGCTCCCCAAATATCGTAGAAATGAACAGCTGCAAGGACTGTGAACCAGTAAAGGATCTTGGAGGGGTATGAATTGGGGGTCGTCCAGAACTCCGCAAATGTGGTGATAATATACTCGTAGTGGAGCCAACCGGTGAACGGAAGGCCGTACACAAGCCAGTAGAATTTACGAGCATCAAGAGGTTTGTCTGATACCAAGCCATAATGCATCATCCTGGTGATATCAGCATCGAGGACTGGATCACCGATATACTTGTGGTGGTCAATGTGTTGCGTGCGGTAAATTTTAAGGACCCTGAATACAGGGAAAGCAAAAAGGAATTCAAGCCTGTCGTGGAAACGAGCGACTAAGAAAAGATTGTTGTGGGAGGCCTCGTGCACTAGATTCTCAAATGCACGAAGGCGGGAAGCAATGATGAGGATAGCGAAGATGTATGCAGTCCACCATGTGAGGGATACTTCTGTATACTTGCGCTCTATGTATTTACATAGAGAGGCGCAGGCAAAGCAGGTGATATAGTTGTTGGTGATGGCGAGGATAGCCTTCGAATTGTCTCGCCGTTTGTGACGGTTGGTGATGGAAATGGCTTCCTTCAGAGCAGTAGTGTTTTTAGTGGAGTCAAACCGAGTGGAGGCATCAAATTCTCAGAGGCAATATAACTTGAAGTGAAGGTAGGGATCATTGTAACCTGTGACAATTTTTCTGAGGCAACGACTCTCTTTATATCCAAGTTCGGGTTTTCGATAAATTTATATGCTAATCCACTCAAAGCCGACTTATGCGGTGCAATTATGACAACACACATGTATTCAATTGGATATAAAGTGTCATAATTGTGGTAACTCCAGATAAAATATGCCCGTGCTGAAATTGATCTAAAAATACCTCGCAATTCTGCTGACTAATCAATGCCGGTCAAACCTTCGGCCGACGTCCTTGTGAAAACTTGCATGGATGCCCCCGTAACAGCTAGCAAACAAAGACGGATGCATGGTAGTCCAAGAAACTGGAGCGTTTAGGGGCACGACATTATATCCGGACCCTGATGGTCAATAATGCGACAGGGTCGGACATTCAAACAGCTCCCGTACACTCTCATTCCATGTGTCAAATCTTCTAAT
>Ga0153949_1000827_pt1 | contig 11078 bp, 10 predicted proteins | sample TSNJ033MetaG_FD_104705 | JGI IMG/M metagenome (GOLD analysis project Ga0153949, IMG submission 104705) | Attine ant fungus gardens microbial communities from New Jersey, USA - TSNJ033 MetaG | ecosystem: Host-associated > Fungi > Mycelium > Unclassified | place: USA: New Jersey, Wharton State... | reverse complement strand
GAAGTTCCTACCGATACAATTATTGAAATGGCCAGCCATTGAAACAGGTAATGTACCTCAATCTTGCCTCTTTGGAAGAATTTGGCATCCTGACCTGGCTGGGCCATCACCAGTCAGCTCCAAGGACAATGTAGTCAAAACGACGAGTATGGTTTGAGTTGATGCGTGGTTGTCAATGTGATGGCCGGACAATATATTAAATTTAATATTTCAGCAGCACTCCTTTTAGTCGTACAGTATCTGCCGTGGATTTCAATGTCTTGTCCCAGTCTGTGCTCTCTGGTTTTGAAAACTTCAATTGATCCATCGCTGTACAGCCATGTTGACTCAGCATTGAAACGCCTCAAACTGGTATCCCGCCGACTATCTGCTGTCTTGACAATTTGGGGAGAGGAATCTCGAGTTCTTGATAGGCTTTATTATAAGGGAAAGAATCAGCATAGGACTTCCCTATTCTGGAGACATGTAGAGGAGATGCAAAGATTCTGCCTTCGTGTTAATTCACTAGACCTCGTTGGAACCTTGAATCGGCTCCGCCATTCGTTCTATGATAGTGTAGATTACAACAAGTGAGTTTTCTAAATCTAGTTTGTCTGTGACGATAATAACTTGTATGCATCGAGTTCAAATATTTTAAAGGGATCCTGGACCCACATCCCTCAAGCTAGGGATCTTAGAATGGTGATACGGACTTGCACTCCAATCTGTCAACTCCTACTGAAGGTCCGTGCTCCTCACAATGGATATTGATCGATTAGTCGTTCTGATGTTTAATAGGCTTGTCAAAGATTCAGGGGGGCCTATTGGTTCGTAGACTTCGATGTCTGCAAATCTTTTAAATAACGATTTCAGCAGTTCGTTTAAATGGGCCATGCAAACAGGGGCGTTTTTGCAGCTAATTCTCACACTCTCGGCGATATCCTGTAGACTACATCACCTCGCCCAAGTCATTCAGGAAACCCAAGAAGAGGCTGCAGGGGCTCTTTCAGACCTTTGTATTTCAGCCGAGGTCAGGTTTTACATAGGTATTCTTTGATTTCTATGAAATTCATTCTCTGGGGTTCTTAGCTCGCTCCCTCTCTTTCCGCAACGATGAACAAGTCAACAACTACTGCATTCCGAAAATCTTCTTTCCCTGTCCTGGTTTCCACCACTTCGCCAGTAAAGTCCTTGAGAAATCAACTCACCCCAGAATATGATCAAAACATGACAAGGTCTGTGGATGAGTCAGGAAAACAACAAAAGTGTAAGCCTTTCTACATCATTCCAGTGATAGACTACTCATTACCTCACAGTTGAGCTTGAGCCAAAAAGACCGTCCATTGGAATGAAGGACACCGCTGACAAGGTTCTACTGAGACCAGATAAGCTTCCAGCTATCAGGCGTTCTAAAGAGAAGAAGAAAGAGCTCATTGACGACATAGACAAGATATTCGGATTCTAATAGTTTATGTCAAACCATTTCTTGTATAGGCTTGGTACAAGTAAAAGAACCCAAAATAGAGAGTAGAAAAATTTTAACAAAGCTCACGAAACGTCGAGCATCTTGAACGATGTTATTGGCCCATGTGACAATAAATAATGCTAGTCTAAAGTCCCATAGCAACAGATACCATTGAAATACTATTCCTCCTCGAACCGTTCACTCTTAATTGCTCACAGCAGGAAGAAGCTGGCAGCAACAGCGGTGAGGGCGATGGCTAACTTGGGCGAAGTGGTCACAGCACCACTGGAAGCTTGCGAGGCTGTAGGTGTAGAGGAATCACCTGCAGTAGTAGCAGATACGGGGCTCGAGGGAGACATAGATAGGGCAGAGCTAGGACTAGCGTTGTTCAAAGCGGCGCTGATGTCTTGAGGGATCATCAAGGGTGCACCAGAGGACCCACTGAGATCGATGGCACCGTTTTCCTTGATAGTATCAGGGTTGGCAGCTAGGAAGTTACGAGTATAAAGCACGTTCTCGGCGACCATGGGGTAGGACCACTCAGGAAGTGAAGCGACATCAATGTTACCTCCCCAACCAGATGCAACAGAGTTGCCCATTGTTGAATTAGTGGTGATATCGGCGTAAACGCTGAGATCGGGGTTCTATAACAATCTTAAACCCATCGATCAAATGCTGAGCTATTGTTCACTTACGCTCGAAGTCCAGCTAGACATCATGAGAGAGACAGAGGTACCAGCTCCAGAGTTGCTAGGAGGATTGCTGTGCGACAAGATCAATGTCATGCTTAACTATTTGTTCCTTTTGTCTACTCACATTATACCAAACATCCCCTTTTGACAATGGTTGGGAACAGTGCAATGGAAGAAGGTGGGATTGGTGTCGTTGACAACTTGATCGACTGAGATGTGCAATCAGTATTTGCATCAAACGATACTAGCAACTGTCACTCACAGACGAAGTCCTTGACCTGAAGCCCAGAAGTGAACGGGGTATCAGCCGTGGTGTTACAAAGTTCCAGGGAGGACGATTTAGTGACAGTGTGGTTATTGGCATTCCACATGAATCTAACAGTATCGCCGACCGAGGCGTTCACAGCAAAAGGAACGTAACGGAGAACACCCTGACTAGGAGCAACAACGACTACATGGGTAGCACCTGACCCAGAGCTGCTACCGCTGTCAGGCGAAGTTTGAGTGGGAGGAGGTGTCCATGGCTGAGGAGCATTGCCATATTGTGCAAGGCACTCTGAGGTGACAATCAACAAGCAAGAAATTAATCATTTTCAAGATTTGTACTCACGGGAGACACAATCATTATAGTTGGAGCCGCTACTCCAGCTCGAACTACCCCAGTTAGAATTTCCAGATCCGTAGATTGGGGTCTGGTAGGATCCCTCGGCGACAGATGTCGTTGAGGCCTCTGTTATGACAGCACCGGAGGTCTCCATAGACGAATCTACCATTTGACTCGAACCCATAGTCGAATCCATGCTCGAGCCCGAACCGTAGCCAGACCAGGAACCCGATGAGCCATCACCTGTTGCAGTGGCCCTGAAGAACAGAAAATTAGCGTTCTAAGGATGTGATACTTGAATTGGGGCTTACGCAGGCTGAGTACCTTGGGTAACGGGTGTGCCATTCGGAGCAGAAACAGCAGGTTCATTGATGGAACTATCCCTTATGTGATGAGGCAGCGCTGCGACAAAGCCAGCTAAGAGGATAGAAACGATAGCGCGAGAAGTGATCATTTCGAATGGCAAGAAAAAGGATTGAGAGAAGAGCTGAAAAAATTGCTGCTAGGTTGGAAACTGGAAAGGGAGCAACTACTCGAGTTCCTGAGCAAAAAATGATCGATCTATGGATTATCGTATACGAGTACGATGAAAGATGCATTCAAATGCTTACCTCGCGGAGATCTACTCGGAGAAAGAAAAAAAGAGAAAGAAGAGAACGAAAATGAGAAACCGAAGGAAAGGGGTGAAGGAGCCTTGGCTTGCAACGCCTGTAATTTTATACTGGCACTGGCCATGGGAAGATCGAGACCGCCATGGAAACAGATACACCGCAACGACAAGTCGATCTGGTTGTTGCATGTGCTGGATCGATGTAAGTACATAGCATACTGATTACAAATCGGGATTTTAATCTTGAAAAATATAACATACCGGTGCATCAAGTCGGTGCAGCGCAGACCGAGATAAATTCGCCAAAAGTGTCGTACGTGTCCGTATCATAGGCTACATCAGACATTTGGTTCAAAGAGCCAGGAACTCCGAATTGCCCTGTGTTTCATTGGCATAGTGAGCTGAACATGGCCTCCCTACATTGGTCGTCAAGCACAAGAAAGTAAATCATAATATTGGTTACGAAATCTATTCATAGGCGAAACGAAAGTCAAATCGCTTCGTGTATTTTAGAAACGACCTATCAAGGGTGACACCCACATCTGCCAATCAAAATCGCGACCAACAAAGATCACACTTCATCACTGTGGTCTGAAGGGGAGCCCAATTGGAGACTGTCGAGGTAAATATGTTGGGGTATTAGCCTGACTGAACTTGGGAGCGTCTCGCTCCTTAATTCTCTGCTTGGTCTCGCGCATTGCCTTCAAGCGATCAGTTCCCCTCAACTGGGACTGAGTAGGAACTGGTTCAGTGGACACTAATGCTGATGTTAGTTGTTTACTAGATACAGTACGTTTTCTGTTATTTTGCAGTAGTTGAGACCGAACCAAGCTATCATCGGAGTCCGATGGTCTGTTGGCAACTCGACGTTCCCGTTCGTCGAAAAGCCAGTCAGGAAGGTCTGAGGGACTCTGAGCTTGAGTTATATGATAAGCCTTCATGGCTCGTGTCAAACGAGACTCTTGTCCTGGGGGTGTTTCTGTGATCCAGGATCAGGAATGTCTTCGTTTTTCAACGCTATGATTAAGCCTACCTTCGCCTGACAAAGCAGAAATATTAGTGCTCCATGCCTTGCTCACGCTTACTGTTAACACGCTAGCGACACTTGACACTGCATTCCAGATAGGATATTCATCTCCTGATGACTCATCTGTTGTGGCTTTTCCTGTGAAACCTCAGAAGGGACTGTTGGAAAAAGGACAGGAACGTGCATACGTGTTGGCCGGGAGCAGAGGCGTGTAATGTGATCGGGATTGTTGGTTGCAGACGAAACTGGGGATAGTGTGCGGTATGGAGACATTTGCGTCGTCCTCTGAGGCCTAGGGTTCGCTGGAAGGCCAATTGAACAGGAGGGAGTAGAAGCTGGTAACATTGGGTGTGGCACTAAGTCATAGCAGATGGGGTAGAGTGTATTTTTGTATGAGAGGCTGGATACACAAATGTACACTGGTTGGTTGTTAACTGGCAACTGTAACGCTGCATGACCTGGTGTTGACTCATTTTGTCGCCATCGCGAAATTTTTAAATACATCAGTTTGCCTGTGCAAATCATTCAACGTGGCATGTTCAACCAGTATCGTGTTTTAATCAGTCAATCTACTTCTGCCTGGAAACGCTATACGAGCACTTGTCCAGGTTCTGATAAATTCAAGATCCTTATTGTAGGGGCTGGTGTGTCCATGTTTTGTTTTTTCGCATAACCAATCTCATTGGCTACACTCAACAGGTACTGGAGGTCTGAATTCTGCAAATCAGATCTATGACCGCTTTAAATCTGCTGGCAAGACTTTGAAGGATGGAGATGTAGCGATTGTTGATGCAACTGAATCTCACTATTATCAGGTATAAACTTACAAGATTGATACTGCATTATCTTTGTTGACGTGATCTCATCAGCCAGGGTGGTAGGCTGTTTCAGTCAAAAAATATTTCATTGCTTAAGTATTGTTTAGGACACTAGTGGGTTCTGGCCTCAGGCCAAAAACAGACTTCCGGAAACCCGTCAGGTCTCTTGTACCTGACCATATTTCGCTGATCTCAGACAACGTTCAAACGTTTATCCCTAGCAAATCGGTTGTCATTACAGATTCCGGGCGAGAACTCTCTTATGACGTTCTTGTTGTGGCTGCAGGGCTTCAGATCAATTGGCATGCGATCAAGGGGCTTCGGGAGGCTCTTGCGGACTCCGCATCAGGGGTATCTTCCATTTATTCCTACAGCACTTGTGACAAGGTCTGGAATGATATTGAAGGTCTTCGCTCTGGGAAGGCTGTTTTCACTCAACCTGCAGGAGTGATTAAATGTGCAGGAGGTGCGTCAATCATTCATGTTGGGGGTTTCGCTCAGTACTTCCCGCAGCTCCTCAAAAGATCATGTGGATGGCATGGGATAGATTCAGACGCACTGACCGCAGTGACAAGATTTCCGTTGAGTTTTTCACCGGGATGCCCACTATGTTTGCCGTGAAAAAATACTCTGACGCCCTCAATGCCCTGAGAAAAGAAAGGAAGATTGGTGGTGGTTTCCATCATAACCTCGTCGCTGTTGATTCAAGAAACCACAAGGCTACTTTCCAGAAGTCCGACGGCTCTACTGTTGATATCCGTTACACTTTTCTCCATGCCACCCCTCCGATGGGTCCTTTGGACTTCATTAAACAGTCGCCACTGGCTGATGCTCATGGTTGGGTGTCTGTGAACTCAACGACCTTGCAACACACTAATCCAGAATATGCTAACGTTTTTTCTCTGGGAGACTGCTCTTCCTTGCCAACTTCAAAAACTACCGCAGCGATTACCGCACAGACTCCTGTTGTCGCTGAGAATATCTATTATTTCCTTGAGCATGGCCGAGTCGCCAATGCCCACTACGACGGTTACACGAGTTGTCCAGTAAGTTCAGCTCGCAAATGCATTTTTGATGCCAAGTTTCGATCCCGTATAAGCTCTTGACAGGACATGGCGAACTCCTGCTGGCTGAATTTAAGTACGGTCTGGAACCCAAGGAGACTTTCAGTGCTTTCGTGGATCAGACGAAAAGTCATCGGGCTTTCTATTGGCTCAAAAAGAGTTTATTTCCTCATGTTTACTGGAACTATATGGTGAGTTTTGATTTGGGGATATGGGCCAGAGTTTTAATTCATTATTTATTTAGGTCAAAGGTAAATGGTTTGGCACAAAAGGCCTTTCCCGTCCATCATACTCGTAATCTTCATGGTCTTCGACGGACTAGCCTTGAGATTTCATTCAATGATCCCCGCTTGTAGTTGCATAGCGATCCTCGAGATCCTCTTGGCCACCGAACCCTCCTTCGAAATCTTTGTCCTGGCTCGGTATTATTTCCTTACTCTTTTCCATCTCTTTTCCAATTTGCTCCTGGGTCTATTGAATGTCAGATTATTGATAGTCATATATAAAATTGCCCAATAAGACCTTTTGTTCTTTCTGTGCCCATGCATCATCCTTTTTCAGTATTAAAATACGTTTTGAATCTATATTTACACACCTCTTTGGTGGTTGTGGATGACATGCCTATACAGTGTAGCTGGACAAGAGAAAGTGGGTTCCCCAGTAATGACGTTGTGAACCACGTGACTGACACCAGGAATTGTTGATCCAGACACGATGACACGTTCTTCAATACATCCATGACCAATCGACTCACTTCTGCGCAAATTATAGCCCTTGGCGACTATCTCAGACCGGATTTTGATCCAAGTACACTTACTGTATCTCAGCTTCTGGGATTGTTAGGTTACCACAATGTCACTTATCCAACTCCGTACTCCAAGTCCAAGCTTATTCAGTGTTTCGAAGAAGAAATCAAGTATAAAGCGGACAATCTTAGGAAAGAACGGCTTAAGAAAGCCAATAGCATTGCCAGCGATGACGGTATTACTGACGGCCTGACTGGAAAACCACTGGGAAAGGTGCGTGATGATGATGCATGATACAGAATGCATCTGACTTCTCGGGAAGGTCCTCGCTCCCAGGCGATCCTCTAGGCGACTTTCAAAAATTTCTGCAGCCCCTCGTGATGAGGAAACATCGCCGCTCCGGTCAGAACCAGTCTGTATCTCACTTTGGGTCGGCTCCCAGTCATTCACATAACTCCAGGTCAAAATTAAACGACGGCGATCGTCCGCTCAGCCTGCACTGGAAGGTTCATCTAGACGATACAAAGCACCTTCGGTTTTTGGAGCTATCACCGAGAATGATTCTGACTCTGAGGAATCTCCAGTCAAGAAAGTTGGTAGAACGAAGAGAAAGGTATCAACCATGCCTTTCCTTTTGAAATGATCTGATGGTTCATTTAGGCAGATGTCAGTAGTCAGGCTCGTCAACTTTTATTGGTGAATACTGTACATCTTGTTATCGCTGCTTAGGAGCTTAGATTTTTTCTACAGGGAGAAGACAGTGGTTGGGAAGATAACAACATCTTCCAATCTGGAGCTGAAGATTCTTCTCCTGTCCGACCTTCTCCTGTTCGACAAAAGATTCCCAGAAAGAATGTCAGTGCGCGAAAGAGCCGAAAATCTTTCTCTGCGCCACCTCCACCATTGCCATATTATTCACCTACCCGGTCTGAAGTATCTCAAGCCTTCTCACCCCATGCCGAGGAGTTCAAGCCTGAACTACCTCTTCTACCATACCGTGAATTTCGCCTTCCCCCCCGATCTCTTGCAGAACTTGTGAAAGATGCTTCTCCAGATATTGATTCTTCTAAGTACGAATCTGAAAGGATCGAAGCAAAGCAACAATACAGCGAGCCAATTTATGAGGAGTCGCCTTTCACGGTAAAAGAGACATCCCAAGCTGATAAACAAAGGGAGGCCATCTCAAGAAGAGTTGCAGCTAGTATGGAAGCCCTTCATCATCGTCCAGTGCCTCTCCCAGCAGAACGGCCGTCATGGTTCCTGTGGTGTATTCTCGTTGTCACCTTTTCGGTCATTGCTTACCATGCCCATGACTATAAGGTTCAATCCTCGGCGATTGGTTATTGTGACACTGGAACTAGAACTAGTCAAGTGGTCGAGCATTTGAAGGCGCGCCGTCTTTTTGTGAGGGAATGCAATCGCCAGAATCAGACTACATTACGTCCCAATACTTCAGCAGGTGGACAGAACCTGACGGTTTGCCCCCTTCCGCCTCTACTTCCAATCCCAGAACCTGAATCTTGCACACCTTGTCCTGAGCATGCTACATGCTCTCAATATAGTATATATTGTGACACAGGCTACCTCCTTCATCCCAATCCTTTAGTTTTCTTCATGCCAACGCCACCCTCTGCGTCGAACGTGTCCTTCGCCACTGCCTCATCGCTTCCAGAACTCGTATGGGGTCTCTTATACGATTCTCTCAATGGTCTTCCTGGCTTTGGTAGCGTAGCTCTGCCGCCGCGCTGCCTAGAAGATCCAAACCGCAGGCGCTTGATCGGCGTACTGGGAAGGAATATTGAGAATACACTGGGAAAGGAGTACGGTAGACGTGTGTGTGCTGGCGGCAAAGTAATACAGGAACGTGTCAAAGAGTCTGACGGTGGCGAAGCCAAAAAATGGGGTGTTGAACTCTCGGAATTGAAAAGATTGATGAGGAAGAAAACTTTTGTGCGGTTGGACTCGAGTTTCCGGAGAAGCAAACTGACGTGTCATTATCATAGGTAAAAATGCTACCTGCCTTCGAAGATACTTTCAATGATAGCGTTCGAGAACTTGTGCAATGGGGAGGTGTTATCATTGGTGAAGATGCCGAGTGAGTGGTAGACATTTCGATCCTCCGCTCGTGATTTATAGTTCAAAAAACAGGGGTCACCAGTACTTGGCGCACAAAACGCCTGAATTTACTTGGGGCTGTGCGCTTCTCGTCAGGGCTAGGAAAGTGTGGGCTGAATGGAAATCAACAGTATTTGGTTTGTCATCCTAATTCAGTTTTCTTGCTGGTTACTAAATGTTCCGTCTCCTGTCCAGTGACTTTTGCACTGATCCTTGGCGCAATCGTGACCCGGCTTCGCTATGTCCGTAATAAATCAGAATCTCGACGGGTCGGAGAATTGGTTCAAATTGCGTTAGACACACTCCGGAACCAAGAATTTGCACATCATGTTGACCCAGTCACTGCCGCGCAACCTTACCTATCATCCTTGCAACTAAGGGACTTGATCTTACAGGAAGAACATTCTGTTTCTATGAGGAGGAGACTCTGGGATCGAGTCGAAAGGGTCGTAGAGGGAAATGCCAATGTCCGTGTAAACATTGAAGAAGTTGAAGGGGGTGATGAATTGCGTGTCTGGAGATGGGTTGGGTCAAGTAGAAGCAGGCGTTTCGAGGGTATCGAATCGGACACTATGTCCCCATATGCCTCGCCCAAGACACCGGCTGGTCGATCGTAACTGCCAAAGATCCTGGCTTAATAATCGGCAGCCTATGTACTCAACTATCCCTTTCAGCTAATCTCGATGAATAAGCTTTTTCTCCCGGATGCCTTTGCAAATCAAAGACCTGGGTCAAAGGAAGATTAGATGCGCCATTTCTCTTTACTTCTATGAGCTTGCTTGTACATCTCAGACCTTTTGCTCAACTTGACATTCAACATCTATAATTGTATCGTTTTCACAGGAGTTGCCACCCAATTTGGGTTCACATTGTCGTGAAGCCTTTATTCAAGTGTTCTTCAGTTCCTATAAAGGCGGATCCAGTGAGAATGTCAAATTTGTGTAAGAGGTGTCACTTTGTGTACCTGGAGAAGTTGGTGCCAACATGTGATCAGGTCAAGGGCCAAAAAACATTGAGGCCCAATATTCAAAACGCACCGCCCTAAAGATCCCCAACCACGAGATGGCGGGCGCCCCGTTTCATTGTAGCAGATTTGATTGGTGAGTTATTTTTGATGCTTTATGGATGCGAACGATTCGGAGGTTGGTTGATGTCGTTCAAAGCTCGTGTCTTAAAGCGAGATCTAGAGGGATCCGTCTTTATAGAAGTCCGATTGATGAGAAGCTTCGATGTTAAGAAAGTCAGATTGACGGCAATCAATTTCAAAAATGACTAAACTTGTTCTGGCATACGCCTTTGCATTTGAGTGTTTCATCCGCTAGTTGAAGCTGGCGGAGCTAGAAATTAGTTGAGTGGCTTATCGATGGAAGAAAGAAAGAAAAGTTTCCGGAATGTTGGGTTTACGATAATAGTTCCATTCAGAACATCTTGTGGAGATTTTTCTTTCAACTCGTGCATGCGTGGGTTGAGTCAGTTTGGTGAGGTTGTGTCCATTATACCATGGGTGAGCTCAAAAGTATACTTGTGCCTGAGTCGCATATCCGTGAACATTTTGAAGGCAGTGCCCAAAATTTGATAATCGAAGATTTTGAAAGGGTTGGACAGAGAGTTTCGAGACGTGCAGGTGGGTATGCAAACCTGTATAGCTTATCTTGTGATCTTGTTATTTTGTTTATTCTCTTTTGTATTATTACATCATCATCATTTATTATGATTCATTCGTCACCATCAACTCTCAATTCAATGGGGATCTCAACTCAACACTGGTGAAACTCATTTCGCGGTATATCATGACGTTATCAACGGGGCCATCGGCCATTGGTCGCAAGGCGGGAAAAAGTTGTTCGTGTTCATCGTGTTCATATCTAACACACAACAGAAAACTGCATGCAGGGAGAGGAAGTGTGATGACGAAGATATGACGTTGTTCATAGGTTGTTATTATTATCAATGATGTT
>Ga0153949_1000825_pt1 | contig 11080 bp, 11 predicted proteins | sample TSNJ033MetaG_FD_104705 | JGI IMG/M metagenome (GOLD analysis project Ga0153949, IMG submission 104705) | Attine ant fungus gardens microbial communities from New Jersey, USA - TSNJ033 MetaG | ecosystem: Host-associated > Fungi > Mycelium > Unclassified | place: USA: New Jersey, Wharton State... | reverse complement strand
CGGCGGAGAACAGTGACTGCTACCGTAATGTAGAGATTGTCGTCGTAAGTGCATCGCAGATCGTCAGACAGATTGCCATTCCCAATGCCTTTGTCGTAGGTTACGAAGAGGACTTTACCGATGATACCGGTGCCGGAACCTTCCGCCTGCTGATGAAGCAGAAGAAAGACAAGATGGCAAATCTGAAATTTGAAGGCGGATTTGCCGGCGAGTAAGTTGTTTCAATGATTGAAAGCATTTTGTTGAAACAGTAAGAGAGACAAAAAAGAATGTAAGAAAAAGGAGATTGATTATGGGATTTACATTAAAAGTAGATGGTCCATCTACCATTGAATTAGGAACAACAAGTGTTATGGGAGTAAAATTCAGAACCGATATTCCAGTAGACTCCAACGCCCGTTCTACCGATATGGGCAGCACTGTAGAGATTACTGGAAAGATTCTGACCGCTGTTGATGGCGATCCGTTTGACTCCACCAGACAACTGGGGCTGTGGTCTTTAGTACCGGCTGAGAAGTCTGACTGCTACCGTAACGTCACCATCGAAGTAATCGCAGCTTCTCAGGTGGTTCGCAAATACAGCTACCCTAACGCATTCGTTGTAGATTACAAAGAGAATTACGGTGATGTGGAGGGTGTTGGAACCTTTACCCTGGTCATTAAGCAGAAAAAAGACAAAATGGCGCAGGTTGCTGTTGAGGGTGGATATAGCGTATAACAAAGAATGGTTTCAGAAATATTCCCATCATAGTATACTCGGGGAAAGATGATGCAAGGGCTACCCCCAGGGTAGCCCTTTTGCAAAAATAGGAATGAATTATGGCAGATTATTATAAAACCCTGGGCGTAACGCCACAGGCAGATGAAAAAGAGATCAAGTCCGCTTATCGAAAGCTGGCAAAAAAATATCATCCTGATGCAGTCCGGGATAATCCGGGGCTGACGGAAAAGATGTATGAAATCCAGGCGGCATATGAGGTGCTTGGTGATGAAGAAAAAAGAAAGCAATATGATGAAGGTCTGAAAGCCGGATCAAGGCAAAACAAAGCCCGGCAGCCATTTGGCGGCAGTCCGTTTGATAATCCAAACCCTGACATGAGTCAGTTTGAACGCTTCTTCGGCTTCCAGGCCGGAAAAGGAATGGAGACCTATCAGGATAAGCGTGCCGGGGCCAAGAAGGCGGACGGCCCGATTAACCCAGAAGATCTGTTTGCAGCATATTTTGGGAAGAAGAAGTAGCAGAGTAACAAAGAAAGCAGGAATGATATGAAAAAGATCATAAGGAAAAAAATGTTGTTGGATGGGGCGATCCTGGTTACTTCCTGGCTATGGGTGGTGGCGGCCTGGTACTATCAGTTGCCAAAGTGGGTGCTTGGAGCCGGAGGGATTACAGCTGTAATGATTGCAGGAATGGTGATGATAGACCTGCAAAAGCTGTCAGGGCAATCAGAGGACAATCTGGCACTGCTGGAGCAGGCGGCGGCCAGGTTCGCTGCTTACGAACTGGTCTTGTTAAACGAACATGATAAGCCAATCCGGGCATGGGATCTGACTGGAAAAACTGCTATGGTCATTGGACGTAAAGGTAAAAATGAAGAAGTACATGTGGATTTAAGCGACTGTGAGTACAGTGCTTTGATTAATGTTCAGCATGCAGTCCTTAACTTTAGCCTGGATTCCTGGTACATAGAGGATCTTGGCTCTCAAAATGGAATACGAATCAAAAAGGCGGAGGATGGAGTCTGCTATCAGGTGACGGCGAACCGTCCCTGTAAAATCTCTGCTGGTGATGTGATATATATAGCAAAAACGAAGTTATTATTTACATAAAATAAAATAAAAGATAGGAGATAAGAGACATGAGTTTAGTAAAATGCCCTTCCGGTCATGTATACAATCCAATTCGCTACGGGAAAATCTGCCCCTATTGCAAATTGAAGCTGCAGGAGGAAGAAACAGCTGAAAAGCCGGAAGGATTTGAACCGCCGGTTGAACTTTTGGAGGAAGAGATCACGCCAGTCTGTGGCTGGCTGGTTTGTATTGCCGGTGCCAGAGTTGGCATGGATTATAAGATTCATGACGGTAAAAATTTTATTGGCCGCGGAGATGAGATGGATATTCAGATCCTTGGAGATAACGCAATCAATCGCAGGAATCATGCCATTATTGTATATGATTCAAAAAACCGGAATTTCATGCTTCTGCCGGGAGATTCCGAAGGACTGGTATATTTAGGCGGGGATGCGGTCTATCTGCCTTCTCCGGTGAAGCCATATGATACCATCGAGCTGGGGAAGAGCAAGTTTTTGTTTATCCCGCTTTGCGGCACAAATTTTGAATGGAAAGATAAACTATGAGTTTAGCAGGATTCGTTGTACTTAGCGGAATTGGGATTTTACTGGCTATTTTGCTATGGCAGCGATTGCTGCCGGCATTAAGGAGTTCCAGACAAACCATTGTAAAAAAAGGATGGGCCTACAGCCAGACAACCGGAAATAAAGAGCTTCAGTCGGATGTGATTTCCGTATACCAGAACCATGCCGGCGTGATGGCGGCACTGGCCGATGGGATTGGAAAAGAAAATACCGGAAAAATTTCTGCTCAGGTGGCAGTTGATACACTTTTGGATGCATTCGAACCTTATCGTGTGCTGAATAATCCGGAATACCTGTTTCGAACCGCATTTTTAGAAGCCCACAGCCGGATACAGAAAACGATAGGAGAACGGCGGGGCGGGGCCAGTATGGGAGCAATCTTTGCCAATGGAAAACAACTGTACTATGCTTTAGCCGGAAATTTAAAGATTGCCCTGCTAAGAAATGGTGAGCTGATTCCCATCAGCAAAGGCCAGACCTTTGACGTGCTGGCCAGAACCGCGTTTCGGGAGGGGGATCTGTCAAAACAGGAAACCATCTGGAGCCAGGAGACCACCAGAGTCTGGAATTATCTTGGAAAAGATGGGTTTCATGAGATCGAGGTATGCACGCCGCCAATCAATTTAAAATCAGGAGATATGATAATCCTGGTAAGCCAGGGGGTTTATGAAGAATTGTCATGGGCTGAAGTGGAAGACATTCTTCTGCGGCCGATGAGCTTACAGGAAATGGCGGATACCATCACCATAGAAGTGGAAAAAAAGGAGGCACAGGATAAGGAGAATGGAAGTGTGCTGCTTTTAGTGCCGGAGGTCACAAATGAGAAGAATCAATTCTGATTTTCAGACAAAATATGTGTCAGAGGAAGGGCAAAAGCTTTCTAACCGGGATTTTTTCGGCTATGTGGAAATGGATGATTTTGCCTGTTATGTGGTGGCAGACAGTCTGGACGAAAATGAGGATATTAACAGTGCCAGGAGGGCTGCTGAGAGTCTGATCCGCTGCTTTGTGGAGCGTCCGACCATGCAGAAGGGGGTCTTAAAACGATATATGCTTCAGGCTCACCGCGAACTTATGAAAGAGCGGCGGGGAATGCGTCTGAAGGTTTCTGTAGTTATGGTAGTGACCGATTACCGGAAAATGCGGTATTGCCGTGTGGGAAACAGCCGTTTCTATTTGATTCGCAATGGCCGTTATCTGGAACAGACCACCGATCAGTCACTGACGCAGAATCTGATTGAAACGGAGAAGCTTGCTCTTGATCAGGTGGCTGTGCATGAGGAGCGGAATAACCTGTATTCCTATTTGGGAGAACGGGGAGAACCTAACGTTGTGTTCTCGCCTAAAATTAAACTGGAGGATGGAGATATCCTCGCCCAGCTTACCAGAGGTACGTGGGAACATTGCAGTGATGAGGAATTGCTGCAGGCTGTGGATGCTGCAAAGGAACCGGCGGATATTACCGGCAGTGTAGAGGATCTGATTTTAGGCAAGCAGGAGGGGGAGCAGGAGATTGATAATTATTCCCTGGCAATCACCCGGATCAGCAAGGTTTACCAGTCGCCGAAAAAACCAGTTTCCTTAAAAAAAATACTACTGATTGCGATACCGATTATCCTGGTGGCAGCCAGTCTGTCAATTGTATGTTACCTGCGATACAGAAACATCAAAAACAAAGAATATCAATTGGTTCAATATATGGATAGCGGAGAAACCTATCTGCGTTATGACAACTATAAAAAGGCATCAGAAGAATATACGCAGGCTAAAAAACTGTCTAATGATTTAAAACGATCCGAGGATACGGCCGAAGCGGACATGTATTTAAAGCTTGCCGATCAGATCATTCTGGCAGATGAAGCATTGCTGGCAGGAGAGCACCAAAAGGCACAGGAGCTTTATCTGGCAGCAAGAGAGCTGTCAATTAAGGCAGGAAACGTGGGAAAGAAATATATTGATCTGCAATTGGAGCAGACACGCAGCTATATTGAGCTGTATGACTGGATTTCCGTTGGCGAGATTAAAATGGAATACGAGGATATGGAAGGGGCGATTGAAGCGTTCCGCCAGGCCAAAGAAAAGGCTTCCATTTTATATGCAAAGGACATCAAAGAAGAGGCACTGAAAAAGCAGACAGCGGCGGAGGAAAAGCTGGCCGCAAAGAAGCAGGCGGCATTGGCCGAAGAGGAAGCAGGACGAAGAGCAGCCCAGGCTGAACGGGATCAACAGGCGGCCGAGGAAAAAGCAGCGGAGGATAAGGAGAAAGCGGTTCAGGATGCGGAACTGGAGCTGGAAAACCAGCAGAAGGCGAATGATCAGAAGAATGCCATTGAACTGGAGAATCAGGGGAATGAATTGATGGCATCGGGACAATATGAACATGCGATTACTTTTTACCGGACCGCTCAGGCGATCTATTACCGGCTGGAGCTTTTTGAACTGGCGAGTGGAATCGAACGGAAAATCGAAGCTGCTCAGGCGGGGATAGAAGCTCTGAAAGCAGCGTCGGCTGCAGAGCAGGCAGTGGCTTTGCAGGAGCGCGGGAACGAAAAACAGACAGGACCGGGATTACAGGAGGAAAATAGATCATGAGTGCATACACCTATCGATTGCATCCTGATAAGATACAGCATGAAAAACGGTTTTTCAAGCAAAGTCTGCTGGAACAAATGACGACGTTCCAGTTAAAAGAAATCTGCCGCGAGGAACGCCTGGTTACAACGTCGATAGAACCACTGGACCGGGAGGGATTCATCCGGCTGATTATGCGGTTTCGCGGGCAAAAGGACTACCGCCATATTGAGGAATACTGTGAGGAAGGAATGGAACGCCTGCAGTCTGTTGTAGACAACATACCTTTGAGTTCGGTTACCGATGGCGGACTTCGAATTCCTGCCAGCATGGTCCTTTATGAAGATATGGAAATGGATGAACTGGATGGTAATCTGGTGCAGGAGCAGGAGGTTTCTCTTTATGAGGGGAACCTGCTTTTGGTAGATGAATTCTTTCAGCTTCATACATGTCTTTATTTAAAACATGTATATAATGAGTATTTTATTTGTAAAGGGAGCGGCGTTCCGATCCTTGCACCGGATAAGCATCAGTATGCCATTCTCTATTTTCCATCAGACCGTAGTTCGGAATACCTGTACGAGCAGTATATGGGGAAGGGGAGCGAGTATCCGGGGACATTAAGCTGTATCCGTATTCCCCTCCTTGATCTGACGGTTCGGGAAGTGGAGGCCACTCAGATTCCGCTGGTGATTGATTTTGGCAGCTGTAACACAACGATGGGAATCTGTCTGCCGGATGGCAGCCGAAGGATCGCGGTATCTGGGTCAGGTCATGTGATACCAAGTGTGATCGGTGTTGCCGGAGGAGAGGGAGATACCATCCAATATTTGTTTGGTCATGAGGCGACGGAAATGAGCCGGAATAATTACCAGGATCAGGATGTTCCGGTGTTTTATGATATTAAGCGGTGGATCAGCGATCCGAACCGCAAAGAGTATGTGATATTGGGAAATGGTATGAAGCTGCAGCTTGAGCGGCGGGAGATGCTGGCCGCATTTTTTCAGTATCTTCTGGCCGAAGCAAGAAAGCAGTTTAAATATGAGTTCAGTAATGTTCAGTTACTGGCGCCAATCCGGCAGAAGGAGAAGTTTGTCAGCCTGTTTGAAAACATGTTTGACGGAGTGAACATTGACTGCGGTCTGGATGAAGGGATGGCGGTGTTGTTTTCCAGTATTGATAAGATGATTGCACAGGGGATCTATGATTCGGAACGGTGGTATCACGTACTTATTGTAGATTGCGGCGGAGGAACCACGGATTTAACCTCCGGTCGATTCCGTATTAGCAGCGGTCGGGTTTCTTATAATATTGATTTGGAAACCAGCTATGAAAACGGGGATACCAACTTTGGTGGAAATAACCTGACATACCGGATCTTGCAGATGCTAAAAATCAAACTTTGCCAGACCTTTACACCAAAGGAGATGTGGAAGGGACGGGGATTGGATGAAGCCTATCATATAGCAGAATCCTACCTGCCGACCGCATTTAAAGCGTATGCCGAAAAAGCGAGAGAGGATTACTTTTATGTAAAAAACAACTACTACTATTTATTTGATGTTGCCGAGCAGATAAAGAAGTCGTTTTTTCAGGCAGAGTCACAGTATGAGTTGTGGATCGGAACAGAAGATGCGGAACTGTTGCTGGATAAATGGAGGTTGTCAGTGATGAAGGATAAGCGGCTGGAGCGGCTGAATCAAACGGTTCGTGTTTCCTTTTATCTGCATGAAATTGAAAGCTGTTTACGTCCGGATATATACGATATAATGAAGCATTTTTTGGAAAAAAAGTTCTGGAATCATGAACTTGGCAAATACCAGATGATTAAGCTGACCGGCCAATCCTGTAAGTCACGATTGTTTGAAGAAGCTTTAAAAGAGTATGTTCCCGGTAAGCTAATCCAGCGGAATGAGCAGGAACACAAAGGTAATGAGCTAAAGATGTGTTGTTTGGAAGGAGCCTTGGCATATTTCTTTAACTGTAAATTGGGATATATGAATGTGACTCCTAATTATCACGTTGGTGCCCTGCCATATGAAATTATGGCTTATACCCATGAAGGGCAGAAAAAGACCTTGGTGCGCAGCTTTGATAAAAAAGGACACATTGGTTATATTTCGCGTTTTATGGTAGGAAAGCAATTGGATATCCATTTGCTGAACAGTTCGGGTGAATCATTAAAGACCTACTATTTTCAATGTAATATGGGCGAATTTGAAAAAACAACTCAGGATGTCATTAATCAGGATTATGCCGGAACTGTAATACAGGAAGAAACCGATATTATATTAGAAGGTGAGATGAAGTTCTTTGTCTGGGTTGATTTGCAAAAGTGGGGATTTGTCGTATTACCGGTACTTCGTGAAAAAGGATTGCTTTATAAAGGTAAAGAAACATTTTTTGACTTTGAAGATGACACATGGGAAGAAAATTTTTTTGATGGAACGAAATAGGCCAAGGAGCTAAAGATGATGAGTAATAAAACAGAGATCAAACGGATGATTCAAAATGAGATTCAGTCAATCAGTAACCTTGAGGAACGGAGAGTCTTTAAAGCACTAATGGAAGGCGTATTTTTATCTCTGTACGAAACGAATGAACATATGTATCAAGAATTGGAACACCGGATCACTGATGAACTGCCTTATGATGTGAATCATTATCTGATCAGAACCGGAGTGGTTGAAAAGCAGTATCTGGATCGTTCGCATCATCTGATGCATCCAATGGATGAGATGGATCTGGCCGAAAAGCAATATAAGATGTCTGAGATTATCAAGGCAGTCAGGCAGAATGATGAGTTTGAGCTGATGACGGTGATGATTCAGTGTGACTATCTGCAACTTCAGGAGATATGGAACAGTCAGCAGCAGGTTAAAGCCACTCTGATAACTGACCGGGAATGGGACATAACGGTTAAAATGCGGCCGAACACCCGATATCTCGAACATATTAACCATCTCTATAAGTTATTTGTCCGAAATGGAATTCCCTGGCAGACAGTTAACGCCCCCTATCTGTATAAAATGGCGGATGTGGTACTGTCCGAACTGCCGGAAGAAATAAAGGAAAGGTCAGAGATTAAAAGTATCCGGATTGATTTTGGGAAATATAATGAAGTTATTTGCTACGACTATATCCCGGTTTGGAATGTCCGGAGCATTATGGTGGATACAGTTGGTTTTCCAAAACCTTGCGGCAATTATAAGAATTATGAGTATTTACTGTCGCTTGGTCAGGATGATAAAAGTCATGCCTGTTTGATTGATGATGCCGAGGTTGAGCGTATTACTCAGAGGGGGAATCAAATCTCTGTGATCAGCAGCCGGGAAGCAGTTCAAAGATGGCAGGTCATGATAATTCAAAGCGGAAAGAATAATAAAATCGACCGCTATACTTATCCGCTGATGCAAAATCTACGGGTCGATGATTTTGTTGAAAAATACCAGCGTCAATGTGGACAGACAATAAAAACGAGAGCAGAACTGGTTCGCTTTATCCGTGGTTTTGGGATGGATGATTATCTGGAGTATCAGGGCTGTAAGTTGATGAGCGAGGCGGAGGTTATGATTGAAACTTATAATATGAACAGTTTTATTGAAGATGAGATTCGTGACCGACGGGGAGCAAAAAAGCTGATTCTTTATTTTAAGATGGGAAAGGAAGAGAATTGGCTGGTTCGGGATATTGCCAGTTTTATTGTTTCAGAGGTTCAGCGGATATATCCGGAGTATGAGTGTGGAGGTGTTATGGTATGAATTATCTCTGGGAGATTGTCCTGGCCTGCCGGGAAGCCGGAATAAACATGGAACAGATCCGATTTTCCCAGGCCAGAGAAGCCAGCCCTTATCTGGAATTGTCGCTGGAATATCTGAATCAGGAGGAACCTGGTGAAAGCAGAGCAGTTGAAATCAATACATATTATCGTTTTTATGAGATATTCAAAGAAATGTTTCAACCAGATTTAAGTGAATATCCGGAGCTTAGAGCCAGCCTGACCAATCTGATCCTCCATATGCTGGCGGAGAATGATGTGATCAGCGGTATGACCCGGACTGAGTATCAGAAAAAAATGCTGGCAGAATGTGTACGGGCGAACTGCTTTGATGTTGATATAAGGAACGCCTTTGAATTGTTTGAAGGACAGCAACGGCAGATTTTGTTAAGCGGATGGCTGAGATGTTATTGCAGTGGTAATTCACTTACTTTGTTTACCGATATGGTTCATCAGCTAATTACCGACAGTATTGTTTACCACAGTAATGAAGCACCGGATGAAATCCTTATTTATACAAGTATGAGAAAGACCCGGGAAGCAGAAAGCAGGATTTTTCTTTTGACAGAGATATTTTTAGATATCCATTATCAGGTGGAAGTCTTTTATGAATACCATTTCGGCATTATTGGGGTGGCTGAAACAATGATGATAGGCGAGATTGCACTGTGTTAAATTTAGGAGAGACGAATGTTTAAGAATACATATCCGAATTTTGAAAATAAAAAGCTGTTAAAAGTTGAGATGCTGGAAAGTCTGCGTGATTTTCCCCGGGAAATATTTGAGCTTTTATATCGGGATGCTGCTAATGGCATTGTCACCGGTGCCCAGGTTCAGGCTGGTGATTATGAGTTGTTAATAAGCCCGGGGATTCTTTGCTGGAATAACATGCTGTATAGCAGTGCTGAGACAGTGAAAATTCCTTATCAGACGTTGGACAAACTGGTTTATCTAAAGGTGAGATTTGCCAAAGGGTTTACGGGAGCCGGGCGACAGGATTATTTGACCCAGATATACATAGACAGTCAGGCTCCTGATCAATGCCTGGAGATTGAGCTGGCCAGATTCCGGCTGCAGGAGGGGGCCAGGCTAAGAGACCAATATACCGGTTTCTTTGATTATGAGACGGAGTTTGATACTATCAACCGGATTCATGTACCTTATTCGGCTGTTGGGAGAAGTACAATCTGGCCGGAGCTATTAAAGGAATTTGCAAAAACACTGATGAAGCACCCGGTTCGTAATCCCTGGGATCATTCCTTTTGTCTTAACTGTCTGCAGCTTTCCCAAGGAATGCCTTATGAAGCAATCTACCAGTATCTGGAGGTGCGCTTGCAGGAACGACGAGCCAGCTATACCAACGAGGAGATCTTTAAGGCGTTAGGACGGATTCTGCATGATGCTGATGGAAGAGAGCGAATCAAAACCAATGGAAATAATGAACCGGGAAAAGTAATGCTTTGGTAAAGGAAGCTTTAGATAGGGGGAAAAGATGCTTGCAGATGAAAAAATTGCCAGGTTAAAAAAGCAATACCGCAATAACATGAAAAAGCAAGAGGAGCAGGACAAAAGATTTGATTTTTCAGTAACGGCCCAGCAGTTATGTGAAAAACTGGGTGAAGGATATCTGGTATTGCCGGATATGTTTCTGAAAACCGAAACAAAGAATTATTTTGATGGTTTACTTTCGGTACCGTATCTAAGTCGATTTTATGATCAGGAAAGCATTGGAACCGAAAGAGTTATGTTAGTGAACCTGCAATATAAGCTTAGGCTGGTCATCCAGAAAGGGCAAAAAAAAGCACGGATCAGTAATGATGAATGGTGTCATCAGGTAGCAGAAGAATATTATAAAATGACCAGTGTTATGGAATATATAAAAGCCGAGACCCTGCCGGATCGTGATTACATTTGCTATAAAGCTAATTCAGCCGGAGCCAGGATGTTTCAGATCCGTTTCAGGATTTATGGCAAAGAGTGGCAGATGGAAGGAAAATGTGAGTGTTCGGAAGAAAAAAGCCATACTTTGGGATTGCTGCTGGAGGCAATGGTTTTGAACATGAAAGTAAATGCAGAGGAGGATATGGATGGAGACCGCAATTACCTATGAAAGGCTGTTTGTCAATCTTGGTCCGGCAATTGTACGTGCCTATAGTCTGACCATACAAGAGGGCAGTAACAGCCATGGTTATATTTCGCTGATGACCATATTGGAGAAGGAACTATATGATGCGATTTTAGAAAGTAATCCAGTTTTTGTCGTAGTGCTTTATAACAGCGAAGATAACGAAGCAAAACCGTTATTTACCGGTATTATTACTGACCTGAACACTTCTGTTCAAGGTGATCAGTATCT
>Ga0153949_1000814_pt1 | contig 11139 bp, 9 predicted proteins | sample TSNJ033MetaG_FD_104705 | JGI IMG/M metagenome (GOLD analysis project Ga0153949, IMG submission 104705) | Attine ant fungus gardens microbial communities from New Jersey, USA - TSNJ033 MetaG | ecosystem: Host-associated > Fungi > Mycelium > Unclassified | place: USA: New Jersey, Wharton State... | reverse complement strand
TCAAGGTCGCTTCCCCGATAAAAATAACCGTAAAAGGTGTCAATCTCTCCCCGGTCCATGCGGACATGGGTTCCTCCCATAACCAGTTCATCACCAATAACGCTGATGTAGGGGTCCTCCAATTGATATATCATGCTGTCGGGGACCAGCGTAAAAGTATCGGGAGCCGTCTTTTCAAACAAGCGCACCCAGGAGCGGGCCCATTCCCTCCGCCGTTCAACCCTTCCATAGATATAGTCTTTGCCATTCCAGCTAAAGGGGATAGAGCAATTGTAGACGTCGAAACCATCCACGCCTACAAAGGTCAATACCGCACTGTCTCCCGTACTTTTTTCACGCTCAAAAGCCGCTTTTCTATCAATAAAATTCATTTTGATCTATCCTTTCCAATAACCATATCTGTATAATAGACAAGTTCCGCTTTTCTGCATTTAAGAAAACCCTTGCTTTTGTATATTTGGCTTCCGGACGGGACGGCGGCAAGCAGGGTGACTTCATCAGACTCAAGGGTCAGGGCAATTTCCGAAGTCCCTTGCGCAATGAGGTTTTGGTCTTCAAGCCGGTAAATATCTAGGTTATAACGTCCCTCCCGTAACAGTTCCGGGCACTTCTTTTGCCATATGGCCGCCGGGGAAAACTGGACGGCGACCGGATAACTGTAAGGGTTCCGCAGTAGGTATACCGGCAGGCTTTCTTCCGCAAGCCAATCCGTCAAAGAGAGGTCTAAGGCGATGATATTGCGGTCTTGGGTGCGCTGTGCTATCGCCTCCATCCAGCAGAGATAGCCTGCTCCGTACACCGAACGGTGTCCCCAAAAGTCGCCGCAAGCTGCCGGAACGTATCCGTCCAGTTCCTTCATTATTCTCTCGTAGGGGATGGATGGGGATAAATCCGGTTTTGTCTCATATAACTTATCTCGGCCACGGGCATAAAATAGTTGAAAGCTGGACAGCGCGTTGAGAACGTATTTTGCTACAGGCTTTGCCAAGCGGGGTTCATAGCGGACGGCGGGTAGGATAAACTGGAGCGGCATTAGGCTCTCCATACTGTAGGCGCTGTCCGAAGCTTCCCTCCGGGTGCCGCCGCGCCACCCCATCATCAGCCCGTCCACACATTCTTCGCCCCAGGTTCCGGTCTGGAAAGGCCCCTCCTCCGTATCAAAAAGCCATCCCGCTATTTTAGGGATATCCATTGGACATTCGTGTGTATTCAGCCAAACTGCAGCCATCAAGCCTGCGCTTCCGTTGGGAATTTCATACCATGGGTTCCGCGGGAATGCTTGGTACTGCCGCATTGCCAGCACGCTTTGTTCTAAATATTCCTTTCGACCCGCCTTTAAAGCGGCAAAGAGCATATTATACGCATACCCGGCGATGGAATCAGGTTGGCGGTAGATTTCTTTTTTGGTAAATGGCTGATTGGTTGAAAAATCATAGCCTTGGGAATTAAAATCATATTCAAGCTGTTTAGCCATTTGCGCCATGGTGTCCGCAGAGCGGGCCATCTGCTGCCGGACACATAGGTCCTGTGGAAACAAGGTTTGATAGATAACCCCCGCCAGGGTATTGACGTAGAATAAATACCAATGCTCCACCCTTTTGTGGCCGGGAGAGTTGAGAAAAATTCCCGGCGGATCACTGAAGAAATCTTCGAAGGTGGGCGTGATCCAGTCTGTCTCGTTGCCAGTAAGATATTCGCCGACCGCTAAAATTCCCCAAGTTACCATTTCGTTGCTGTCACTTTGCAGATAGGCGCCAAAGATGGGATGGCCATTTTCTGGATTTAACCGAAGGATGTTATTCTTTGGGTTAAAAAGCTCTTTACGAAACGTCTGGGTTAGATGTCCATAATCAGGAATAGGCAGAGGCGGAATGTCGGGAATTTGAGATATAGATGGGAAATGATAAAAATGGGAAAGCATAAGTTTCTCCTTTTTACTTTACAAAATATATTCCTATAAAAATCATTTTCATTATACTGCAATCCTTCACGTGTGTCAAAGTATATTTGTCTCGTTATTTTACTATAATCAATAATTATCTTGACATTATTGAGAGCTTAATATACAATATAGTTAAATGATGTAAAGTTTTTATTTCGAAATGTTTCTTTACTAATTGAGGTGCAGTAAGCTTATGTTCATGAGAAACGAAAACAACCCACTTATCACAAAGAAGGATGTAAGACCATCCCGCAAGGGGCTAGAAGTGATCGGCGTGTTCAATGCCGGAGCGGTTCAAGTGGACGGCGAAACCATATTGCTGGTGAGGGTTGCCGAAAAGGCGGAACAGGATGGTAACGGTATCCTGTGTCCAGTCTTTAATTGGGAAGACGCTTTAATTCACACCCTCCGTTTTCCGGATGACGGCGTCATAGATTATTCGGATTCGCGCCAATTCTATGTTGACGGCAAACTGTATCTGACTTCCATATCCCATTTAAGGGTTGCCAGAAGTAATGATGGGGTTCATTTTGAGGTTTCAAACCGCCCCTTTTTGGCTCCCGCGGATGAATATGAAGCTTTTGGTGTGGAGGATGCCCGAATCACCCGGATTGAGGATACATATTACATTACATATACGGCCGCTTCTCCCTATGGAATCGTTGTGCGGCTGGCCGAGACGAAGGATTTTATCACAGCTGAACGCCGTACTATTTTGTTTCCGCCTGACAATAAAGACGCGGTGCTCTTTCCAGAGCAGGTAAATGGGCGGTATGCCTGCCTGCATAGGCCCAGCGCTTCAAATTTTGCGCGGCCGGAAATTTGGTTTGCCTGGTCGAATGACCTTCAGTCCTTCGGGGATCATCGCTTTGTCGCCGGTGTTCGTCCGGGGAAATGGGATTGCGGGCGTATTGGAGCGGGCGCGCCACCGATCTTGACCGACAAGGGGTGGCTGGAAATTTATCACGGCGCCGATATGGACAACAATTATCACATGGGGGCAATGCTTTTAGACCGGGCCGAGCCGTGGAAGGTTTTGGCCCGCAGTGGAGTTCCGCTGTTATCGCCGGAAGCCCCTTACGAAAAAAACGGTTTTTTCAGCAATGTTGTATTTAGCTGTGGAGTGGTCCACAGCGGAAGCCAAATTCACATGTATTATGGCGCGGCGGATGAGTCCATCGCTTCGGCGGTTATAACCTTGGACCAGATTTTTGACCATTTAAAACAATTTTAGGGAAATAATTGGGAAGAATAAAGTGCGCAATGGTCTTTAAATCGTATACGCCCACAATGTTGCCCCCTTTCTTAAACTGCTTTAGAAGTTTTGACAAGTCCAGGAGGAGATAGAATATGCGTAAGTCAGCAACACAGGCGCAAAATGAGCGGAGAAAGGATGGAATATTGGCGGACATTGCCCACAATAAGTTTTCATATTTGATTGCTTTACCCGCAATGATCTATGTATTTATCTTCAGCTACTGCTCGTACCCCTATATTTTAATTGCCTTTCAGAAATTCAATTACCGCAACAACGGCTTTTGGTCTATCCTGTTTAATGGCAACTGGGTAGGGTTTGACAACTTCAAATTCTTTTTCACTTCCCAAAATGCTTTCCGTATCACATACAACACCTTGTACCTCAATCTGCTTTTCATCATTACCGGCACCCTTATGGCTGTTTTGCTGGCCATTTTACTCAATGAGCTCCGTTGCCGGTGGTATGTCAAGACTACACAAGCCGTTATGCTTTTGCCCAATTACATCTCTTGGGTTGTGGTCAGTTATATCCTGATGAGCATCTTTTCATCACAGTATGGCATCTTAAATCAAGTTTTAGAGGCGTTTGGCCAAGACCCGGTCAATTGGTATACCGAGGCTGATTTGTGGCCGGCTATCCTGGTAGTGATGCGCATATGGAAGGGCGCGGGAATGAGCGCCATTATCTTTTTGGCTTCAATCACCGGCATTGACGGCAGTTTGTACGAGGCCGCCTCCATTGATGGGGCCAGCCGGTTTCAGCAGGTCTACAAAATAACCTTGCCCCTGATTATGCCGACAATCATCATCATGACTTTGCTGTCCATAGGAAAAATCATGTACGGGGACTTCGGCATGATTTACGCCTTGGTGGGGGATAACGGCGTATTGTATAAAACCACCGATATCATTGATACATATATCTTTCGCGCCCTCCGCCAGGTGGGAGACCCCTCTCAAGCCATGGCCATCGGTCTGTTTCAGTCGGTGATAGGGTTTGTCATGGTCTTTGGTTCCAACTGGCTTACGAAAAAGATCTACCCCGAAGGGGCTCTTTATTAATCACAAGGGGGGTTCATTGTGTCAAAACGACAAGCAAGAATCCGCAAATATTCTTGGGGAAATTTCTTTATTGCCTTGTTTACAGGATTGTTTGCCCTGATGTGCCTGTTACCTATGGTTTTGACGGTTATGGTTTCCATCACTGATGAAACCGCGATCATGCGCTACGGCTACAGTTTTTTTCCTAAAAAGTTTTCCCTCTACGCCTATGAGCTGATGTTTCAGGGGGGCTCCAGCGTCATCCGGGGATACCTGATCTCCATTTTCGTCACAGTCGTGGGCACGCTTGGCGCTCTCGTTATTACCGGATTGGCCGCGTATACCCTGGCAAATAAAAATGTCAAATACCGGGGGGCGCTGGGAATGTTTTTCTTCATCCCGATGGTATTCAGCGCGGGTATTGTTCCTTGGTATTTAATCTGTACTACCCTGGGGTTACGGGATAATATCTGGGCGCTGCTCATACCTAATCTGTTATTTAACACCTTCAACTTGTTTTTAGTCCGGAATTATATGAGCGGCTTACCGGATGCGCTCCGGGAATCCGCTACCATTGATGGCGCCAACGACGCGGTAATTGCTTTACGTATATATTTCCCCTTGTCTATGCCGGTGCTGGCCACCGTAGGTTTATTTTACGCATTGGGATATTGGAATGACTGGTGGAACGCCATTATGCTGGTGGACAGCAAGAATTTATATCCGGTTTAGTATTTACTGCTGCAGCTTAAATCCCAGATTTCCATGCTCAAGGATCTGCAATTTTTAAGCGGAGCCTCCGGCGTGACCCCGCCGTCGGAATCCTTAAAGATGGCGACGGCGGTCATAACGGTAGGACCTATTATTGCCCTATATCCCTTCCTGCAAAAATATTATGTGAAGGGCTTGGTCATCGGCTCCGTCAAGGGGTGATCCCTATTGGTGTCTGTGTGAGCCACAGGACATCCCCGAATAACGGTCCTGGCCTGTCCCTTACAAGCCGCGGTTTGTTTCATGCTTTGTGAGACGAAATTTTAACTCGCCCCCAAAACCCGCCGTTGAGGTGATCCATTCAAGCAGGGAGAAATTAAGTGGTGGAGTGGCTTCCAGACAGGGGACGTCCATCATAGTAACCCCCTTCTTTTTCAAGAACGGCCTCAGCTGCGGGTGTAAGAATAACCAATGAATTACTATAAAAAGGAGACTTATGAGATGAAGAAGATTTTATCTGTACTGTTGTGCACAATGCTGCTGTGTGGCATCCTAATTGGATGTGGCAACGATTCCGGCGCCAGCAGCACACCGGCTGCTGACAGCAGCGAGGCCAGTAGTGAAAGCGGCAGTGAGCCGGCCGCTCCCGAAGAAACGGTTTCCCTGCGGTATTTAGTTCCCGGTGACGAGCCTAAAGAACTGACGGAAGCCCTGAGTGAGATCAACGCGAAAATGGCGGCTGACGGTGTAGGCGTAGAGCTTACTCTGCAATACATCCCTTGGGACGCCTGGGATCAGAAAATCAACATCATGCTCTCCACCGGTGAGGAGTTTGACATGTTCACCGTTATGAACGACCGGGTATCCATTTCCAATTACGCCTCCCGCGATGCGTTGGCGGACCTGACTGGGTTGATACAGGAGTACGGCGAGAATATTTTGGCGGTCAATCCCGAGATTATGATGAAGTCCGGCCAGGTGGGCGGTGTGCAGTATGCGTTGCCTGCTTACTGGGTGGAATCTGCCTTAAATCCTGAAATTACCATTCGCAAGGATTTAATGGAGAAACATGGGATAGAGTCTGTTCCCACGAATTTTGAGGAATTGACAGAGGCTTACGTGACCGTTATGGAAAATTGGGACGGCGTCCAGAAGCCTTACCTGCCTTTGCTGGGGTCCAATGCTGCCAGTTTCATGGTGGATGCGAAGAATTATGACACATGGCCCTACCATGTTTACGACAAAATTTTCTACGTCAATCAAGACGGTACGATTATGAACTATTTTGCCACTGAGGAATTTAAGCAGGATGCTTATAATGCCCGTACCTGGTATGAACGTGGCTTGATTAATCCGGACGTGCTGGTATTCACCTCCGACCAGCTTGAGAATCAGCTCAACTCCGGCGATTGGTTTGTATTTTTTGGTACCATCGGCAATATTGAGCCCTTAAAGACCAATTATCCCGATTTGACGGTCGATGACTTTATTTGGGTTGAGTTTGCGCCCGAAAAGTCCAAAGTACGCCCTTATGGCACCCGGAATATGAATGCGGTTCCATTATCCAGCCAGCATCCAGAGGCTGCGGTTAAGTTTGTCAACTGGCTGTACGCCAGCCAGGAAAATTACGATTTGTTCATCTACGGCCGCGAGGGTATTGACTACACCAAAGTGGGAGACAATATGAGGGAGGAGATTATTAATCCAGCTACGCAAAGGCCCTTATACAACTTCTCCGACTGGATGATTGGAAATGTAGAATATCTGCGGACAGGCACCACAGCGCCCGCTGCTGTAAATGAGGCGTTGTATGAGAGAAATGAAAACGCAGTTGAAGGCATTGCGGCTCAATTCACCTTTGACGCCACCAATGTGCAAACCCAAATGGCTGATGTGCAGACTCAGATTTCAGCCGTGATTGTTCCGATCATCACCGGCGTTGCGGATTACGATTCACATATTGATGAGGCTCTCGATTTATTGGTGAAGGCCGGCGTTAACGATTTGGTTGATGAGTTTATCCGTCAATATGAGGAGAGCATTTCCTAAAGCGGTTTTATAGTAAAGAAAACAAATATCACCTTGGCTGTGCGCCGTTTGACAATCCCGCTGCCGATTGATTTTCTTCGCATCGTTGTTAAAATGTCATTTCATTAATAGCGCCATAGTGGGAGGCAACGATTAAATCTGTTGCCTCCCATTGCTATTTTTAGCCATGATTCGCGAGATATAAGGAGATTTGCATATGTTGGGGAACGGCTATGTGATGCGCCAGCCATAAATAGAGCAGTGGGCATTGTCCACCTAGCCATCTATATGCCGGTGCCATTGAAATTGTACGTTTAGTATGATACTATTTTGATATATAAAGATTTGTACGTGGGAAGGGTGTTATAGTTTCAATATGGGAAAGCGCGTAACTATGCAAAACATCGCCGATGCTTTAGGCATAACAAAGGTTTCCGTATCAAAGGCGCTCAATCATCAGACGGGTATCAGTGATAGCCTGCGAAAAAAAATCTTAGAAACCGCCGCGCAAATGGGATATGTAGGCCCGAAAGCTTTATCCAATCAAAAAGCCTATACCTTCGGTTTTATTGTTACCAAGCGCTTTTTTCTGGAAACCGACCGGTTTTACAATATCATCTATTATCATCTTAATAAAAAATGTATTGGCTTAGGGCACAAACTAGTTTTAATCGTCCTCAATGAAGCGGAAGAGAGAGGGAACATTCCTCTTGCGACCTTGTGTAAGGATACGCTGGACGGCATCTTTTTTGTGGGCCAGATCAACGACAAATATATTGACAGCGTAATGGCCGCCAATCGCGTACCTATGGTCGCCCTGGATTTTTACCGTGACCACATGGAGGTTGATTATGTTCTGGCTGACAATTATAGTCTAGGGTATCAGGCGGCTATGAAGATGATTGAAAGTGGACACAAAAAAATTGGGTTTGTTGGAAATATTTTCGCGACATCCAGTATCGCGGACCGTTTTTTTGGCTATCTCAAAGCGCTGGCCGTAAATAACCTGCCCATACGGGAAGATTTCTTTTTGGTCAACAACAATGCCTCTACGGGCGAATATTATGTAGATATTTTCTTGCCCGAGGAGATGCCGACAGGCTTTGTGTGCCATTGTGAAATGGCGGCTTATTATCTTAAAATGACCCTGGAAAAATACAGTTTGACGATCCCCGATGATGTTTCGGTTGTAGCGTTTGATAACACAGACATTGGCCACACCGCTATGCTGGATCTGACTACTTTTGACATAGGCCGGCACGAGATGGCCAATACCGCTCTTGAGGTTATACTGCGGAGGATGGGAGGGGATCAGTCCCCTTTGGGAAAGCACTATGTTCACAGCATACTTGTGGAGAGAACCTCCGTAAAGGTTATCAGTGAAAGCGGTAATAAAAAATAAGTGCCGCACAACAGCCGCCCTGGTGCGGACCTTATTTCAAAATGAAGCCCACCATTTAATGTGTGCCCAAAACACCGTAAATACATTATACGAGGAGGTTTTAGTTATGAGTGAAAGGTTTCTGTCCAGATCAGCTGTGATGTTACTGTTAACCCGAGAAACCAATGGGGAAACGGAAATTCTGCTTCAAAAAAGGCAAAACACCGGCTATGCTGACGGTATGTGGGATTGTGCTGCTACTGGACATGTTGATGCAGGTGAATCAATGAAAATGGCCGTCGTTAGAGAAGCAAAAGAAGAATTAGGTATTGAGATTCCTTTAAGCCAAGTACGATTTTCTACGATCACTCATGTTTTTACTCCTTCCACTGGCAAAATCTATTACAATGCATACTTTTGTGTTTCGGATTACAGAGGTCTGCCTTCTATTATGGAACCGCATAAATGTGATGACTTGACATGGTTTAATATCCATAATCTTCCTTCAGACTTAATTCCCGATAGAGCAATTGCCATACACAATTATTTAATGAACATTCCATATGATGAGATCGGATGGAATAACGAGTCTGTCTAATCACCTTTGGCTCCGATTATTTTCCGCTTGACTTTTATATAGCTGGCCTTTTTTCTCATTGCCTTCATTTTTGAATTCCTCCGCTTGTGTTCATTTCTAGCCGAAAAGTCTCTTAGCTGTTTGGAAAAAGGGAAGAGTTGGATACATAGATGGAAGGATAGTGACGACTACTAAAAATTGCTACAACTAATGCGCCCTGCGTTTTGAGATATATTATCATTCAGCCCATCAATAATATCCTGCAAACCTTCTTCAATATCAGTAATTCCTTCCCTGATATCTCGGATTCCTTCATTCCCAAAGCCCCTGCGCATATCATCGCAGCCCTCACAAATATCCCGAATTCCTTCCTCTATACTGCATATCCCTCTGCGAATATCATTTAACCTTCTGCGATTCATATTGCAACGTTCTCGCCTTACCCTGGCAAAAATATCACGCAAACCCTCTCTGCAATCACAAATCCCCTCATTAATTTCCCGAACCCCTCTGCGAATATTGAATTGCAATATTTCATCTAACCCAATATTGAGATTTCTTATCCCTTCCTGTATGTCATCAATTCCTTCGCAAGAACAGCGACAGCAAAAATTTCTACACATACATTACTCCTATGTATCAATATTTTTTTCATATTTTATCAATATTATATGATAAATAGCAGGGCATGTGATAAAAACTTTCAATTTTTTTATCTACATGCAAGATGAATTTCTTCATTTAAAGGTATTTGTTGGACTTGTTCAACAGTGGGATTTTTTACAGATATTTCATAAACTCAGCTCTTGTAAAAAGAATATCATTGTGATAGAATTTTGCTGTAACTTATTAAAAACGCTTCTTGTTAATATGGGAAGGAAACTCATATGGCTGTAAATCGGAGATATACTAAACAAAGAGAATTGGTTTTAGATGCATTGCGGAGTACCCGCGCCCACCCGACGGCCGAGGAAATATATATGTCCCTGAAAGATGATCACCCTGAGATTAGTTTGGGCACGGTATACCGCAATTTAAATGTTCTTTATGAGCAAGGGGAAATTATTAGGGTGGAAGGTAATTTTCCCAGTGTCCGTTTTGATGGAAATGCAATGCTCCACTACCATTTTCGTTGCGCGGCCTGTGGTGAACTATTTGATCTGGAGCTAGGTTATCAGGACGTAATAGATACATTGGCTAACGAGATATCCCCGCATACTATCAATCGCCATAGCATTATGTTTGAAGGGATATGTAGAAGTTGTGAACAGGCCAATTAGTCTGTATCAGGCCGGCTTAGGCCTGATTTTTTCATTTGACCCCGACAAAAATAATAGTATAGGGAAATGTGATATAATCATCTTGAAATGGATATTTATCCCGACGAACGAATGTGGTATTTTTTCAAATAGATCCATCTTAATGAGGTAGAGATCCCGATCAATTCATGTCATTCCTTCACTATAGGATACCAAAGTTCGTAATCGAAATTATCTTTTGGCATATCACTGTCGGGATATACCTCCAAATCGGGAATATTTACCCCTGCCCGCCTGTAACCGGACGATGGCAGCCATTCCCTCCAAAATCTGTTGGCAAGATCTATCAAATCTCCATCTTTCTCAAGGACCGCCCATGTCGCTGCCGGTACTTCATATTTACGATATCCTTCTGGTACACTAAGGCTTGACGCAACAGCGATGTAATAATTAAATTCGTGGCTACCGTCAAAATCAGCGCACAATCCCACAAACCATTTTGGCTCTGTGTTCGCCAAAGACCGAAGTTTGTCATAGATTTCCTTTGGGGTTTCCTCCCAAAAACCTGGAATCATATTTTCAGTGTCGTTCCTGAAAGTTCTTTTGATTCCGATGACTGTAAAAGCGGATTTCTTTTCGATTCTGACTTTCATCTCAGCATCTCCTTTTAGATTTATTTGGAGGGATATGCGGGGATAGGTAACAAGCGGAATTTTCCGGCTCCTTGCGTATTGAGGAGATACCTTGTGCTGATTTTGAAATGCCCTGTTGAATGCCGTAGGCGACGAATAACCATATTTCATTGAAATATCAATAATTTTCGTATTGCTATTCTGAAGCTCCAGCGCGGCAAGGGACAAGCGTCTGCGGCGGATGTATTCACTCAACTGTATGCCTGTGGTAATAAGGAACATGTTTGAAAAATTGTTGGGTGAGCAAAACG
>Ga0153949_1000808_pt1 | contig 11201 bp, 9 predicted proteins | sample TSNJ033MetaG_FD_104705 | JGI IMG/M metagenome (GOLD analysis project Ga0153949, IMG submission 104705) | Attine ant fungus gardens microbial communities from New Jersey, USA - TSNJ033 MetaG | ecosystem: Host-associated > Fungi > Mycelium > Unclassified | place: USA: New Jersey, Wharton State... | reverse complement strand
TATTCCTCCGTCTCCCTGCCGGTTCCCGCCAGGAATCCGGCGATAGGAACCTCTGATTTCAGGCGTGAGGGTATGCCGTCCGATGGCAACTCCCTGAGCAGCGCCAGTAGCTCAGGAGCCAACGAGTATTCGCCCACCGCCGCGAAAGCGGCGTGTGTGGCGCTATATACCGCCGCATATGCTGCCGCGATGTACGCGCCGGTGCCGAAGCCGCAGGGATAAATCGCGGATTCATTAATATCGATCGTGTTGCGCGAACCGAACTCTCTGTCGATGACTTCCCATATAAAATCGAACTCAGGCGTCAGCGACCTATCCCATTTGCCGTCGGCCTCAAGGACAATGAGCGTAAGGCCATAGCGTTCAGATAGTTCCATCCAATTTTGCGAGGCGATAAAATCCGCCGCGTTCACGGCCTCGTCAGGCAGGATCAGCATTGCGGGGCCTTTAGGAGTCATGGTTTTTGGTATATACACCGCGTATGCCCGGGTAATATCTCCAACCTGGGCCGTATAGTTGTAGATACCTGTGTTCAGGGGGGCGTAAGGGGCATCGGGGTTTACCGATTTGGGGGTTGTATTCTGAGGCATGCGTTGCATTTTCGATACGTCTGGCATTAGCATTCGCAGCGTACGGTTATTCTCGGGGCTAAAATGGAAGCTGTCGTACATAAAAATTACATCCTCTCTCTTTTTCACAATCTTCATTTATATTGCTAACCGGTTGAAACTTCTAAGACAAATATCAAGGCTTTGGGGTCGGGCCGCACAAAAGTCGACTTGTACGGCCTGATAAATATTGGATCTATGTTGAAAGTACTATCTATTTTTTACCTGCGTATCGTACGCCTTTTGATAAATTTCCAGATAGCGGTCAACGCCCGCGGTTTTTAGTTGCTGTAAATATTGGTTCCATGAATCATCCGTCACTCCGTTGACGGTCCACTCAGCCATAGCAACACTGACAATATTCTTAAGATCTGTGAGTATTATTGCGGTTTCGTTTGTTTCCTCGACGGTGAGCTTTGTCAAATAATAAGCGTTCCCGTCTTCGGGTTTTATCTGGGAGTCCTTAATCTTGGCTTCTTCATCTTCAAGGAATTTCGCATTGACTGCGGTTGGGATAATCTGTTCCTCAATGGCCTCGCTGATGTAGTATAGACCATTATCGCAGAGCGAGTTGACTCTTTTCCATTCATCATCGTCATACTCGTTGGGGACAATGACCTTGTAGTTCCCGTCACTGTCCTTTTCTACACCGACGCCAAAGGAACCGAACCAGCCTTGAACAGAGTTGTCCTCGGTATAGAACAGGTCAAGGAACCGGATGGCTGCTTCCGGATTTTCACACTTGGTGGTGATCTGGGCAACATGACTATCATAGGTCAACGTGTAATACGGCAAATAGCTTGATACCGGATCAATCCCCGGCTCGGCTGCTATTTGAGGTATGATCTCGTATTGATCTTCCCATTGAGGTCCTACCCATTCGTTGGGGGCGAAGACGATAGATGCGCCGCAGGTAGCATTATCCGGATCACGGGCAATACTCGTCCAAGTAGCGTAATCCATAGTGACGCATTCTGGATGGAGAAGACCGTCGGCATAGAGCTTGTTCATGAAAGTAAACAGGGAGCGGAAATCCTCCTGTTCAGGGATAAAGGCGAACTGTCCGTCCTTGCAGGCGATCAATTGCATGCCCTCGGCGTAATTGCCATAGGCGCCCACTATCGCTGTAATATTCAGATCCATCCAGTAAAAAATAGTCATGGGGAACTCATCGTTTGGGTCGCCGTTGCCATTGGCATCCTCTTCCTTAAATGCTTTTAGCACATCATACAGCTCATCAAAGGTTGAAGGCACAGACAATCCAAGATTTTCGAGCCAAGTCGTATTGATGCACCATTTACGCCAGGTATCGGGACGTAGGCCCTTGCGGGTGGTCAGGCCATAAATATGCCCATCCAGTTCTGTTGCAAAAATCTTCAATTCATCGTTTTCGTCATACATACGCTTAATGTTCGGCGCGTGCTCCTCGATGAGGTCATCGAGCGGGACAAAGAAACTGGAGTATGCCGCGAAGTCGCTGGCGCCGATGGCTTTACCCATAAAAAGGTCGGGCAAGTCGTTAGAGGCCAGAATAACGTTTTTCTGTTCCAACCAGTTCTCTTGAGCATAGATGGTCCAATCGACTTCAACATTGGCATCCGCACAGATTTGCTGGATATAAGGCATTTCGGAGGGGTTCTTGGCCACCGGGTTTAACAGTTGAATGGCGGAAAGCTTTACCGGATCTTCAGATGGCACATTGTCCTGCTGCCCGGAACTGTTGGATGACGAACCGGAACAACCAAACAGACAAGAGCAGATTAAGACAATGGCGAGTAACAGGGAAACTTTTTTTCTCATTCAAAATCCTCCTAATTATTTTTTGAAAACTCCATAAAACATAAGACATCTCAAGTGCTTATCCTTTGATCGAACCGATCATAACGCCCTTTTCAAAATACTTTTGTACAAAAGGAAAAATAATGATCATAGGCAGGGAGGATACGACAATAACACCATATTTCAGCAATTCCTGTTTTTGAGCGAGGGTTGCGTCGGCGCTGGAAAAGGTTTGGTTGCTACCAAATGATTGATTTTGGATCAGAATCTCTCTAATAATTAATTGGAGTGGGCGCAGATTTTCGTTCCTTATATATATCAGTGCCCGAAAATATTCATTCCAATACCCGACCATGTAATAAAGACCGATTACCGACACCAGCGCTTTGGAGATAGGCAGAGCAATCTGGATAAAAAACCTGAAATCAGAACAACCGTCGAGCTGAGATGCTTCCAGAAGCTCTTTAGGTACACTGGACTGGAAAAACGTTCGGCTAATTATAAGGTTGAATACGTTCACACAAAAAGGTACCATTAAAACCCAAATTGTATTATCTAAATGAAGACCTTTTACGGTAAGATAAGTTGGAATGAGGCCGCCGTTAAAAAATATAGTAAAGGTAAAGAGCAACATGAACGCACTGCGGGGAGCAAAATCGTTGCGGGAAAGGGCATAGGCCGCCGGCAAGGTCAGCAATAGGCTGAAGAAGGTGCCCCCAAAAGTGTAAAGTATTGTGTTTCTGTACCCTATCCAAATCGCCTTGTTGGAAAATATTTCATTATACCCTATCATGGTGATGCCTTTAGGAAGCAAGAGAGTTTGTCCCTTTGCCACGGCAGCGGGACTGCTGAAAGACGCGACCAGAATAAAATACAATGGATAAAGAAATATAATCACTAAAAGCACACAGATAATGATGATTATTACATTGAAAACTACGTCGGACGTGGAATTTTTAATTCCCGTGCGACGCTTTTTATCTCTCATTGCGTCCCCCTCCTAAAACAGACTGGTGTCACTAAGCTTACGGGAAATGAAGTTTACAATAAGTAAAATGACAAAGTTAATAGCATTGTTAAACAGTCCAATCGCCGTAGAGTAGCTAAGCTGGTTGGATTTAATACCGATTTTATATGTATAAGTGGAAATTACCTCAGACGCTGCCAGATTGGCGGATGTTTGCATAAGGAAGACTGTCTCGAACCCTACGTTGAGCAGGAAGCCTGAGTTTAAAATCAGTAGAATCACTATGGTAGGAACCAGACTGGGAATATCGATATGAATCATCTGCTGGAACCTGCTGGCGCCGTCCACCTTTGCCGCCTCATAAAGCGCCACATCCACCCCCGACAGGGCGGCTACATATATGATGCTGTTCCAGCCAGCATTCTGCCATAAGTTTGTAAAGGCGTATAGCCAGCTAAACTTGGAAGGCTCTGCGAGCAGGTTGACAGCATCGAGACCCAAAAGAACATGAAGATGCCCCCATAATCCGGTGCTGGGAGAAAGAAGAACACGCACCATTCCAACGAGCGCTACTGCAGATATGAAATGGGGCATATAAGCTATGGTCTGTAAGGTACGCTTTCTGGATTCTTTGCGGATCGTATTGAAGATTAATGCCAGCATGATAGGAAATGGAAAACCAATCACAAGGCTTGTCACGCTGATGGACAAAGTATTTTTAATAAGTTCCTGGAACTGGAAAGAAGTGACAAAACGTTTAAAATAATCCAGCCCAACCCACGTGCCCCCAGTAAGGCCTTTTATAGGGTCGTACTCACGAAAGGCCAGCTGCAAACCGTAAATAGGCACGTAGTAAAAGATGATGAGCAGGATCAGCGCGGGCAATATCATTAAGTAGAGCTGATAGTGCTTTTTGAAACTGAACAAGACTTTTTCCAACACGGTCTTATGCGGAGGGGCAATCGATCCGCCATAATTTGTTGCATCTAGGCCTTTCACACTTTCACATCCTCACACCCATTGATACAAGTTTTAATGTGCATGCACAGTACTCATAAAACTTGTCACCATATTAACATAGAATTTATTCGATTTATACAGTCAATATTTTTATAGTGCGATATTTGAAGTGAAAAATAAACAGCGATATTCCTGTTGCAGGATTCAAATATTGCACGATATTCAAAAAAGGCCGATTAGAGTGAATTGTCATGTGCAATAATTAGTGATATGATTTTTATATAATTTTTATATATAATATTTTATAATGCAGATTCTTTTGAAAGGATTTAATTGTATGTGGAAACAATATGAGGTGCGATGGAGGTACTTGATATCTTACTTGCTACTATTTTTGATGCCTTTTTCTATTGTTTCGATCTATTTGATACCAAGGATTTCTGATATGTCCAAGGAGAACACCCTTAAGGCGGCCGAGAGTCGACTTGATTTGATTTCACAAACGATTAATGACAAGATTTATTCCTCTTTTCAAAATGTATTTCTCATTGCAGATAATCCTGATTTGAGTTCCTCCGTATTCCGAGAAAAAAATGAGATTAACTCTAAGCTAATCTCTAAAGAACTTAAAAAGATTTTTTCCCATACCACTCTGACCGACAATGTCTATTTTTACAACAAATTAACCGGATATATCCACGGATTATACCATACCTATCGCCATGAATGGTTTAACGCCTCGGTAAAAAGCGGGATATACTTCCCGGATTGGCCACAGCAGGAAATGTACGCCTATTTGGATAATGTTACAAAAATCGATTTTTTTCCACAGCAAAAGCTTTTAGTGAGCGGCTTTCAGAAACAGGCCGTCACTGTATGTATTCCGGTTCCATATGATAACATTTATTCCTACGGCATTCTTCTTATTATCATTCCAACGGAAAACCTATTCTCGGAGCAGAGCGAAGAAATGGAAGACATAATAGTTGCCGACTCAAGCAACAATGTTATTGCTTATTCCCAAGAGGCGGACTACCTCGAAAGTGAGGAGTTTCTCAATCTCCTGGAAAGCCGGTCAGACAGCTATTATGCTGAGGTAAGGATTGAAGGTGTGCAATATCTCTTTTGCCAGAAGCAATCCCCTTCCTCTCTTCTTAAAACCGTCAGCTTGACTCCTATGGGGTCCATCATGACGCCTGTTTACAGCATTCAACGAAGTATAGTTTTTCTCTTAGCTGGCACGTCCATAGTCGGGTTGTTGTTTATATTTTTGCTGACGAAGTACAACTATGTCCCCATTCGGCGAATCTATAAACAAGTTCAACTTCTTTTGGGAAATGGAGAGCCGGACTTGCCCAACAAACGCAATGAACTGGATACGATATCCCAGGCTATCAACACGCTTCAGGACAAATATCAGGAAATCTTGTCTCAAATGCTCAAGATCCGAAATGTATCCCAGGAATACTTTCTGATCCAGTATCTTAATGGAGGCTTGAAAAATGAAGAGGATATTATACAATATGCGTCAATATATAATGTTAAGCTAAATGCGAATTTATTGTGTGTAGCTTTTTGTGAAACTGATAAGATGGATCATTCCTTGCCTACTTATTTGGAAGAGTTGTTGAATTTGTCTCGAAATGACGGTAATTCCTCCTGCTATGTGATCAGCGGAACAGCCCCTGCGGATTTTATTATAATTCTTTTTTTCGAGGAGGAGAAAGAGATCAAACCCTTCATATACAAGCTATATTCTCTTCCGCCGTCCATCAAGGTTGGCGTTGGCACCATTGAGTCACTTTACAAACCTGCTAAAAGCAACGTTATGAGCTTGGTTGCCCTAGAAGCAGCTCTGTTCAACCACAATATAAATATTGCTCAACATGATGACGTCTCAATCAAAAACATTCATTTTATCAGCCAACTCTATGATCAACTCAGAAACTTCGAAATTGCAGTAGCACAAAAAAGAGCTCCACATATCCTGGAATTGTTCGAGCAGATTATGGACACAATCTTTGAGCAGTCGAAACGGATATTTATCATCCAAGGGGCTTATATGAATCTATTAAACACTCTAGCCCGGGCGCTGAATCAATACGAGATTAATGCAGATTACTGTTACAGTGTGCTGGATATTCCCATCGATGCTAAGGAAATGAAGGATAAGTTACAGGAAATGTACGGACTTTTTTGGGACGCACTTCAGAATGACATAAATATATCGGAGTCCGGTGGTGCCAACATCGACATCAGCCTGATTTTGAGTTATCTGGAAAATAACTATACAAGGAGCGATCTCTCCCTTGCAGAGACAGCAAACAATTTCAATCTAACATATTCCAACCTGAGCCACTTTTTTAAAAGTAAAATGGACGAGACCTTTTCCAGCTATTTGGAAAAATTGAGGATCGATCATGCGAAAACGGTTTTAGTTAATACTGACGACACGATCGAACAAATCGCAGAAAAAGTGGGGTATTCTAACGCCAATAGCTTTACCCGTGCGTTCCGGAAGCGAGAGGTTTTTTCTCCCAGCGCCTATCGAAAGTCTAAGCATACTAACAGAGATGCTATTCATGAGGAATCCGATTAAGCTGCTGCTTATCCTAATATACTGCTGATTAAGCGACCCATAACAGTGACAGCCGCCCACAGAGGCGGCTTTTTTAACGCCAATGGAGGTGACGGCAAATGTCGGGAGTAAGCAAAAAACAGGTTGAGCAAGCGCGGGAGATCGATCTGCTCTCCTACCTGCAGGCGTATGAAAGCCATAACCTGAAACCGCAAGGACCCGGGCTGGTATATCCTGCGCGACCATGACAGCCTGGTTATCTACAACAGCAAGTGGATTCAGAACAGCACAGGCATCGGCGGTGTGTCGGCGCTACATTATCTGATAAAAGTGTCGTATCAGGAAGCGGCAAAAAATCAGCCGCCATCATAAAAACGACCTTTCGCTTTGCCGGAAGCATCGCGTTAAGAAGCTGTATTCACAAGCGAAAATATGATATAATTGCTGCATGAAAAAAGATAAGAAGTGTGAGCAGGCGTACCTGAGCGACCTGACCGACACGCAATGGGCAGAGATCGAACGGCTGTATTCGGGAATGCGAGAATACATCTGATCAAAACGCGAGTTGACGAATGTAGTATTGTACCTCGTCAAGACAGGTTGTCAATGGCGTCATTTGCCACACGACTTTCCGCTGTATTCGACGGTGCATAGTTTCTATCGTCGCGCCCGGATCAGCGGTCTGTGGGATAAGATTTTGCAGCATTTGGTAGTGAAAACGTGCGAAGACGCGGGGCGAAAGGTAGAACCAAGCTATGCGATCATTGACTCCCAAAGCGGGTAGTTCATGAGCTAGTTGACTTGAGTATCCTGAAGCTGCTAAAAAACCAGTCGAGGAACAGGGCCTATTTTTATGCGCCATTGTTAGATGCTGCGGAGATTGACATTTGTCGATAGTGGACACATTTCAATGAACCACCTCTCGTGTCCGCATTCTGTTTGTTTTACCTCTGCCCATGGGTTATGGCTTATCAGGTATATTGCTTCCAATGGATGGTTTTGTCACTCGTTGACCTCCAACAGAATTTTATCTGTGACTTTTGAGAGCAGGGTTTGCAGAATATTCGCTCCGCATATATCGTGTTGACTCATGTCTTTTGAGTACATTATATAGAATAGGGGGACGCTATGGACATCCGGGTACTGATAAATTTTCTTGCCGTTGCAAAAGAGGGCAACATCACCCGCGCTGCGGAGATGCTTCACATATCACAGCCTGCGCTGAGCAGGCAACTGATAGAGTTAGAAGAAGAACTGGGTGCAGAGCTGCTGGTTCGAGGCAATCGCCATGTTACCCTGTCTGCCAGCGGCATCCTGTTCCAGCAGCGGGCGCAGGAGATAGTAACACTGCTGGAAAAGACCCAACGGGATATTGCCGATCAGTATGGTGCGGTGGGCGGTATGGTGTCCATCGGCTGTGTGGAGACATCTGCATCGCGCTTGCTGCCTGATGTGTTGGAGGAATTCGGCGCTCGCTATCCTATGGTACAGTATGAGATATACAGCGCGAACGGCGACGACATCCGGAATAAGCTCGACAGCGGACAGCTCGACCTCGGTATCCTTGCTGAACCGATTGAAGCGGCAAAATACGAGTATATCCGCCTCCCGTTTCAGGAGCGTTGGGGTGTACTAATGCGGAAGGACGACCCGCTGACGAAAATGGAAAGTATTTCCACTGAGGATATAGTGAGTTTGCCACTCATTGTATCCCAGAGGCAAATCGTAGTGGATGAGATGGAAAGCTGGCTCGGCGAACTGTCCAGCAACCTCCGTATCGTTGTATATCACAACCTAATGACCAATACCCTGCCTCTGATCGAGCGCGGACTGGGCTATTCGGTGTCTGTAGAGGGTGCTCTGACGGTACGTCCGCATGAAAATATCTGCTTTGTGCCTTTTTCGCCTGAGCGCAGTACAGGGCATGTGTTGGCGTGGAAGAAAAAACGTATTTTCGGACAGGCTGCGTCGCTGTTTCTGGAATATGTTAGGGATACCTATCAAATATGACCGTTTTTAACATGTTTGTGATGCGATTATTGCATCACAAACCATAAACAATAAATATTTTACATTGCACCGTTTTACGGTTATGCTGAAGTCAAGAGGAGCCATGACCTTCCTGTATAAACGAAAGCGGTGTATTATTTTGCAGAAAACATTAAAGAAGCAAACGGCTGGACCGGATACAAAGCCCATGCTGTTCAGCAGCAAGACCCTGCGTGCCCTCATTATCCCGCTCATCATAGAACAGATGCTGAGCATGATGGTGGGCCTGGCGGATACGGTGATGATTACATACGCAGGAGAGGCGGCTATCTCAGGGGTATCACTGGTGGACATGATAAACGGAGTGTTTATCTATGTCTACAGCGCCCTTGCCACCGGCGGCGCGGTTGTCGTTTCTCAATATGTCGGCAGCGGCGACACTGAAACCGGCAGTCAGTCCGCGAGCCAACTCGTAACATCTACGACAATTATATCACTGTTGTTCATGGCAATCGGTCTATTGGCGCCGAGGGCGATACTCGGCACATTGTTTGGGCGCATAGAGGCGGATGTTATGAGCGCGTCGATTACATATTTTACAATCTCGGCGATATCATATCCGTTCATCGCGCTGTATAGCAGCTGCGCGGCTTTGTTCCGGGCGATGGGTAACTCGCGGGTGACAATGGTCGTCTCAATAATAATGAATGTCATCAACGTCATCGGCAACGCGATTGCAATCTTTGCACTCGGCTGGGGTGTCGCAGGGGTGGCGATAGCGTCGCTTATCGGACGCGTGGTGGCAGCGGTCATCATGTTTATACTTGTGCTCAACAAAAAGCGGCAAATCTATGTAACAATCAAAGAAATGCTGCATTTCAGATGGGACCTAATAAAAAAGATACTTTATATTGCCGTACCCAGCGGCATCGAAAACGGGCTGTTTCAGGTTTCAAAGGTGGCGTTGACCAGCATCATTGCACTGTTCGGAACGGCTCAAATAGCAGCTAACGGCATCGCGAACAGCATTGACTATGTGGGTGCGATTATCGTCGGTGCTATCGGCCTTGCGACGGTAACGGTAGTAGGGCAGTGTGTCGGCGCGAATGATTATGAACAGGCGCGGTACTATGTTAAAAAGCTGCAAAAAATGGCGTTTATCAGTTCACTTATCCTAAACGCGGCAATCATTGCTGCTATGCCGCTTATCCTCAAGGTATTCTCACTGTCCGAGGAGGCGAGCCGCCTGACCTTTATCCTTGTAGTACTGCATAACGTGTTTGTAATTGTCATTCAACCGTTCTCGGGGCTGCTGGGCAGCGCTATCCGCGCAGCGGGGGATGTCAAGTTCGCTATGGTGGTGTCGATTATCTCAACAGTTGTTGTGCGGGTCGCGTTCTCATTCATCCTTGGTGTGTGGATGAATATGGGTGTCATAGGCATCTGGATTTCAATGGGTATCGACTGGGCTGTACGTGCGGTACTGCTGAACTGGCGATACCGCAGCGGCAAATGGACACAGTTTAGGGTAATTTGATAGCTTTGAAAATAATTTATCAAAGATATAGACTGAAAGAACAAAAGGAGAACAACAGATGAAAACACGTAAATTAGGCAATCTTGGTGTATCGTCCATTGATACTGGCGCATATTATGAAGGCCGTGCGCGTCAAGCGGGATTATGAGATTGAAATCGGCTTAACGGTTGATTGTGAGCAATTAGGGCTTTTATCGGAGGAAACAGAAACCGCCGTAACCTCTATAAGAAGGAGCGCGTAAGGGCATGGAAAAACCCGCTAACCTTATACGGTTAGCGGGTTCATGGTGGAGCGGGTGCAACCATGAGCGAACACTCAAATTCCGCGTTGTTGGCCTCTATTTCGTCCAGCAGAATGTCATCTATCGTGATTGGCCTGTCCCCGCCGTTGAGGATTAACGTCATCCGGTCATCCCACAAGTAAACTGCTCGTAGGAAGATATTGATGATGCCGCGCCGGTTCCTTTTCCCCGGAACGCGGGGCCTCCCTCGGTTCGGGCGGCGGGGCCGGGGCTTCTTCTTTTGCCGGGGCCTGTTTCCCTGCGGATTTTGGGGTCTTTGCCGATTTTTCGGCTTTGGACGCTTGTTCCGGCTTCGGCTCCTTATCCGGCTTATCGGCCTTATCCGCTTTCGGGGGCCTCCCGCGCCGCGCTTGCTTTGCAGGGGCCTCTTGTTCCTTTTTATCCGGCGCGGGCTGTTCGGCCTCCTGTGCTTTCGCCGCCTTTTTCTCCGATATAATCTCATTGATTTTATCGAAAGAAACGACAACATCATCACCGGGGC
>Ga0153949_1000803_pt1 | contig 11216 bp, 12 predicted proteins | sample TSNJ033MetaG_FD_104705 | JGI IMG/M metagenome (GOLD analysis project Ga0153949, IMG submission 104705) | Attine ant fungus gardens microbial communities from New Jersey, USA - TSNJ033 MetaG | ecosystem: Host-associated > Fungi > Mycelium > Unclassified | place: USA: New Jersey, Wharton State... | reverse complement strand
TTCCTCTATCTTTTGCCCCGGGTCTATATCCAAGTGTATCTTTACATGGTTTCTGGCTACATCAAGGATGGTTCCTCCCAGGCTTAAGCCCTGTATGCGCCGGTTCCGGTAAAGCTTGGTCTTGATATAAGACTTGTTCTCCAAATGGTATCGATATAATAATACACCTTGCACTGTCTTAATGGAAGATCGGGTAACGGTAAGCGGCAGGCCCTTTACCGTTACAATATCACCTATCTTAAGATATTCCGAAAGCTCCGCCTCATAATGATACCGGTTGATGTCCCGTACGCTCTCTGTCTGCTGTATGACCTCATGATGTATCCTCTCCAAGGCGATTTCCTTGTTCGGCTCCGGCAGGCCGAACCAGAACCGGGGCCGCATATCGGTTATGTCCGCCGTCAGCACCGTTTGCTCATGGCTGGCCACACGCTTGAAAAATTCCCAGTCAGTTTCACGGTATTGCAGTATCAACCGCTTTATGCTTTTATCTTTTGCCGCCGTGTTGCGATAATCACCGCCGGGGTATTTACGGGCGATAAATTCCAATAAGCTGTAGTAAGGCATTTTCTTATATTGAAAGGAACGGCTCTGCTCTGTTATATCCATGTCGTATGTACAGGAACGGCACTCCAGCGTAATATGGCAGACGTCGTATTTTATATCTGTTTCTATACTTATTGGTATCCCGGTAAAAAGTATGTCGTCCACACTATCCCCTATGGATATCTGCACCATATCGCTTGAACTTGTATCCATGGAAAAGTCCACAGGGTTAACGCCTTCCAGCACGCCTTCCAAATAGAGCCGGGCATGCTCGTTGACGCTATGGGTTATTTCCATATGGTGTACTCTGTTTATTGGATATGGCGTATTAATTCGTATTGAATTAAAACCGGTCACGGTACTCATGTTCGCTTCACACCTTTGCTATTGTCCGTTATTGGTAATTTTAATTACGCCTCCCATAGCGCAAAAGGTATGGGCGTCCTCTATCAAAGCTTCCTCACCTTCTATGCGCAGCTTTGTACTGTAATGGTTCGACCAGTCGCAGCCGATCGACGGGATACAGGCTGGAGGCGGCGTTGATCTCCTGCAGGCTCCAAAGCTTAGGATGTTTTTACCGCTTCGGGAATCGGTTATATTGCATTGAGCTTTTCCTCTCAGGTATACTCCGTGGCAAACCGGCAGATTGAGAACGTCCGTTGACGTGCCGAGAGAACACTTCAAGGCAGCGCCCCGCACCACATAATCTGATTTTTTGCCTTCATCTTCCAATACTTTTTCCAGCATCAATTTCAGCTCCTTTCGGACCGTTTTAACTCAGTGAGTGTGAAGCCGTACATGTTCCGCCGCAGGATGCTTTCAGCCAAATCCAGGCGTATCACGTACAGGCTTTGGATAGATTTTTTGATTTGAAATATACTTTTATTTTTGATTTTGCTTTCGTCTATGACAGCCTCCAGCACCAAGCCGTGGCTGTCAATTTTGCTTTCTTCAGACAGGCAGTCCACTACTGGCAAGTCTATGTTCCAGTAGATTTTCTGTGTTCTTTTCTCCAGTTGGGTAAAGGCGGTTACCTTGTAGGTATAATCCGGATGATATATTTCTATAATTTTTTTCAGCCTGTCGCTTACCAGAAATAAGGGCCTGTCCATAAAATCCGGATAATTGATATCATCAGTTTCATCTATAAAGAACACACTGGCTTTTTCCGATAATGAGTTGGGATTAGCCAAGGTGTTTATGAAATTTGTGATGACTGGGGTATTATCCAGCTTTCCGTCCTTATGCAGTTGAAAATAAAGCATGACTGGCTCCTTTCTCTTTGCTACACCCAGCATATTTGCCGTCGCTGCTCATCGCTGAGACGTACCGTTTTGTCATGCTGATACGATTTCGGAATAAGAGCTTGGGTTAAATCTGAGCCGCTGAAATCGCAATCGGTAAGGTCGGTGTCCAGAAAGCTAGCTCCGGTGAAATTACCGTTACTCAGGTTGGCGTTTTGCAGCTTGGCTCCTTGGAAGTCCATCCTCCGGAACAAAGGCGAGGTTATTGCCTCTTCCATACTGACTGGTTTTCGGCGGAACCTGTTTCTTTCTCTTTCCCATATTTTTCTCTGTATTGCGTTCATAGGAAGGCCGCTGGTGAGCAATGTCTCGGTTTCAGGCTCTGGTTCGAGGGCGGGCTCTATCTCAGCTCCTATAAGATAACGGTTCAGATATATAGGGTCTTTGCTGCTATCCAAGCTGCAGATGGCGTTCATCTCAGATAAATTTGCCCAGGACAAGTCGGATCTGCAAAAGACGGCTCCCCACGCAACCGTATTTTGTAAGCTTGCATGCGGCATACAGCAATCCCGAAAAACTGTTCCTATCAGGTTTGTTCCGGAGAAATTCCCATGCTCCATATTGCACCGGTCGAAAATCGAATAAGTGAAGTTATTATTTGTATATTGTCCTTGAGACAAGTCTAAGCAGCAGTAATATTGATACACGTAATTAAAAGCATAATGCTGCTCAAGTGTTATTTTTACTTCAATAGCGTCTTTTGGGGTACTGTCCAGTAAAAAGACACTTTCGCTCAAATCCATAAACTCACCAACACGTACATCAAGCCTTGGAGCCTTTACTATTTGCGCAAATTCAGGCAGTAAAGCGGCTTTCTCCATGACTCTTCTGGCTAGCAACGTTAAATAGACAGAGTAAAGGCTTCCCGCTTCCATTTTATATTGATGTATGTCCGCGGATGTTACCTTGCGCTGATATGAACGGCGGGCTTCGTTTAATTCAGAGGCATAGTTATGAATGCAATCAAACAGCCATCCGGCGTCATACATTGTTTCGCAGGGATGCTTGTCCATATACCAGGAATCATCGTAGGCGCTTATCAGGCAGTCGCTTTTGCCTTGCAACCAGCTGGAACGCAATACGCTATAATTGATATAGGCTATCGGCCCTTTGCTTTTGAAGCTTTGGGCTTCCTGAATTGCTTGACATATGCTCTTGAAGCTTTCCAGAAATCCTTGTTCGATAACATTCCAGTTTTTGCTTATATGTTCATGCATCCATGTGCTTAACAGGAAAAAACGGGGTTCGACCTCCTTTTCCTTGAAGAGCTCCAGCATGTTTTCTTTGAGCATGCCTCTCCTCCTTCGGTTAGTTATTTTTTATGTTTTTTCCTTGGATTTCAATATTATCCTTCATCTTTATTTCGCTGGATTTAGATTTTATTTCTATTGAGTCAGTAGCCTTCATGTGGATATTCTTTGCTTTCATCTCAATATCATTAACAGCGGTAAAGGATATCTTATTGTTGCTGTTCATGTATACGGTTCCGTCATCGTCCATGCTCGTAAAAACGGTTCCGTCCTTTGCTATTATATCCAAACCGTTGGGACGGAATTTTATTTCCTTTCCGTAAGCAGTTCTCAAATACTTAATGTTTGTGTTCGCCATCCGATGATCAGGATCAAGCTTTTCAACATCTTCATTAGGGTCATGAGGCTTGATTGAGTTAATAGCCATTCCACCGGATTCCTCATCATCTGGGAAATAAAGGCGTACTGTATCGTTCAGCTCCGGCATGCAATACCACCCTGTTTCATCCTGAGATGCGTACATAGTGGCGTATGGGAACCAAAATGCCGTAGCTATATCCTGTTTTGCATCTATATCCAGATGGATTCTCAAGTTATCTCTAGCAGTAGCCAATACTGTGCCAAATAACGAGCAACCGGAAATATTGACGTTGGATTTTCTTGGCAGCTTTGCACCAACTGGCGTACATAACGTGCATATGTTTTTGATGACTCCATGGTCGTATGCATATTCCGTTTCTATTATGTACATTGGTCTGCTTTGAAATTGAAGGGTATCGCCTAAGTCATATATATTTTCCGACTCTATCTGATAATATATAAAATCATTTTCAGTGATTCCGGACGTATACTGCTGGCTTTTTTTAAACTTGTTTATGTCCTTAAAGACCTTGTAATGCTTAACAGCCGGCTCGCCTTTTTCTATTGCAGGGAACCCGAAGTAAAATTGAATCCTCTGAGAGAGGCAGTTAGGAATCAAACAAGTATTAAAACGCGATGCCATTCTGATTAAAAAATCCCAGTCCGTTTCCTTGTATTGGATGATAGGAAACTTAATAATATCATCTTCGTCCGTTATTTTGTCCATACAAGAAGCATCCGGATGCTGCGCTACGATTTCGGCAATTAAGTTTCCATAAAGCATTTTCGGATATTGAAAGGATTTTTTGTTCAACATGATATCCATCTTATATGTATGGGACAATGCAGTTATGTCTACGGTATATACATCCCTCAATTTTGTGACGTTAAGCTCCGTAATCATCCCAATAAATATAGGATCTTCGTCTTTAACAATTTCAATATCACTGTTCAAGGTCAAATTATCAAGATATTTTTCCTTCAATGCTTGAGGTATTGTTGCAGTGATATTCAATTGAGTGTGTTGATTGACTGCTTGCTTAATTTTTAAAGTTTGTATAGTCATATCTTCATATGAAACCATCAGTATTTTACCGTGAATAATCGGGTCAGCCATTAATTACCCCCTCCTTCTCATCGATTTGTATTGTGTGCATAATGCCGTAGAATATAGGCATCCATTTATCCATGTCCTTTTTAAGGCAGTTTAAATTGCAGACAAGAACCTTTTTGTTTATAGTCAATGCGAAAAATAAGTTGTACATTTGTCCGCCAATAACGTGGTTTGGAAATGTATAGTAAGCAACAGTGTGCTTGTCGGTGTTAAAATCTCCCGTGTCCATAATTTTGGACGATGGATGGATGGAAATTACGGCGTTCTTCATTACATCTCTGAAGGCTGTAACATCTTCATCCTCCAAAGCCTGCTCCACATAGTTCAAGCCGATATTTACCGTATCCTGGCGATTGGTAAATATTATGCCTGGTCTTGATTCATTGGGGTACTTAATTTTAGCCATTCCGTCATCCATGAAATCAAATTCTTTAGGGATAGATATAGTAAAACTGTCATTTAAAAATGTTCTTCGCTCCATTTTTATATGCGGCTCAACTAGTGTAATAATACCTTCCCTTATTTGCTTGATAATCATTTCCAAATTAGTTTTATCAGGAGATGTTTTGTTCTTAATTCTTTCTGCGTTCTGTATAGCGTTTATAATTTGCTCATCCATGTATGCCATAGAGTATCCCTCCAGTATTATAGCTGCTCCAACTTAATAAATTCTTCGGCATAGGGCTCGAATCGAATATCTGCTAACTTGTCTTCTCTTTGAAAGAATACAACCTCAAAAGTACCATTGCCGGTATATGGATTAATGTTTTCATTATAAGATTGAACTCTGGCCGCTGGAAAGCTGATGCTTCTGGAGGTTTGAATCTCCGTGGCTTCGTCTTCGGAACCATGGACATTCGTAAAATCCAATACAACATATTTTAGCGAAACCGCTATATAATCATCCGATGAAGTATACGTGTGTGACGACCAGCGTCTCATATGTTCCAAAGCCGCAGGATTTGTTTCTAAGCATCTGCTTATATCTCCTGTAATTCTAAGCAGGTTTTTCTCTTTTGTGCCTTTGGCATATAGAGAATCGGTACTTTCATATTCATATGTATAATTGATGATCTCGCCAAACTGTACTGTACTGTCGCCGTATTTATCAGCTATTTCCATTTTAATGCCCATCCAGATCCCTCCTTTTCTAATCATTCCAATAAATCAATTGTTCTTTCGCGCATAACTGCGGTAAACTGTAATGCGCCTATCTTATGGTCAAATACTTCTTTATAGCTTGTGATATAGGCGTCCTTTAAAAATACTTCTTTAGCCAATAGTCCATTGGCCGCATTTGTTACTGTATGCACATCCAGGTAGCAATTTTTGTCACCTCGCATTCTAGCCCACAGAACTAATTTCTTTGCGTAATCTTCTTCAGGCAGGATTTGATTATCTTCATCACTTTCATCCGGCTGGATAATTACATTGGACTCAAGTAATAGTATCTTTCCTGTCAAAATAATTTTGTTCGGGATTTGTTCAAATAGAAGACAGCTGCCTGTTTCAGAACATTCTTCATATTTGCAGTTTGTAATAGTGTGCTCGGTCAATCGTATAACCGCATTACCTTCCCGCATGGCATTAAAGCAAATTGGCATTTAAACACCTCCTAATAATATATCACTCAGTTGAATTAATGAAATCCAAAATCATATTATCAAATTCATTGGCTAAGTCTAATATAGATACATCATTGTACCCGTCAACACTGATAAAAACATTTCCCCTGATGAAGGTTAATCTTTTTGTATCTCCGATAGCCAAATCCCCAATGGCTATCCCGTCCTTTGTTGAGCGAGGTGTATGCATTGCGGTACAATTATCAAGGTAGCCGAGAAATAGATTCTGTGCGTTTTTTTGTGAATAGCAAAAACAAATATTAATAACTGCATCAAAAACATCGTTCGTATACTTATGAGATTTCAGACAGTAATAAGCATTAATACTTAATAAATACTGATCACTAATATCTTTATATGTATTGCTTTTCAGGTAAGTGAAATTGGCAAGTTCTTCCGGTATGGCAAATACTGTACAAATAGAATTATAACTAGGTATTTCTAATATCCATAAGTCAACATTTCTCATGTTTGTAGCGCTGTCAATCGCTTTTAAGTTATATTCATCATATGGTATTGAAAAATTAAGCATATCATAATTTCCTGCATTATAATTTGTTTCATCAGTAATTGGTAGTTTCTCTTCATTGTGTATTTCATTGTCCGTATAGCAACTACTTATACAAATATGCGTAGCAATCAGCAAAGGAAGCGCTATCGTGTTCAATACCTTCATTATTTAAGCTGCCTCCTCCCATTTTCAGCGCCTATACCATACCAAGATATGCTTGCAAAGTTAAAATTGATTTCTATGGCCTCATTCACAATAGTCTGCTCTATTCATTTGCATTTAAACGCTCTAGTATCATATTATCAAACTCATTGGCTAAATCTAAGATTGATACATCATTGTACCCGTAAATACTGATAAAAACATTTCCTCTGATGAAGGTTAATCTTTTTGTATCTCCTATAGCCAAATCCCCAATGTCTATCCCATCTTTTGTTGAGCGAGGTATATTTATTGCTGAACAATTGTCAAGGTAGTTAAGAAATAAATTATGCGCGTTCTTTGGTGAATAGCAAAAACAAATGTCTATATCTACATCATGAGTATCATCTTCATCACGCTTTGAATTAAGACGGTAGTATGCGTCAATACTTAATGGATATTGCTCATCGTCATCTTTATATGTGTTTCCATTAAGGAAAGTAAACCCGGCAAGTTCTTCTGGCATATCAAATCCTGAACAAATCGAATTATAACTGGGTATTTCTGATATCCATAAGTCAACATTTCTCATGTTTGTAGCGCTGTCAATCGCTCTTAAGTTATATTCATCATATGGTATTGAAAAATTAAGCATATCATCATCTCCTGCATTATAATTTGTTTCATCAGTAATTGGCAGTTTCTCTTCATTGTGTATTTCATTGTCCGTATAGCAACTACTTATACAAATATGCGTAGCAATCAGCAAAGGAAGCGCTATCGTGTTCAATACTTTCATTATGTAAGCTGCCTCCTCCCATTTTCAGCGCCAATGCCATACCCAGATATATTTACGAGATTCAATTGGTTTTCTGGAGTTATATCTACTTCTACCATCACGTTTACCACCAATAATTCCTTGTAATATGCAACATCGCTCGCTGTTAATAGCTGCAAATATGTCTCTTTGGATGCAAATCTTTTGTTTACAGGTAATAATTCTTTGTAACCACCCCCGCTAATTGCATTTTCATTGACCTTTAAACAGGCATCATAAATTTTCGAAGTGTAACTTTTCCCACTGTCGAATGCTATTTCGTGATAGCTAAATCCGCCCGATACGGAGTCTCCGAAAGGATATTCCCATGTTTTATAACCAATTGATATAATTTTATTACAATAAAAGATTCCTCTGTATTTTGTATTTTCAAACCTTACCTGATACAAATTAGCTCCAATCAAGTTTGAAAATGTACTGACTATAGTGGCGCAATCAGTGCAATTAACGATTGCCCCTGTTTTACTTTTGGCATCGGAAATAAAGGAAGTGCTTTTAAAATACCCCTGTTTAACACAATATTTCGATGCTCCCATACTAGTGTCATATTTTAAATTTAGGGAAGAATTAACATATGTAGTAATCTGGGTTGCAATATCTGTCTTGTCACTCATATTATTAACTCCCCATGTCAACAGCATATCTAAAGCGTCTGTCCAAGGATTTTGACTATTATTTGATTCATTAATTATCCATGGCAAGTTTGGCTTATTGGGTATATAATATACTGTAACAGGGATAGATCGCATAGTAGTCCAAGCATCGCTGTTATCTTTATATTGCCATGCAATATTTATACTTTTCCTAGAAAATCCATTGACGCCTAAGTCTGAGAACTCAAAAACTGCATAGTTTGTTTTTGTAGGAAACCAGTTAATGAGTGAACCCTTCTCTCGTTGAACTATCACTTCATTACTAATAGGATATCCTGATGGAGCTGCTCCCGTTACTGCTCCCGTTACTACATCAACAACCTCCGAGCTAGAGGCTTCTTCGAGAATTAGAGCTTTTATTGGGACATTGTCACCATTTGAATCACTAAATTTAAATTTGGCATTAATTTTGAACTTTGTTGTTTTGCCATCTCCCACAAAGCCTGTAATGATTTCCGAACTGGTATTTTTTTCCCAAGCAGATACTACAATTCCATTATAGTTTTTTCTAAGCGGTATGAAGCCTGATCCTTCAAACGTCATCTCAATGATGTCGAGTTTATATGGTTTTTTAACTTGCTCGTTAGGTAGTGTACTAGCAGAAGCTGCAACAATGTTCTTTTCAACAAAGGCAAGTTCTTTAAATTCATCATTATAAGGTTCAACATAAACATCCTTAAGCTTATCTTCTCGCTGTACAAAAACCACCTCAAATGTACCATGCCCTGTGTATGGATTGACTTGTTCGTTGTAGGAAAAAACTCTGGCATCGGTAAAATTAATCAGGCGTGTTACGTCTTCATTATTTTCTATTCCATTTTGATTATCATCCCTGTAAGAAGACAGACCGTTTTCTACCACATTTTTAACAGTGACATTTTTATAATCATCAGCTGCAATATATTTCTGTGATGCCCAGCTTCTAATCTTCCCTAACTCCTCGGGGCTTCTTTCTATAAACCTAGAAATGTCACCCGTTATTTTAAGAGTGCTTGATTGATTAGTGGTTTTTGCATATGTAGAGTTTTTATTATTGTACTCATATTCGTAGCCTATTACCTCATTTGATGATACCAATATTTTTTCATTCTTATCGATTACCTCAAATTTTATAGCCATATTAATTCTCCTAACTAATCTTTGCTTTTTCGCGTATATCTGTGCTAAATCGTAAGGTACCGTGCTCATTGTCGAATGTCTCTACATAATTTATAATATATGCGTTGGTTAATGAAATCTGCTTAGTAAGTATGCCAGCTGCATTAGTTATTTCTGTTTGCAGGTCGAAATAGCAATTTTCATCGCCACTCATTTTAGCCCACTGAATAAATTTTTTTGCATGGTCTACTTCTGAAGTAACCAGTTCGTCACTTTTATCAAGCTCATTATTGGTATTAATCAATAATATTTGTCCTTTAACTGTCAAAATATGCGGATCACTTTCAATCATCGTACATCCGCATGACTCATCACATTCATGAAAATTACAATCAGTTAAAGTGTGCTCTGTCAGAGCAATTACTAGGTTTTCATCACGTAATACATTTAACTTAATTGCCATGCTTTGCCTCCAATTTAATTTATCTATAATCTAGCAGTTTTGATCTTCATTGACCAAATTCCCATGCTTATCAATTACATAGCTATTTCCAGCTGTATCCTGAACAAAGATACTTCCGCTTTTTCTGTATATACCAATAGCTCCTTTAAATTCATAAATAGGAATATGCCATTTATATTTTCCGTCCATATCAAAGGTGTAAATCCCCCTGCCTGCATCTTCGCCACCCATTTTAGAACTACTTACACGGACATATATCATGTCGTTTAGCAGAAACAACTCGTTGATAAAAAACAATCCACTGCTTTTAGGAAAAGAAAATTTCCAGTTTTCTTTTAAATTAGATGAAAAACAAAGTAGACGACCCACTTTTTGCTCATGAGTTTCATCAATGTATTCATTAATATAAAATATTATGTTTCCTTCATCGTCTTCAATGCAACTGCTTGTGCCATCGTTTTCGGCGTTTATAATTACGTTATTCCAAGAATTGAAGCTAAGTATTCGAGAGTGCTCATAACGGCTTACTTCTACTAATTCACCCTGCTTCATTTTTTCATATTTTAATCCTGTGGGCTTTCTCATGAATTTGTCAGTTAAATGGCCATCCTTACCCAACTGATAATAATACCCGTCTACATCCATTACAAAAAAATCCCAGTCTCCATTTAATCCCATTTCCTCTATTAGGGTCTCATCTGGGAAAACCCATTTGATTTTTCCCTCTAAATCAAAGGCATAAATCCCTGAGTGAAATACCGCGTTTTCTGTACGTCCTCCTGATACAGCGGTATAGATTACTCCGTCTTTTAATGCAATATCATTATAGAAATAAATATTACTTTCATCTGGGAATGATGTTTCCCAATTTTTACAATACGAATTACCAAATTTAGTAAAACTAGCAATATGTCCTGTCTTGCAGTTAAGAGAACTGTTTTTTCTCTTATTGTAATAAACTATAAATCTCCCATCTTCTGACCTAACTGCGCCGCACTCAAGCAGATTGTCATTTTGGCCTTCAAACTCCCCATTCCAATTATCCACTAAATTACACCTCCTGTTTTTTGTTGGCTCGCTGTTTTTTTCAGTTAGAAATCGGGTCTTCCCAGTCAAACTGCTCGTAGCTAAGAGAAAGAAACAGGAATTTGCTCTTTCCCAGCTCCAGGGTATCCCAGCTTGAGAGCTTAGTAGGCTTATAAACGATTTCACCGTTTACATAGATAAGCCCTCGGGATTCTCCTGGCAATAGCGTATGGGTTCGCTTTCTTGGGTCGTAAGCGAATATCGCGTGGTTCCTCTTGGCTATGTAC